>OJGZ01000103.1_pt1 | contig 40609 bp, 35 predicted proteins | sample 1595051 | NCBI WGS metagenome assembly OJGZ01 (sample SAMN05416800, study PRJEB24817) | seawater metagenome | isolation source: Sea water | place: Canada:Atlantic | collected 2013-07 | reverse complement strand
CATTAAAGGATAATTATTTTACAAAACGAAGTGATTGCAAGGGATGTCCCATCAAAGAAAGCTGTATAGGTAAAAGCCACGAAAAGCGGATCAATATCACTGCTTACCGGGAAGAATATGAACGCAACATAGCGAGAATAAAAAGCCCCACTGGTCGGTATCTAAAAAGCAAACGGCAAAGCACCGTGGAGCCTGTCTTTGGAACCCTCAAGGAGTTTATGGGGCTTCGCAAGGTCAATACCATTGGCATTAAACAGGCCAACAAATGCATGCACCTCTCGGCGATGGCCTACAACCTCAAGAAATACCTCAAGTTTATCCAAAAACGCGCAAAGAGCGGGGCGGAAAGCCTTGTTCTGTATTTTTTGCCAAAAATAGTGCTTCAGAATGTAGCATGGCATTTTTTAAAGGCACCAAATTTGATTCATTCTCAAGCCTGACCAAAAAAACAAAGCCGCTTAAAACGGCTTATATTGGTTCGGACTTAAAAAATTAAGGGGTTGTGCAACGGTTACCGGTGTTGTGCATAGTTTTTTTTATTCAGTTTTATATTCCGTTCTCAATTCAGCGTAATTTTCAAATTCCGTATCGAGTAGGCTTTCCTCAAACTTGTATTTCAAATATTCCATATCCAATTCAGTCAAAGAGACTGTCTTTTTTCCGTTCAAAAAGTTGTCAATTGCTTTTTTATGGTAAGCGCAAAAAATTCCCCATACCATTAGTTTTATAAAGTCAGATTTGTTTTCCGTTTTCAATTCCGCGTTGCTCCACGATTCCGATAATGTTTTAAAATCTCCGCTATCTTTTTTAACGATTTTTCCGTCCGAAATATCAATTTCAGATGGATAATATTTAATGGTCAGATTGTAAATTTCTGTAAATGTCAATTTTTAACGGGTTTTAGTAAATTATGCACAACGTTTGGGCTATGAGCAGTGCGCCAAAAAATGCAATCATTTTCAGGCTGGCATTCACTTTATAAATATACAACTGCTTTCGGGTTAAGCACAAATCAAGCATTGCTTATAGCCTCGTGTTGTGCGATCGTTATTTTAATAACTCGATGTGCAATTTTCTAAATTCGTTCCAATCTTTATTTGGCTCAGCTGTGGATAATGACAATCCTGCATAATTTGTTGTTGCACGAAAATAATCATTAGAATGGCTAATGGCCTTACCTTCAATTGATCTTTTATATAACAGATTCAAATATTTTAAAATCTTTTTTTCTTTTGAGTTGTCAATTCTGACAATTGTATCTTGTACGATAACTGCTTTTGCTTCAAAATCATTTGGACAATCCAAATCGATTGAATCTTTAGTGATTCTCGCAAAATACTCTTTTTTATAATTTCCAAATATTTGGATTTTTTCGTTATGACCTCCAAATTCTCCACATTCAGAAAATGTGGCAGTTAATTTCAGAGTATCGGTTTGGTATAAGAAGGCTAAAGGATTTTTTTCGCCAGAATAGTTTAAAGCTCGTTCAAAGTTTTTGTGACTTTCTTTTTTTGAGGAACAACCAGTTAATATTAAAAGGAAAAGAATGAAAATCTTCATAAACATCATTAATTTTTTATGTCGCACAACATGTTTATATACGCATGTTTTTAAAACTTTATTGCTGCTATCCCGCACATGTACGCAACAGCATGCCTCCCCAAATATAAAGTTTATTTCCCTATCACCTGCATCAAGGTTTCCACCTTAGTTTTCAACACCTTCTTCTCCTCTACCGCAATACGTTAATGTAAAGGCAGCGTGGGGTTTCTGCGGTAAAGTGTGGCGGCAGCGGGAATGGAAGTGCAGTAATTACGGTAATTAAAACAATTCTCTTAAATCCTTGACTTTATCGTACTAATTTTTAAAACCTTAATAACTTTTGTTTCGGAACAATAAGTTTTTCTTACATTTATCACTTCCGAAAAAAATAATTCGCCTATTATTCTAAAACTACCTACCCTTATTATGAAATCCTTACTTTCCCGAATCACCCTTCTTTTTGTCGCGGTTCTTGCACTACAGGCCTGTAAAGACGATGAAGGCCCTGGGTATATTCCTTTAAACATTGTTGCCAATGCAGATAGCGGCGAGGTTTTCCAGAATGCCACTTTGGACATTCCCGTGCTGGCCAATGACAGCAATGTGCCCACCAATGGCGTCATCACACTTACGGCCCCGCAGAGCGGAGCAGTATCCGTAAAAGACAACGGCACGCCAACAAATATTCTGGATGATACCGTGGAATACCGACCTGATGGAACCTTTGTGGGGGAGATTACTTTTGATTATACGGTTTGTGATCCATCGGGCCTTAGTTGTGCTACCGCGACGGTAACAATAAATGTCCTGCCATTTTCACCGGTGAATTTTGACCTTGCCGCGGTGCCGTATGAAAAGCTTTCGGACTATAATTTCTTTGAAAGCAATCTTGCCGCTCAATCGCCCGTATATGGTGTTTTGCCCTACGAGCCCATAAACACGCTCTTTTCAGACTATGCCCATAAAAAACGCTTTGTGTGGATGCCCTACAATGTTTCGGCAACCTATGTTTCTGATGGGGATAACCTAAACTTTCCTACCGGAAGCGTATTGATAAAAACTTTTTATTACGAAAACGTGCTGCCCAACAATTCCACCCAAAACATAGAAACGCGCTTGCTGATTAAGAAGGAAGAGGGGTGGATTTTTGCCAACTACATCTGGGATGAGGCGCAGCAGGAAGCTGTGCTGAATACCACGGGCTATGGCTTTAACGTGCCCATTGAATGGATTGAGAATGGGGAAACGAAATCGGTAAACTATCGTATCCCTTCCGAAACCGAGTGTTTTATCTGCCATAAGTCCTTTGACGAAATTATTCCCATAGCGCCAAAGCCGCAAAACCTAAATTCCATTTACAGCTACGCGGACGGCATGGAGAACCAGCTTGCCAAATGGGAGGCACTGGGCTATATTGCACCTGATGAAATTCCCGGAAATGTGGAGACCGTTCCCAGTTGGAAAGATATTTCCCAAACCCTGGAAACTCGCGTACGTTCCTATTTTGATATCAACTGCGCCCACTGCCACGTATATGGCGGCCATTGCGGCGCACGGTCGCTGCGCTTGGCGTTTAGGGAAAGCCACGAACACGATAATCTGGGCGTGTGCGTAGAGCCCGATCTGCAGGTGCCGGGCTATGACGGGGCCAAGCTAATTACCCCCGGCGATGCCGAAAATTCCATCCTTTATTTTAGGGTAGCGACCACCTTGGAGGAATACCGAATGCCCATGAATGGACGAACCTTAACCGATGAGAATTTTCTGCCTATCTTGGAGGAATGGATCAACTCGCTTGCAGAACCTTGTGATTAACTTAAAAACTAACTATTATGAATAAATTTTCTACCCTATCAATGCTGTTGCTGTTCTTTGGAATGGCACATGCCCAAGTATCCTTTACCCCGATTCCTATTTCAACAAACGGTGCAGAACGCGCCGCGGTTGATATGAACGGCGATTTTCTGGATGATGTGGTTTCCGTAACGGCAACCAACGTTCAAATATATTATCAGCAACCGGACGGCAGTTTCGTGGAGCGGAATATTACTACCACCCCTGCGGACAACACACCTTCCTGGAGCCTTTCGGCCGCTGATTTTGACAAGAATGGCAAAACCGACCTACTGTATGCCGGCGGGAATGGCGTTACTTTTATGCAGGCCAACAATAGTGATGGTTTTGATGAAATCAGCTTTCCGCAGTATGTCTTTTCACAGCGTTCCAACTTTGTTGACATAAACAATGACGGTCATTTGGATGCCTTTGTTTGTCACGACGTGGCGCCGAGTGTTTACTATATCAACAATGGGGATGGTACTTTTACCTTTCATCAGGGCGACATTGGTGACTATCCGTCCGGCGGCAATTATGGTTCCGTATGGGTAGATTATGACAACGATGGCGATATGGATTGTTTTATTGCGAAATGTAACGTAAATGGTGATGTGAACGAACGAAGTGAAAACCAACTGTATCAAAATGATGGCGCGGGCAATTTTGTGGAAGTGGCAGGAATAGCAGGATTGAAAGACAATATGCAAACGTGGTCTTCGGCGTGGGCAGATTTTGACAACGATGGCCATTTGGATGTATTTGTAGGCAGCAGCAGCGCCAACTTTACCCATAAGCTAAACAGAAACAATGGCGATGGCACTTTTACGGATATTTCGGCATCCACGGGCATACACGCCTTGACAACTACTGGAATTGAAAACTGCACCTATGATTTCAACAATGATGGGTATGCGGACATTGCCTCTAACGGAAATATTCTGTTGAACAATGGCGACCTTACCTTTACCTTGATTCCACTTGCATTGCCCAACAACAATGGTTCCTTGGGCGATCTGAACAATGATGGTTTTATTGACTCTTTTACGGGCGGACAGATTTACTATAACGACGGAAACTCAAACCACTGGCTTACCATCAATACCATAGGCGTGGAGAGCAATATTAACGGTATTGGGGCGCGGGTTACCATAACCTCAGCATTGGGAACACAGATTCGCGAAGTGCGCAGTGGCGAAGGGTTTAAATATATGAGCACGCTCAATACACATTTCGGTCTTGGCCAAGATACCGAGATTGCCACCCTTACCATTGCTTGGCCTTCTGGCATCGTTGACACTCTGGAAAACGTTGCGGTAGATCAGGTTATTTCGGTGGTGGAAGGCTCTACCGTACTCGGTTTGAACGAGAGTGTTACCAATACTCTTATCCTTTATCCCAATCCGGCACAGCATGTTTTATACCTTGGCGATACAACAGATTTTACAAACCCTTCCTATTCCATTTTTGATATGCAGGGCAGAAAAGTGATGGCTGCGCCATTAGATGCAAACGCGATCGACGTTTCTACTTTGGCAATGGGCAATTACATCTTGAAAATACAAGACGGCAACACCTTAAAATCGCAGCGTTTTATTAAAGAGTAACTTTATAATTATAGCGGAGCCGTTTTACTTAAATTAGACGCTTCCTATCACATAAATCGAAAAAAGACTCCAAGCGGAGTCTTTTTCAATTTTGTATGTAAATTGGTTTCTATAGGGCGTTAGCTCCTGCAGTGGCCACGCTATGGTCGTTTTCCACAGAGCTTCCGCTTACACCTACTGCGCCTATAATTTCACCCTTGTTGTTTTTCAGCAATACGCCGCCCGGAAACGAAATGAGGCCGCCATTGGAGTGTTCAATATTGTAGAGAGATTCGCCGGGTTGCGAGAGTTTTCCTATTTCGCCACTTGGCATATCAAAAAATCGGGCGGTTTTGGCTTTCTTAAGGGCAATGTCGGCAGAGCCCAACCACGCGCCATCCATACGCGCAAAGGCAACTTGGTTGGCGCCGCCATCAACTACGCATATGTTCATCTTGGTATCTATATCTACCGCTTTCTTTTTTGCTGCGGCTATTACTTTTTCTGCTTGCTCTAATGTAATGTTCATTGTTTTCTAATTTTGATTAATCACCAATATAAGCAGCAGCATTTTAAAAATAGTGAAGTTTGTGTTAAGCTTGGTTATTCGCGATGATCAAGCGGAATAACTTCAAGCAAAAAATTAAAGATTTATCTGCCTTTTTAGAATTGAACGCTTTTCGCCAAAAAGAATATTATTTTCCTTTTGCTTCAATCCACTTCGCCAAATATTTAGTGCTCTGCAACGTGTGGTGCTGCAGTATCTGCCCAAAAAAGTTTTCCCACCGGTGTTTTTCAAGCTGTCCCGAAAGCGTTCGGAGGTGCTTTTTGAAAACTTCGGAAAATATTTTTTTTTGAAAACGATTTTCAATGATGTTGAACCCGTTTTGTTGGGCTTTGCTCCAAAGGTCTTGCCGGGAATATAATTGAACTGAGACATCGATAAATTTCTCTTTTGAAGTAGAAATCGTTCCGCCGAAAGGAAGCTCGCCGCACATTCCCTCCGCCCCGATTTCCGTAGTTACCGTGGGTAGGCCAAAGCGCATGGCATCCAAAAGTTTTCCCTTTAAACCGGCACCGAACCTTAGTGGAGCCAATTGCACACGATAGGTCTTCATCGCAATCTCTAAATCATCTGCCCACCCCTTAATGAGAAAACCTTCTTTTACATTATTTAACTGAAGCACTTGTTGCGGGGCATAGGCTCCGTAAATATGCAATTCGGCATCGGGAAGCTGTTGTCTTATTTCCGGCCAAAGTTTTTTAAGTTGCAGCACCGAATCTACATTGGGCGCATGCAGCAAATTGCCGATTGCGAGAAAATTTTGCCGCTCCTCAAAAGTGGGAGTGCTTTCGGAAACTGCTGCTACCAAAAACGGCAAATAATAAAGTATTTCCGAAGCAATCTTAAACCTGTTTTGTAACAGTTCCATTTCATATTCTGAAATAATAAGTGACAGATCGCATCTCAGGATGCTGGCCAGTTCGCGTTTAGCGGTTTCCGAAAAAAGGTTCGCTTCTGAAACGGGCTTGCCGTCCTTAATTGCTTCTTCTCTCGCTTTCCGCAAAAAGTGAAGATCTTCGGTGTCGAGAATTTTTAAGGCTTTCGGGCAGTTTTCGGAAACCCGCCAGCCGAATTGTTCCTCGGTTATGTAGCGGTCAAAAACGACGATTTCGGGGTTCAATTTTTTTATAAATTCATCAAAGGAAACATCGTTCAACTTAATATTTTGTATTGAAATATGCTGCCTTTGAAGGTTTGCAGTCTTTTCGGAAACGGCAGCTGTACTGGCAAAGGTGATTTGGTACTTTTCTTCCTTGAATAATTCGATCAATTGCATCATCCTACTACCCGCAGCAGTGGTGCTGGGCTCGGGAAAGGTGTGGCCGATTATTAAAAGTTGTTTCAAGTTTTTGGTTTCGAATTACAGGTTTCGGAATAAAAAAATCTATCGGTTGGTTAAAATCCGTAAAGCTCGCACATCATTCCGAGATTGAAGAAAGCCGTAAGTGCTCCGAGAAAAAGCATTGCACTTACAAAAAGCGTGGCCAATATTACGATTTTATTTTTTGAGTGGTAATTTATATAATTGAGCGCCACTTGAAATAACAGTGCAATTGCCTGGGCAGACAACATACGCTGGGCACAGACAATTACGGGTTCTTTGTAGTAAAGAAAATAAGTGGCCACCATCAATACGATATATAGTGCTGTTATTCCGAAAAGGACTGTTTTTGGAAATTTGAAGCGTTGGGAGTTGGTCATAGCACAAGGTTTTATCCAAAGATAATTATTAAACGTAAGTATCGCCAAAAAACAAAAGCCTTTCGGAGAAGTAAGTCTTCCGAAAGGCTCTTAACAAAGGATAGTGAAACCTATTGTTGCGACTTATATGGGCTATTATTCAAAAAATTCAGAACACGGGGTGTTGGTAAAGGTAAGATTGTAGGAGGAATAATTGGGGTTTGAAGTTTGGCCGCCAAGCAATCTGCCGTACACACCGCAGGATGCAAGATCCTTAAATTGGGTATCGTGTACGCTCAGTTTGGCATTGTACCAAAGATCAATTGCACCTTTGTTGGTACTTGGGTCTTCCCCTGCATTGCTTATGGTAGCAAATGCGATTTCATTCATCGGGTTGGTGCCGTCTATCTTAATGCCCACCCAAGAGCCGGGGGTATTGGACACCCCTTTAATGGTTATGGGATTAGCCGCATTTCCTACCATTTTCAACCCCCCTGTATCACGGATGTTTATCTCGGTGCCGGGCGACATTTCTATGGTTACTCCCGGTTCAATGGTCAACTCGCCTCTTGCATTTACGCCGCTAATACCGGTATTGAGCACTCGGTATGGTACATTTACTTTCTTCCAAACGCTGGAGTTCTCAAATTCAGCCGAATAATTGTAAAGCAAGACCCTGTCCAGATCGTTACCCGAATAATTATCGGTTGCCGAAGTTTGGGTGGCATAAACGGTATTTATAAGCAATGGATTTGCATTGCCGCTGAAGACGTTGTTTTGTAGCGTGAGACGTGTATTTCTATATACCGCATTTAAGCCAGAGGTTTGACTGTTAATTACAGTACAGTTTTTTAACGTTAGAGCTCCATCGGCATATACAATAACATTACCGCGGTCGCCATTGCTATTAAAAGCTTGACCGCCACCATAACTAACGGTGACAAATTCCATAATATTTGATGAATTTTCACTTTCCACAAAAATCCCACGCCATGAACCACGGGTTGGCTGGGTTCCAGTAAATACGATGGGTTTATTGGCAGTACCCACTGCTTGGATTGAAGATACATTTTCTCTCAAAATAAGTCCGGAATCTGGGGTGAAGGCAATAACAACACCTGGCTCTACAATTAAATTGGCTCGAACCTGTGAAACACAGCTCACGATATAATCTATTGGAGCGTTTGGATTGTCTACCAAAGTTCTGTTCTCGATGAAATAATCACAGTCCAACTGGATAGGATCTACGTTTACGGGCGGTTCAACAGGGTCGTCGCTGGAGCAGGAAACCGCTATCAAGGCAAGTGAACACAACACTAAAAGGCTTAGCTTTTCGGAAGCATTTTTCAGTAGTTTTTTCATAATTAAGTGTTTTAATATTTAAAGGTTTTCAATATTCTTTGCACAAACCTACTCATCGCCCGTACAGGAAAAAACAGCCACTTAGCATATGACGGCTGTGGGTTAGAATTTGGAAAAAAGCTATTAGCAATACCAAATACTCAATAAAAACCACCAAATACTAAAATTTCAAAAAACCTTAGCAAATAGAATGGTATTTTAGCTAATTGATGAAAAAATCCTTTTTAATAGTCTTCATTGTCTTAGGAAATCTATGGCAACTTTCTGCACAGATAGCAGCAGATTCTATCGTGGGAGAATTGAAGCTACTTAATAATTCTGAAGTAAAAGCAAAGCGTACTTCTCTTCAAGCAACATTTGAAGAAGTACAAAATACTCCCGAATGGAAACCTTATGATGCGAATTACGAAAATGAACCCGAAACCGCCATTTGGTTAAAATTTGAACTCGAGAACCGATCAAATGATACGCTGCCCATCTATTGCTTTACCGCACACGATTATGCCTACGTGTATCAACAAGTAGGTACGGATTTTAAAACTTTTATGAATGGTAATTTAGTCCCCCTCTATAAACGCAGCAATAAGAGAGAATTTTACATTACTGAACTCGTGCTGCCACCTTCCCAAAAATCGCAAGTTTTCATAAGAGTCAACAGTACTAGAAAAATAAAAAATGGAAATGTCGCGCTTTTTACAAAAGCATATTATTTAGAATTTGCCAATAACTATATCGAATCCGAAAAGCATTCGGTAGCGTTTATGGTTTTTTATATACTCTCATTATTTACCATTTTTCTATTTGGAGTGGTTTTTTGGTTGCGGACGCGTCATAACCTCTATGCCTATTATTTGGCCTACATATTCTTTCAATTGGTCTTTGCATTTGCTGCCTTGAGAGGAACAACCGTTAGCGTTGGCAATTTCTTTCTCCATATATCCTATCGTGCGGGTACGTTACCAGAGGCTTCCCAGTTTCTATTTATTGGCTTTTACATCTTTTTTATCATCAATCTGCTGGAAATTAAAAAGTATAACCAATCCCTCACTAAGGCCCTTAACTATTTTGGATGGTTCTGTTTTCTCTACGGATTAACTATTTTTATTTACTTAATATTCTGGAAAGATGCTGCCATTTCTAGTGACATAACCACCACCATACGGTTTATAGTATTGCCATTGAATTTGGTAATGCTCATTTGGATCATTTATAAAGTAAAGCATCCTTTATTGAAGTACTTTGTAGTGGGCCACAGTTTCTTTTTTATTGGTGCGGTTCTGGCTTCCTATGTTATGATAACCAAAAGCAATCACCACCCAGAGAGCATTTTTAATTTTCCCTATGCACCCACTATAATTTTTCAGGCAGGCTTACTTGCCGAAGTTTTCTGTTTTGCATTTGCTTTGGGAGAAAATATTTTCCTGCTTCAAAAAGAAAAGGAAACCACCAGCCAAAACCTAATTACACAATTACGAAAAAACCAACAGCTTCAAGAGAATATGCGCGTGGAGCTGGACAGAAAGATAAACCAAAAGACCGAGGAGTTGATCCAACTCTATTCAAAAATTGAAAAACAAAAAGAAGAACAACTTAAAAACTCTTTTACCCAAAAGTTGCAGGAAATGGAAATGCTTGCCCTTCGATCGCAGATGAATCCGCATTTTCTTTTCAATAGTCTCAATTCCATAAAACATTTAATTATGACCTCGCGCAATGAGGATGCCATTTCATATTTAGATGATTTTTCAACCTTACTACGCAGCATCCTCTACAACAGCAACCGTGAAATCATTTCGGTGGAAGAAGAACTTGAAATAATAAAACTTTATCTTTCCTTGGAAAAAAATAGAATGGGCGATGCCTTCAACTATACCATCGATGTATCTTCAATCGAAGAACTCTCGCAGTTCAACATACCGCCCCTTTTACTCCAACCTTTTGTTGAGAACGCCATTTGGCACGGGTTAAGGCCGAGCCAGAGCGGCCAAAAGTTGCTGAAGATTACCTTTGATACCAGCGATATTTTAAAAATAATAATTGAAGATAACGGCATAGGCAGAAAAGCGAGCAGCACTGAAAATAAGATGCATAAATCCATGGGAATGGAGATTACCAGAGAACGGTTGGCGTTGTTCAACCATTCAAATGAAACGTCCATAAAGCTTGAAATAATAGATCTGGAAAGTGAAAATAAACCCTTGGGGACAAAAGTTGTATTAACCTATTTTTATTCATAAAATGACTAAAGTAATCATTATTGACGACGAGGCACATTGTACGGAGGTCCTTGCCAATCTCATCAAAAAGGTACATTCAGATTATGAAATATTGGGCATTTTCACCAACCCGATCGAGGGACTGCTATATATTCAGAACAACCCGCCAGACTTGCTTTTCCTAGATATTGAAATGCCCAACTTAAACGGTTTTGCGTTGCTGGACAAACTTTTGCCCATAGATTTTGACATTATATTCACAACGGCTTATGACCGATATGCCATTCGTGCTTTTAATTATAGCGCCATCAACTATCTCTTAAAACCCATTTCGGAGCGAAATATAGTGGCGGCACTCGCCAATTGGGAAAAGAGAAGAAAGAAAATCAGTACTGAACAGTGGCGATTGCTTCAAAGCAGCTTTGAAAAATCGAATAAGGAATGTACTAAAATTGCACTCCCCACGGGAATAGGTTTTAATATTGTAGAGATAAAGAACATAATGCGCTGCCAGTCTGATAATAACTACACCAACTTTTTCTTACAGGACGGTACAAAAATTTTGATTAGCCGCACCCTGAAAGAAATAGATGATATACTTTCAGAGCACAAGTTTATAAGAGTGCATCAATCACATCTTATAAACCCCAAGTTTGTAAAAGGAATTTTAAAACAGGATGGCGGTAGTTTAATTATGAGCGATAATATTGAAATACCCGTATCCAGACAGAAGCGAATACAGATCAATGAGATTCTGGAAACCATGCTTCGCTTTAAATAGATAAGTACAATCAAAAACTACAGCGGAAAAGGAAGTTATTTTAAACCCTCCAAATAAAAATCCATTCCGCATCTCTTCAAATTCGCTAAATACTATCTGCAGGGAGTGGCAATTAAACCACCTCCGCGTAAAGGTCAAAATCTTCGGCGGCAGTAATTTTTACAGTACAGAATTCGCCGGTTCGCAGATAGCCTTCTTCGGCATTGATCAATACTTCATTGTCCACGTCGGGACTGTCAAATTCGGTTCTTCCCACAAAATAGCCGCCTTCTTTTCTATCAATCACCACGCGGAAGGTTCTTCCTATTTTTTGTTGGTTCAGTTCCCAGGAAATCTGCGATTGTATTTCCATAATCTGATTGGCGCGGTCCATTTTAACATCTTCCGGCACGTCATCCTCAAGATTGTAGGCGTGCGTATTTTCTTCGTGGGAATAGGTGAAACAGCCCAAACGCTCAAAGCGCATCTCTTTTACCCATTGTTTTAGGGTTTGGAAATCTTCTTCAGTCTCCCCCGGATAGCCGACGATTAACGTGGTTCTGATTGCCATTTCTGGAACTGCCGCCCTAAATTCTTCCAATAATTTGGTAGTTTTCGCCTTCGTGGTACCGCGACGCATCGATTTCAAAATAGAATCTGAAATGTGCTGCAGCGGAATATCCAGATAATTACAAATCTTGGGCTCGGTGCGCATCACTTCCAACACATCCATCGGGAAACCCGTTGGGAAGGCGTAGTGCAAACGGATCCATTCAATCCCTTCAACCCCTGCGAGCTTGCGAAGCAGCCTCGCCAATGCACGTTCCTTATATAAATCCAATCCGTAATACGTTAAATCCTGTGCAATCAAAATCAATTCTTTCACCCCTTTTGCGGCAAGTTTTTCGGCTTCCGTTACCAAATCCTCCATTGGGGTGCTTCGGTGCTTTCCGCGCATAATGGGGATTGCGCAGAACGAACACGGCCGATCGCAGCCTTCGGCTATTTTGAAATAGGCATAATTTTTTGGGGTAGTTGTAATTCGTTCGCCAATCAATTCGTGTTTGTAATCGGCGCCAAGCGCTTTTAAAAGTCCGGGAAGTTCGGTAGTGCCAAAATATTCATCCACATTCGGGATTTCCTTTTGCAGATCTGGCTTATATCTTTCGGAAAGACAGCCCGTAACAAAAACCTTGTCCACCAAACCTTCTTCCTTTTTCTGCACAAATTCAAGAATGGTATTTATACTTTCCTCTTTTGCATTGTTTATAAACCCGCAGGTGTTTATTACCACAATATTCCCTTCCTCTTCGTGCACTACCTCTTTATTGCTGGCGCGCAACTGGCCCATCAGAACTTCGCTGTCATAGACATTCTTGGAGCAGCCCAGGGTAACTACGTTTATCTTGTTTTTCTTTAGGGTTTTGGTACGCATTGTTGAATTTTGGATTTACGAATTACGATTTACGATTTTTGAATTTCAAAAAGCGAGCAAAGATACGACTAAATAAAATAAACAAATGCCAAATTCCAATTACTGCCAACTGCGACTGAACACTACGACTTTTTAAGTAACTTTACATTTCAAAAAAATAATTAAAAATGAAAAAAATAACATTCCTGCTGGCCTTTCTCTGTGCCGGCTTCCTGTTCGCACAAAAAACAATGACACCCGAGCTTTTATGGCAGGTGAAAAAAGTTAGCCCTATCGGGATCTCTCCTGACGGAAAAGAACTTTTTTATAAAGTTTCAATTCCAAATATGGAGGAAAACAGTTTTGATTCCAAGTATTATAAGATGCCCGTTACTGGTGGTAATTTTACTGAAATTTCCAAAGAAGAAGCAAAGGTAACCGACAAAAATCTTTCGCCAAACGGACAGTACCTTTTAATAGACAAACCCGTTCAGATAAAAGAGGTGACCGGAAAGGATATCTATAACGACCTCCCAAAAAGTGATGCCTATGTTTATACTTCCTTGGATTATCGCCATTGGGATACGTGGAACGACGGTACCTACAATCACGTTTTTTATAAAGATGTAAACACCGGTGCCGAAACCGACATTACACCAGGCCAGCCGTATTACACGCCCCAAAAACCTTTTGGTGGTGACGAGGATTATATTTGGGGCCCGAAGGGGGAAAACATTTATTACGTAAGTAAAAAGAAGGCAGGAACTGATTATGCCGTAAGCACCAATACCGATATTTATAAATACAACCTTGCCAGCAAACAGACCGAAAATATTACAGAGGAAAACAAAGGCTATGATACCCAACCGGCCTTTTCAACCGAAGGTGCACTAGCTTATCTTCAAATGAAAACGGATGGTTATGAAGCCGATAAGAATGATATTATTGTATTTCAAAACGGTGTAAGGCAAAATTTAACCTCTCAGTGGGACGGAACAGTGAATGGTTTTATTTGGGCAAAAAACAGCAAAGACATTTACTTTACTGCCCCCGTTAATGGAACTAAACAAATTTTTAAGGTTGATTATCCGGGAAAAACCAGAAAAATGGCGGTCGTTGAACAACTTTCAAAAGGGCAATTTGATGTTACGGGCATTGTTGCGGAAAATAATGGGCAGCTGATTGTTACCCGCACCGATATGAACCATGCTTCGGAAATTTTTTCTTTTGATTTAAAGAACAGGACTTTTAGACAGCTTACCCAAGTGAACAATGAGTTCTACGGAAAACTTGATTTGCCAACGGTTGAAAAAAGAATGGTTACTACTAAGGATGGCAAACAGATGTTAGTTTGGATAATTCTTCCGCCAAACTTCGATAAAAACAAAAAATACCCGACCTTGCTTTATGCACAGGGTGGACCGCAATCGGCGCTTTCCCAATTTTATTCTACGCGATGGAATTTCCAGTTAATGGCTTCACAAGGTTATATAGTTGTGGCACCCAACCGTCGCGGAATGCCCGGGCACGGCGTGGAGTGGAATGAAGCCATCAGCGGCGATTGGGGCGGCGGCGCGATGCAGGATTACCTTGATGCGATTGATGATGTTGCCAAAGAACCATATGTTGACAAGGACCGATTGGGCGCTATTGGTGCAAGTTTCGGGGGTTATTCTGTGTTTTGGTTGGCAGGAAACCACGATGGCCGTTTCAAAACATTTATTGCCCACGACGGCGTTTTTGACACCCGTGCTATGTACGGAACAACTGAGGAATTATTCTTTGTAAACTACGATATGGGCGGTGCTTATTGGGAAAAAGACAATGCCAAGGCACAGAAAGCCTATAATGAATTCAACCCTACAACCTATGTTGATAAATGGGACACCCCGATTATGATTGTGCAGGGCGGAAAGGATTACCGTGTACCTATTGAACAAGGCTTGGGTGCTTTTCAAGCAGCACAATTAAAGGGAATAAAGAGCAAACTGGTTTATTTTCCCGACGAAAACCACTGGGTGTTGCAGCCACAAAATGCACTGGTTTGGCAACGTGAATTTTTTAATTGGCTGAAGGAAACCCTTTAAATAGACGTTAGACAAAAGTTTAAAAACAGCCACGAATTCACGAATATATCTATTCGCGAATTCGTGGTTTTATTTATCCGCCATACGGATTGAAGGTATCAAAAAGATTGAGAAGGCTGGTTTGTGATAAATGAAAAATTAGAATGAGAATAACGTAAAAAATAATGTACCCTTTTTTAAAATATTCCTTCTTAATAAAATAAAGTCCTAAAGAAATTAAGAATAAAAGAGGTGGAATAAAAGACAAATAAGGAAAGGCAATATATTTATACAAATCCAAAGGCATCAACGGATTTGGAAGAGGTTTAATATAATATTGAAGTATTTTGATAGCGTGATAACCCGTAAGAATACCAATGTAGCCCGTTAAAACCCATATTATATATTTAAAGAGCTTACTATCTTTGTTAGGGGTTTCTGTTTTCATCTATTTAAAGAATGAATCTACAAACTCAAACTTGTTGAATACCTGAAGATCCTCCATTCCTTCTCCTACTCCAATATATTTTACCGGAATCTGAAATTGGTCACTAATTCCGATGACCACTCCGCCCTTTGCAGTTCCGTCAAGTTTTGTAACGGCAAGGGAGGTAACTTCGGTTGCAGCGGTAAATTGCTTGGCTTGTTCAAAAGCATTTTGACCCGTAGAGCCGTCCAATACCAAAAGTACATCGTGCGGCGCATCGGGAATCACCTTTTGCATTACGCGTTTCACCTTTGTAAGCTCGTTCATTAGGTTTACTTTGTTGTGTAGTCGTCCTGCGGTGTCAATGATAACAACATCGGCATTTTGGGTTACAGCGCTTTGTAATGTATCAAAAGCCACACTGGCAGGGTCACTGCCCATACTTTGCTTTACAATTTCAACGTCAGTTCTGTCTGCCCAGATCTGCAATTGATCAATTGCCGCTGCACGAAAAGTATCCGCAGCACCCAACACTACCTTTTTTCCAGCCTTTTTAAATTGATATGCAAGCTTACCGATAGTGGTTGTTTTTCCCACACCATTTACTCCCACTACCATAATAACATATGGTTTTTTGTTTATTGGAATTTCGAAATCTGTGGCGTTTCCGGAATCTATTTCGCTTAAAAGACCAGCTATTTCCTCACGGAGAATTCTATTCAACTCATCGGTTCCAACGTATTTATCCTTGGCAACACGACCTTCAATCCTATCAATTACCTTAAGGGTTGTGTTTACGCCAACGTCACTGGAAACAAGAACTTCTTCCAAATTGTCCAAAACATCATCGTCAACTTTGCTCTTTCCCGCAACAGCTTTGCTTAGTTTATCAAAAAAGGAAGTTTTGGATTTTTCAAGCCCTTTATCGAGGGTTTCCTTTTTCTCTTTAGAAAATATTTTTTTGAATAAACTCATATTAAAAATTCAAGGTTTCAGGTTTCAAGTTCCAAGTTGTTTACTCGGTTGCGCAACTTTTTCAAAGTTTAATCTCGCGTTCCTTCCCTTAAAAAAGGGGAAGGTGGCTTTGAAATTGCCTTTAGGACGATTTCAAAGACGGAAGGGGTCAGCAAAAATACGAAAAGCCACCTTCGCAAAAAAGTGGCTTTTTCTCAATATTTTAAGCTGGTTATTTTTTGTTCAACCAGTCGTTTACAAATTCTGGAGCCATGATAGCTTCAGTAAATGTATAAGCTCCTGTTTTTGGCGATTTAACCATTTTTATTGCTTTGGTTAAACGCTTTGAACCTGTTTGTAACGATGCTACTGATTTCTTTGCCATGACTTATATTATTTAATCTCTTTATGAACCGTCATTTTCTTCAGGATTGGGTTGAATTTTTTCAACTCCATTCTGTCCGGTGTATTCTTTTTGTTTTTGGTGGTGATGTAACGTGAAGTTCCAGCTTGACCAGACTCCTTGTGCTCTGTGCACTCCAAAATCACTTGTACTCTATTTCCTTTTTTAGCCATTGTAACAGACTTTATTGATTATTGCAATTATTTAGTTAAAAAGCCTTTTTCGCGGGCTTCTTTCATAACCGCAGAAATACCTTTTTTATTAATGTCTTTTATAGCAGAAGCTGAAACACGAAGGGTCACCCACTTGTCTTCTTCTGGAATATAAAAACGCTTTTTAAGCAAGTTTACATCAAACTTACGTTTGGTTTTGTTCATTGCGTGCGATACGTTATTTCCAACCATCGCTTTCTTTCCGGTAAGTTCACAAACTCTTGACATTCCTTAACCTTTTTAAGTTATTTTTAAAACAGGGTGCAAATTTAAGTAATTCTTTTGTGATGTACAACAAAAGAAAATTAGTTTTTTGAAATTTCTTTTAGAAGCATTTCGAAAGCTTTATTTATTGTCTTTTTAATAACGCGAAAACGGTCATTTCCAAAGCTGAACTTTTCTGAAACAATTCCTCTGGGCGAAGCAATAGCAATACATACCGTGCCAACTTCATCTACGGCATCGCCTTTTGTTGGGCCAGCAATTCCAGTGGTTGCAATAGCAAAATCTGTGTTGAAAAGCTTGCAACAATTCGCCGCCATGCTTTCTGCCACTTCAATACTCACAACAGTATATTCTTCTATTAAGGAAGAAGGAACCCCAAGAATCTGTGTTTTTAGTTCTGTTTTATACGGAACAATACCTCCCAAGAAAAAAGATGATGCGCCTGCTTCGGAAGTAATCTGTTCGGCAATAGCGCCTCCAGAACAACTTTCAGCTAAACTTAAAGTCTGATTTTTTTGATTGAGAATGTGCGCAATTCTGCCAACAATACTGGTTTCGTCTTCATAGCCAATGGCGATATCCGAAAGCATTTCACTTAAAACTTCCATTCTTGAATTAACACTTTCCTGTAAATCCGACTCATTATTTCCGCTAGATGACAATCTTAAACGAACTTTTCCCAAGGAGGGCAAATATGCAAGTTTTATATTTTTTGGCAAGCTGTTTTCCCAATCGGCGATTCTTTCAGCAATAGCACTTTCGCCCAATCCATGGGTTAGAAGAGTTTTGTGATAAATATGCGGCCTATTGAAACGCTTAGTTACTCGCGGCAAAACTTCTTCCTGTAACAAATGCTTCATCTCATAGGGCACACCAGGGAGTGACACAAAAACACTTTCATCATTTTCCATCCACATTCCTGGAGCGGTACCATAAAGGTTCATTAACACAGTAGCTTTGGAAGGAACCATTGCTTGGCGAAAATTTGCAGGCAAAGGCTTATTGAGCTGGTATTTTTCAAAAAGATGCTTTACGTTTTCAATCACACTTTGATTTTCGATCAAAGTATCACTAAAAAAATCACAGAAGGTCTGCTTGGTTATATCGTCTTTGGTAGGCCCCAAACCCCCAGTGATAATAACTAAATCAGCGTGCTTTTTTGCATCCTCGAATGCTTGCAGAATATGTTGCCTTTCATCTTGTACCGAGGTAATCTGATAGACCTTTACCCCAATCCTGTTCAATTCTTTTGAAATATAAGCCGAATTGGTATCAACGATCTGGCCTATGAGAATCTCATCGCCTATGGTAATAATTTCTGCGAGCATGTTATAGTTGGAAGTCTTCTCTCAGTTCGTCAAACACGTGGTTTAATGTGCCAAGCACATTTTCCAGGTGCGGAAGAACTGTAGCTTTGCTTTTGGATGTCTTTGACCACGCCTCGATACTTGTAATATCCTTCAGCGCATCTATACCGAACATTTCAATGTTTGGTTTCATTTTATGGGCAAATTGATATGCCAATTCCCTGTTTTCATTCTCGATGGCTTCTTCCATGGAGTGCAAATCGGGTGGAATTTCATCTAAAAATGTCTGTGCCAATATTTTTAGGAAATCCTGATCCCCATCAGCGATTTCACTAAGATTCTCCTTTGCATAATATTTGGTCATCTCACTTAACTTTTATGGAAAACATTTCGGTTTCCTCTATAAACCCCTTCAAAACATCGTTGGTTTCAACCTTGCCAACACCTGCGGGAGTTCCGGTAAAGATAATGTCCCCGATTTTCAAGGTAAAATATTTTGAAATATATTCGATTAAAGCATCGATTTTCCACATCATCAGCATTGAATTGCCATTTTGAACATTTTTTCCATTCTTTTTTAAGCTAAAATTTATGTTATTTATATCTGCAAATTGCTCCTTATCCATGAAGTTTCCAATAACTGCAGAACCGTCAAACGCTTTTGCTTTTTCCCAGGGCAACCCCTTTTCCTTTAATTCTGTCTGTAAATCGCGTGCCGTGAAATCAATTCCCAAACCGATTTCATCGTAATATTTATGGGCGAATTTTTGGTCAATGTGTTTCCCAATCCTATTAATCCTAACTAGCAATTCTACTTCGTAATGTACATCATTTGAAAACTCTGGAATAAAAAACGGCTGTTTCTTTAATAATATTGCAGTGTCGGGTTTTAAAAAAATAACCGGGTCGGTTGGTTTTGCGTTGTCCAGTTCTTTAATGTGGTCTGCATAATTTCGACCTATACAGATTATCTTCATTATAAATTTAGAATTTTGTATTTAACTTTTGAAGCCGAATGCGGGTGAGCACCTGCTTAGTGTACAAAGGAAAATCGGCATTCAGCAACCAGCCAAAGTAGCCGGAGTCTTTTTCCAAAATTTCGGTAACTAAATTTCCTTTGTATTTTCCAAAGGAAAAAATCTCAACGCCATCCTCGTTGTAGCTTATGAAACCTGCAAAATCTGCATGGTCACGGTGCGAACTAAAATCTGCAAGGAAATTTACATCATTTTCCAAATCAGGATATTTGTCAAGCTGTGCCTTTAGAACCTCGTAGGTTGCGTTTGTATCAGCAGCGGCACTGTGCGCATCGGTTAAATCTTTGTTGCAATAAAATTTATAGGCTGCTTCCAGAGTACGCTTTTCCATTTTGTGGAAAATAGTTTGCACATCTACCGAAAGTGCTTTTTTCATATCAAAATCCACCTCAGCACGAAGCAATTCTTCGGCCAGCAATGGAATGTCAAAACGGTTTGAATTAAAACCACCTAGATCACTGTCTTTTATTAAACCGTAAACTTTTGGCGCCATTTCCTTAAAGGTTGGTTCGTTTGCGACCATTTCATCAGTAATTCCGTGGATTGCGGAAGCTTCTGCAGGAATGGGCATTTCTGGATTTACACGCCAAGTGTGACTTTCCTTGTTTCCGTTTGGAAATACTTTTAAGATTGCTATTTCAACAATTCTGTCTGTTGCAACATTGATTCCAGTGGTTTCAAGGTCGAAGAAACAGATTGGTTTTTTTAAATTGAGTTCCATTGTTTTTTTTTGTTTTGCAAAGATACTTTTTATTGAAGTTTTGAAGGAACTTATAAAAAAGAAAAGGGGATTTTGCTTCCAAAATCCCCTTTTACATTATAATATATGTGAAATTAAATTTCTCTGTTCACGTCCCATGCTTCCAAATATTCGGCAACACGTTTTACAAATTGTCCTCCCAAAGCACCATTCACAACTCTATGGTCATAACTATGCGAAAGGAACATTTTATGGCGAATACCAATAAAATCACCTTCTGGGGTTTCAATAACCGCGGGTACTTTTCTGATAGCGCCCAATGCGAGAATACCTACTTGCGGTTGGTTGATAATTGGCGTTCCCATGATACTACCAAAGGTTCCAACATTGGTAACCGTGTAGGTTCCGCCCTGTATCTCGTCTGGTTTCAGTTTGTTTTCGCGCGCACGGTTAGCAAGGTCGTTCACCGCTTTGCTCATTCCAACTAGATTTAATCTGTCTGCATTTTTTATTACCGGAACAATTAGATTTCCGTCAGGTAAGGCCGCAGCCATTCCCAGATTTATGTTTTTACGCTTAATAATATTGTTGCCGTCAACCGCAATATTCATCATCGGGAAGTCTTTCAGCGCTTTTGCAACCGCTTCCATAAATATTGGCGTGAAGGTTAAATTCTCTCCTTCGCGTTTTGCAAAGGCATTCTTCACTTTATTTCTCCAGTTCCAAACGTTGGTAACATCGCACTCCACAAAAGACTGCACGTGTGCTGAAGTTTGCGTACTTTCAACCATATGGTGGGCAATAAGTTTGCCCATTCTGGTCATTTCAACTATTTCATCCTCACCACTAACCGAAACCGGAGCTTTTGGTTTTGCGGGTTCAGCAGTTTGTGCTTTTGCAGTTTCAGGATTTTTGGCCTCCACTACTGTTTGTGGCTGGGGTGTTTCTGTTTTTGAAGAGGAACGGTTTTCAACATATTCCAAAATATCGTTTTTGGTTACGCGCCCGTCTTTTCCGGTGCCCGAAATTCCGTCCAGTTCTTCCTGTGAAATATTCTCGGCAGCTGCAATATTCTTCACCAAAGGTGAATAAAACCGGTCGCCCGTATTTTCGATTGGAGCTTGGGTAGCTTGTTTGGCGGTTTCCACTTGCTTTTCCACTTCCCTCACAATTTCGGGCGAAGGAGCGCTTTCCTCAGTTGTCTTTTCCGTTCCGTTGTTTCCGGCAGTTTCAATTATGGCGATGGTTTGGCCTACTTGCACCACATCATCAACGTTGAAAAGTTTTTCAATCAAAACGCCATCTACCTCGCTGGGCACTTCGCTATCCACCTTATCGGTAGCGATTTCAAGAACGGCCTCATCAGCCTCAATGGTATCTCCCACTTCCTTTAGCCAGTTGGTTAAAGTTGCCTCTGCAACGCTTTCACCCATTTTGGGCAGTTTCAATTCAAATTTTGCCATAATACTTTTTCAATGTCGAATTTGGTAAGCACAAATGCGCTTGTTTTAAAAACCTTGCAAAATTAGTTAAAATTTGTTCGTTCTGGGTTTCAAATTTCTTAAAAAACAACCACGCCGCCCTTTTCGTCGCTTTGGTCGCTCCCTATTATAAAGTTGCAGCCCGAAGGACGTATGCGGAAAAGATTGTTTTTATTCTTCAATTGTTTCATCAATTTGAAAATTTCAGCATAAGAAATATATTCTGCATCAAACACCACCAAGCTATTTTGTAAGGAAATCAGGGGATGCATATTTTTTGAAACCATTTGGAAAACAGTGGCTGTACATTCTGAAAGGTTTTCCAGCAATTCAATATTTTCGGTGAAGAAGTAATTCCGTTCCAAATTTGGAAGTGGTTCCACTTTTTTATCGAAAGAGATTTTATGTGCCGCTTTGGCCAAGGCAACCCCGGCAGAAACGGAACTTCCCAACAGAAAATTTTTGTTGAAATGCTTTTGGTAAAAAATCTGCATTGCGCCATAGAAACGTTCAAAATAGGCATCGTCCTTCTTGGTGCTTTCGCCTTTATAGTGAAGCACGGTAGTGTCACCAAAATAATGGTTTTGATATCCTGCCTTTGTTATTTTATATGAAAAATCTATGTCTTCACCATACATAAAATAGTCTTCATCAAACCCGCCCACTTGGTTGTAAATGCTTCTTTTCAAAAGCATAAAAGCTCCCACGAGCACCTCAACCGAGCCTTTTTCACTTTCAATTATATGATTTGCATAATATTTCTGTGTAAAACCGGTAAGTTTCATCAAAGAAACCTTTGGGGTAGGAAGGTTTCTTTTGCTTTCGGGCAGGAAGTTTCCTGTTCCATCCATCAAATAAACACCGAGCGCACCAATATTTTCGATACTCTCATAATATTCAATGGTTTTTCTAAAGGTATCTTCAGAGACAGCAGTATCTGGGTTCAGAATACAAACGTACTCGCCCTTTGCAACGGCTACGGCTTGATTGTTTGCTTTACTGAAGCCTACATTTTCCTTGTTTTCAATTAAAACTACATTTGGAAAAAGGGATTTTACCATCTGGCAGCTATCGTCCTTGGAGTCATTGTCAATAACAATGATTTCAGCATCCCAATATTTGGTAGCCTTTTGAACCGAACGAATGCATTGTTCCAAAAAATAACGAACATTATAATTAAGTATAACGACAGATAGTTTCAAAACTTACGTGCTTTTTAAAGAAGATTCAAAAGGAATACGATGTAAAATACTTCGGCCAAGGGTAACCTCATCTGCATACTCAAGTTCATCGCCTACCGAAATTCCACGGGCAATGGTGGTGGTGGTTATATTGTAGGGTTCAATTTGTTTATAGATGTAAAAATTGGTTGTATCGCCTTCCATTGTGGAGCTGAGCGCAAAAATAAGCTCGCGGACGTTTCCGGTCTTTACTTTTTCAACTAAGGAAGGAATCGTCAAATCGCCTGGGCCAATGCCGTCCATCGGGGAAATTTTTCCGCCCAAAACGTGGTAGTGTCCACGATATTGACTCGTATTTTCTATGGCCATTACATCGCGAATGTCCTCAACAACACAAACCAGTTGTTCATCGCGACGCGGATTAGTACAAATTTCACAGAGTTTTGTATCACTTATATTATGGCAATTTGCACAGAAGTTTATTTCCTCGCGCATTTTTACCAATCCAGCTGCTAATTTTTGTGATTGCTCCTTGGGCTGTTTAAGTAAATGAAGTACTAAACGAAGTGCCGTACGCTTGCCAATTCCAGGGAGTTGGGACATTTCATTCACCGCATTTTCAAGAAGTTTTGAAGAAAATTCCATAGCTTAATTCGTGCTGGCAAGTTAAAAAAAATGCTTCAGAAAAAGTGACTTTTCCTGAAGCATTCCTATTATAATAAAAACCTTTTATTTTATAAGAAGTTTTTTGGTTGCTGTCCCTTCTTCACTGTTAATGCGAACAAAGTACGTTCCGCTTGAAAGTGACGAAACATCAATTGAATGTTTGTTTGAAATTAATTGTTTTGCTTCCTTAAGGAGAAGTTTTCCGGAAATATCAAAAACCCTGATTTCAGCTTTCATCGCCTTTGGTAAGGCAATGGTAAATTGAGAGTTTGCTGGGTTTGGATATAAAGACACGTTATTTTCAGAAATTCTATCTTCAATTCCCGCAACACCAGTCACCAATGGAGATGCCCAAAGGCCTCTTCCGTAAGTTCCTGCATACAGCAAGCCATCAACTTTGTTAATTTCCAACTCATTTACATATACATTTGGCAACAGGTTACTGTAAGGCTGCCAATCTGTGAAGGTATTGTCTATATAATAAATTCCGTAATCCATACCCAGATACAGTCCATCTTGACCATTATCATCCCATACTACCGCAAAAGCACTAAAATTTGGAAGGTTCTTTTTATAGTTTATCCAAGTTGCGCCTCCATCATTTGAAACCATTACACGGTTAGTTGAAGTTACGGCTACGGCAATTTTATTAGGGTCCGTAGGATGTATTGCTATTGAATTAATTGCTCCGCCAGCGCTTGTAGTTTGCACCCAATCGGTTGCTCCCCCATCAGTTGTTTTGAAAAGAAATGCCGATCTGGAAGCATACATTATTTGGTTATCGGAAGGTGCAATTTTTAAATTATCAAGATTTGCACCTAAATTTTGTGAAGCTGCCGTCCAGCTTCCACCAAAAGTTGTAGACTTGTAAACTACATTGTATCCTACATATATTACGTTATCAGTAATCGGATCTTGCTCAAATGGAGTAACCCAATTTCCTGATCCATTTCCAGGCTCGTTAAGGCCAGTATAGGAACTTCCTCCGTTATTGGAACGATAAAGTTGACCTCCCTGGGTAGTACCGTAAAATAAATTATTGTTGGTTTTATCTATAAATGATTCCATACCATCTGCTCCCAACCAATCTCTCCATCCAGTAGCGGCAGTATAAAACGAGGTGCCATTATCCTGGGAACCTCCTGAAACTATAACATCAGCTGTTTGTGAAACTCCTATTTTATAAAATTGACGAATTCCTAAACCATCGGTTAAATCTTCGTAATAATTGGCAGTAACTGTTCCTGTATTTGCAGCTTTAAAAACACCTCCATCGGTAACCGCAAATAGAGAAGTTCCGTAGAACTGAAGATCATCTACATCGGCGTGGCAGTAACCAATATTTTGAGAAGAAGCGTTTCCTGGAATCCAATCTGAAGTACACGAGAAATTAACACCCCCGTTTGTGGAGCGCCAAGTAAGGATTCCTGCAATATGCACTTCATTTACATCAGTGGGGTTAACCGCAATCCCCATATCGCGAGGAGCTTGACCGCTATTGTCATTTCCGCTAGTGCTATAACCAAAGAAGTTAAGGCCTCCGTGATTTAATTTTGTGAAGGAACTACCGCTATCATTGGAAGTATAAAACCCACCAAATCTACCACCGTTTGCTTCCAAAACATACACCACGTTTGCGTCATCTGCAGAAACACCAATCATTTTTGCCCCAGAGGTAAAACCGCCAATTGTAGTGAATGTGGCTCCACCATCTGTAGATTTATGAAAACCGCTTCCTGAAGCGTATACTACTGAAAGATCGCCTGGTTTAAATTCGACATCATAACCGCTATTGTCTCCTGAAACTACTTTCACCCAATTGGCACCGCCATCTGTGGTTCTATAAATTCCAGAGTTTTCAGAAGTACCAAATATCATGTTAGTATTAGACGGGTTGATTACTATCTTGTTTACCCTACTGCTTCCAATAGTTCCCAGAACATTCCAAGTGGCTCCAGCATCGGTTGATTTAAATATTTTTCCACTATTTGAACCAAAAAAATAGGTGTCAGAATCTGTTGGATCTATAGCAACTGAATAAACCGATAAGTTAGAGAAATAATCACTTAAAGGCGTCCAAGTCTGGGCGCCATCGGTGGTTCTCCAAACACCGCCGGTATTTGCGCCAACAATCATATGGTTTGCATCTCCCTCGTCTATAGCAAGACCCGTAATTCTACCTACACCTGGGTTCCATCCTGATGTAGCGTTCCAAGATGTTGGACCTAATTCTTGCCAGTTATCCGGAAGCACACGACGGCTGGATGCCGTTTCATTTAAATAAGCATTCCATTTTTGAAGTTCGTTTAAACGCTCCTCGGTTGTAGGAAGATACCCATCCTCTTTCACTCTTCTGAGAGCGTTGTACTCCCATCTTTTAAATTGTTTGTACCCACTTCCACGACCTTTGTCTTTATCGGCAAAGTAAGCTTCGGCACTGTCAATAATCTCTTGTACCTTATAGGTACCCGCATCAATCATCTCAAGGTATTCCTGTGCCTGAACGACAAAAGAACCAAAAAATAATGTAAAAAGTAGAAGTAATTTAAAACGCATCTTTTTAATTTTAAGGAAGTTATATAATTATTTAATCAAAGTTTTCAAATGTATTAAAAATTAAAATGTTGAAGTACCCATTCTTTGTATTTTTACCAAAAAAACTGCTGTAATAATATTGAAGTCTTAAATTTTATGCAATCCTTACACATTCTGCTACTTATTCTTGGATATTTTTTGGTTTTAATTCTAATTTCCTATTTCACCAATAAAGGCGGCAGTAATGCAGATTTTTTTAAGGCAGGAAAACAGTCGCCATGGTATTTGGTTGCCTTTGGAATGATTGGCGCCTCGCTGAGTGGCGTTACCTTTATATCGGTTCCCGGATGGGTAGAGGCTTCAAAGTTTAGTTATTTTCAGGTTGTACTGGGCTATATTGTGGGCTATGCAGTTATTGGCACGGTGCTGCTTCCGCTGTATTACCGTTTAAATTTGACTTCAATTTATACCTATCTGGAAGGACGATTCGGAAATGCTTCATATAAAACGGGTGCTTCCTTTTTCTTACTTTCAAGAGTTGTCGGGGCTAGCTTTCGACTGTATTTAGTGGCAGTGGTACTGCAAAGTTTGATTTTTGACGCCATGAACATCCCTTTTTGGGTAACCGTAACCATCACTATTTTGTTGATTTGGCTTTACACTTTCAAAAGCGGGATAAAAACAATTGTTTGGACAGATACACTGCAAACTCTTTTCATGCTTATAGCCGTTGGGGTTTCGGTATATTATGTTTCTACAGATTTAGGGCTTTCGGGAAGTCAACTATTCACTTTTATTGCCGATAGCGATATGAGCCAGATTTTCTTTTTTGAAGATTGGAAATCTGCCGATCATTTTGTGAAGCAATTTATCAGCGGAGCCTTCATCGCTATTGTAATGACGGGACTGGACCAAGATATGATGCAGAAGAACTTGACCTGCCGTAATTTGAAAGACGCTCAGAAAAACATGTTTTGGTTTACCATTGTCCTTACCATCGTGAATTTTGTGTTTTTGGTACTCGGTTTGTTGCTGACTGTTTACGCAGCACAGAACGGGATAGATGCCCACAAGGACCAATTGTACCCAACGCTTGCAATGCAAAACGAATTTGGGATTGGAGTGGCCGTGCTTTTCATTTTAGGATTGATTGCTGCGGCATATAGTAGTGCAGATAGTGCTTTAACAGCCCTCACCACTTCTTTCAGTATTGATATACTTGAAATTGAAAAAAAATATGACGAGGCCAAGCAGATACGCGTACGTAAGTTAATACACATTTTGGTTTCATTGGTGCTGATAGCTGTTATCATCATTTTTAAATATGCAATTGCTGATGATTCGGTAATTGCGAAGCTGTTTGTTTTTGCCGGATATACCTATGGCCCGCTTTTGGGTTTATATGCCTATGGGCTTTTTACGAAGTGGACCGTAAAAGACAGGTTAGTGCCTATTGTGGCAATATCGACTCCCTTTTTAGGATATTTAATCAGTGCCCTTAGTGCGGCCTATTTAAATTTCGAATTTGGGTTTTTTATACTTATTTTGAACGGAGCGCTTACCTTTTTCGGTCTAATATTGATTCGTTCCCAAAAGAACTAAGGTACAGGCAACCTCACTTTTAATATTGTTTTTTTTAAGTATTTCATAAAGCGCAGGGTTTTCAGTGCCCGGATTGAAAACCACGCGTTTTGGTTTTAACGAAACGATATAATCGTAATATTCCTCTTGGCGTTTGGGGTTTAAATAGAGTGTTACGGTGTCAATGTTTTCAAATTGTTTCTTTTCCGTGGAAATTTCCACACCCGCCACAATACCTTTTCTTAAACCCACTGCTTCTACGGCATGTCCATTACTTACCAATCGGTTTATTGCAAGGTTGGAATAGCGTCCTGGATTTAGGCTAGCGCCCAATACTAGTGTTTTCTTCATTTTGATAGTTTTTTTATGAAAATACAATACTCTTCAGCAACATTTCATAAATGTTCGTTAAAATGAAAAGAGCGATGAAACATTACTAAAGTTTGAGCGTCTATATAGTAGTTAGAATTTCATTCTTTACTGCGACAATTTTTACGTTGATGGTTAGTGTTAATAATTGCAGTAAAGATTCAAACCCGAAGCGCTCGCTTCGGGTTTGTTTTTTTATATAAAAATCTCCACTTTAGGTGTAACAGAAGAAAAAATATTTCGTCTTGTATATATAAGCTCGGTAACATTTGCGCTTTTAGTATGTTATACAAGATACTATCTAATGGAACATACCGCTCTTATTTAATTCATTAATCATTAACATCAATCAATCACAAAATGAAAAACATTTTTTTATTAATCACATTCATCACATTTGGCACGTTACACGCTTTTGTTGACCCTACAGAAAAACCGGGCAATATCTACGGTAGTGTTACGGACAAAGTTCTAAATGAACCACTTCCCTACGTAACTGTAGTGGTAAAAGATTTAAATGGCGAAATTATTACCGGTGCAGTAACCGACGATGCTGGTAAATTTGAAATCCACAAAATACCGGAAGGCAAAAGCCAGGTAATTATTCAGTATATAGGATATAAAGTTTTTACAACTGAAATAAACATCACGAAAGGAAATGAAGATATATACTTGGGCAATATATTGCTTGAGGAAGATATAGCATCGCTAGATGAGGTAAATATTGTAGCCGAAAGGTCCACCATTGAACAACGTTTGGACAAAAAGGTAATAAACGTGGGCAAAGACCTATCTACGGCTGGCCCCACTGCTTCAGACATCATGAACAACTTACCCACAGTGAGCATTGACCAACAAACAGGTGAACTATCAATGCGAGGCAACGGAAACGTACGCGTAATGGTAGATGGCAAACTTTCAAACATTCCCGTAGCACAATTGCTAAAGCAGATTCCGTCGTCATCCATAAAGCAAATTGAACTTATTACCAATCCTTCGGCAAAATACAATCCTGAGGGCATGAGCGGTCTAATTAATATTATTCTTCATAAAAATGTGAACGTGGGTTTTAACGGGAATGCTTCCGTTGGGCTAACGTATAGGGAAAACGCAAAATTCAATGCGGGTTTGGATATGAATTACAGAAATGGAAAATTTAATTTCTATGCCAACCTTAGTAATAATGTTTCCAAAAACGAGAATGACGGACTCATTACACGTTCCCTGAACAACTCAAAAGAAGTGATACATTTTTTGGACGATAGTAAATCCAACCTTTTTAAAGTGGGAATGGATTATTATTTAAATGACAAAAACACGATATCCTTCTTTACCAATCAAAATTTATACGAAGGAAAAGGCGACGGAAGTTCCACAATTTTTTATTTGGACCAACCATCTCTCAACCAACAACAATTATTCTATTTTGCCAATGAAAATGTATCATCACAATATAATTTCGACTATAAAGTAAATTTTGAAAAAGCGGATCACAGTCTTGAGCTAGAAGCAGATTATAATATATTTTCAAATGAAACCATCGGAAAATATAAATTTCGCGGAGCTTCACCTTTAGAAAATTTTTCGGACAATGATGAAACGGACCGCAATCAACTAACCGTGAATCTTGATTATGTAAATCCAATTTCAGAAAGTATAAAAATTGAAGCAGGGGCCGAGGCACGGCTTTTTGAAACTACCATAGATTATGCCTCCAACGGCAAAAGTTACAATGCCAATGGCGAGTTAACAGATACGCCGTCAACGCGCTTTGAATACGTTCGCGATATCTATTCACTTTATGCCACTTTCGGAAAAACCTATGAAAAATGGTCTTACCAGCTAGGCGCACGAGTTGAAAACGTTAGCGTAAAAGCCGATACAAACAAAGTGCGTGCCTTCACCAATGATTATTTTCAGGTGTATCCCAGTGCTTTTGTAACGTATTCTCCCAGCGAAAAAAACCAGTATCAGCTTAGTTACAGCCGAAGGGTAGATCGTCCGGGACTCGATCAGGTAAACCCCATTCGAGAGTTTAGTACACCCTTAATTTCTTCTTTCGGAAACATAAACTTGGAGCCTCAGTTTACCAATTCAATAGAGGCCAATTACACCCGTAATTTTGAAGTGGGAAGTTTCACTGGCGGATTGTTCTACCGATTGGTGGATAACGAAATAAACCGTGCAATACTCGTAGATCGCACAAATTTAGATAGGTCTATTCTTACCTTTCAAAATTTCAGCAGTACCGATTTATACGGAATTGAACTTTCCTCAAACTACAAACCCGCAAAATGGTGGAGTTTTAATACCAGTTTTGAGCTTTACAAACAAACCCAAAAAGGTATTACCGAAACTTTTGAAAACGCTACGGGAACTCCAACTGAGGACGATATAATAACACAAGTTGTAGAAACAGATAACGTTGCCTGGAATGTTAGAATGTCGAATAATTTTACGGTTACCAAAAACCTTACTTTATCGGCCTTTGGACTTTACCGAGCAAAAAACAAGGGAATTCAGTTTGAATCTGAACCCCTCTATTTTGTGAATTTGGGCGCGCGATATAGTTTATGGGAAGGCCGCGGAACCTTTAGTGTAAATTATAATGACGTTTTTAATTCCATGAAATTTGCATTTAGCGGAAACACCCCCTATCCACAGAGCGGGGAATTTAAAAATGAAAGCAATACCATTTATGTAGGATTGGCCTATAGATTCGGAGGAAGCAATTATCGTGCAAAGAGCCGAAAAAATAGAGACGATAACACCTCATCTGGAGGCGGAGGAATTTTCTAGTCCGTTATTATTTTGTTAAAAAGCCATTAGTAGTGAAACTATTGGCAATTTCATTTCGTCTATTATAATGCAATACCTAAAATTTCATTTTATAATTTATTTGAATTAGCCTTTAAAAAATTATACCTTTTTTGGGTAAAACAAAAGCCTTTCAGTTTTGCTGAAAGGCTTTTTATATTTTTCATTTTTTTTGGGGCTTACCATCTAATAATTGCGCTCCCCCAAGTGAAGCCACTCCCGAAGGCTGCCAATACCACCAAATCTCCTTCTTTTATTTTACCCTCTTCCCAAGCTTCGGTCAAAGCAATTGGGATAGATGCTGCAGTAGTATTTCCGTATTTTTGAATATTATTAAAAACCTGCTCGTCTTTCAATTTCATTTTTTGCTGTATAAATTGCGAAATGCGCAAATTAGCCTGATGCGGAATAAGCATGTCAATATCTTTCACTTCCAGATTATTTGCTTCCAATCCTTCTTGAATTACCTCGGCAAAACGAACAATAGCATGCTTAAAAACAAACTGTCCGTTCATCACCGGATAATATGGAATATTTTCCTGCGGGTTTTCGGCAATAATTTCTGGCACCCAATGAGCGGTGCTCGGCCCCTGCAATGAAAGCTCGTTTTTATGTTGCCCTTCACTGTGCAGATGTGTAGATAAAATCCCACCTTTTCCCGTTTCATTTCTTGAAACTACAGCCGCTCCGGCACCGTCGCCAAAAATTACCGAAACGTTGCGGCCACGTGTTGAAAAATCTAAGCCACCACTGTGGTTTTCACTACCAATTACCAAGATGTTTTTGTACATTCCCGTTTTTACAAATTGATCGGCCACCGAAAGCGCATACACAAAACCGCTGCATTGATTGCGAACGTCCAAAGCCGGAATGGTGCGCATCCCCATCATTTCCTGCACTTCCACTCCCCCCCCCGGAAAATACATATCTGGACTTAGGGTGGCAAAAACAATCATATCTATATCGTTTGGCTGTAGATTGGCGCGTTCCAAGGCAATGGTGGACGCCTTTACGGCCATAACCGAAGTGGAATTGCCATCGCCCTTTTTAATATGTCTGCGTTCCTTAATGCCAGTACGTTCCTGGATCCACGCATCGTTGGTATCCATTAATTTTGAAAGATCGTCGTTGGTAACCACATTTTCGGGCACATAATATCCCAAACCGGTAATTTTTGAAGTGTACATTTATTTCAATTTAAAATAATTTGGAAAGATAAACATATACCGCTTTTAACGGAAACAAAACACAGTTTATATAGTATGCGTGCATAACAAACTTCTTCCATTAATTTTGAATATCTTTATCCTTTAAAACTTTTGAATATGAAAAAACTCATTGCTACCATTGCATTTTTTTTACTCGCTACGCCTTTTATAGCTCAGGAAAAACTAACCTATCAAAAACCGCCAAAAGAAATTTTAGAACTTGTTGATGCCCCTTTGGCGCCTTCGGTTTGGATTGATAGTAACGGAGAAAATGTAGTCCTTTTTTATCGCGATGCTTATAAATCTATTGCCGAACTATCGGAACCAGAAATGCGTTTGGGCGGACTTCGCATAAACCCCAATACCAATATTGGTAGCCGTACAAGGTTTTTTAACAACTTAAAAGTAAAGAAAGCTACTGAAAAAGATGCGCGGCAAGTTTTGGGGATACCCGAGAATCCGAGACTTTCCAGTTTTACAATTTCACCAAACCAAAAAATGGTTGCTTTTTTAAATACCACCGATAGTGGGGTGCAGCTTTGGCTTGCAGATATTGAAAGTGCCTCCGCCAGACAGCTTAGTACTTTAAAAGTAAATGCGAATATGGGCAACCCTCTCAACTGGTTTAAAGATGGCAGCGCACTATTGGTAAACGTTATTCCGATAGATAGAAAAGATTTAATAAATACAGATGAAGCCGTGCCCGATGGGCCAACTATTACCGTTAGCGATGGCGAAAAGGCGCAAAATAGAACCTATCAGGATTTGCTGAGCAGCCCAAACGACGAGTATAATTTTGAACAATTGGCACGTTCGGAAATTAAGAAGATTTCGGTGGATGGAAAGGTAGAAGATTTTCTTCCCACGGCCATGTACGACGAACTTGATTTTTCGCCAGACGGCAATTATGTAATGGTATCAACAATTAAAAGACCCTTTTCTTACATAGTGCCGTACAGCCGTTTTCCATTTGAAACCAATATTTATAGCAATGAAGGCAAACTAATTAAAAAAGTGAATGATGTACCGTTGAACGAAGTAGAACCCAAAGGTTTTATGGCAACCCGAATGGGAAAAAGAAGAATGAATTGGCGCGCCAATAAACCTGCCACTATTTATTGGGCCGAAGCTTTGGACAAAGGCGATCCGGAAGTAAAAGTAGATTATCGCGATGCGGTTTATGAATTGCCTGCACCTTTTAGCGGAAACGAAAAACTGCTTATAAAAACCAAAAACCGGTACTCCGGAATTAACTGGGGAAATGACAATCTTGCCATTGCTTCAGATTATTGGTGGAACGACCGAAATACAAAATCATATATTTTTAATCCTTCAAATGCTTCGGAAACGCCGAAGATCATTTTCGACAGAAATTATCAGGACCGTTATAACGATCCCGGCAATTTTGTAACCACCCGAAACGATTTTGACGAAAGAGTGCTCGAAATAGTTAACGGCAATGCATTTTTGATGGGCGATGGCTTTTCGGACGAAGGACAATTTCCTTTTATAGATGAATTCAATTTAAAAACACAAAAGACGAAACGCATCTATAAATCTGAATATACCGATAAGCTCGAAAACTTAAATTCGGCAATCGATATGAAGAAAGGGAAGGTTTTAGTGCGCATAGAATCGCAAAATGAGTACCCCAATTATTACTTCAGAAATATTAAAAAGAAAAATGATTTAACGCCTGTAACTTCTTTTGAAAATCCATTTAAAAGCATCCAAAACGTACACAAAGAAGTAATTACCTACAAGCGCGATGACGGACTGGAATTGGAAGGAACTCTATATCTGCCAATAGGTTACGATATGCAAAACAAAGAAAAAATGCCAATGATTCTTTGGGCATATCCGCGCGAATTTAAGGATAAAAACAGCGCGTCGCAAAACACAACAAACCCCAATGAATTTATTTACCCCTATTACGGATCGCCTATTTATTGGGTAAACCAGGGCTATGTGGTGTTGGACGATGCAGCATTCCCAATTGTAGGCGAAGGCGACGAAGAGCCCAATGATACTTTTAGAACCCAATTGGTGGGCAATGCCAAAGCGGCAATTGACGCTGTTGACAAAATGGGTTATATAGACAGAAATCGGGTGGGCGTGGGCGGACATTCCTACGGCGCGTTTATGGTTGCGAATCTTTTGAGCCATTCCAACTTATTTGCAGCCGGAATTGCCCGCAGCGGCGCTTATAACAGAACGCTTACGCCTTTTGGTTTCCAAAGTGAAGAGCGAAGCTATTGGGATTCGCCGGAAACCTATTATACCATGTCGCCATTTATGCATGCCGACAAAATGAAAACGCCTCTATTGCTCATCCATGGCGAAGCAGATAACAATTCGGGCACCTATCCGCTGCAAAGTGAGCGATATTTTAATGCCTTAAAAGGGTTGGGAGCAACCGCCAGACTGGTAATGTTGCCAAAAGAGAGCCACGGTTACAGCGCAAAGGAAAGCGTGCTACACGTTTTATGGGAACAGGACCAGTGGCTCGATAAATATGTGAAAAACAAAAATGAAAACCCGGTCAATGTTTCCGAAGAAATGAAGCAGTAGCTTAAAATACAAAAAAAGGGCGCATAAAATACGCCCTTCTTAAACAACCTAACCAATTAAATAATAGAATATTTTTACTTTTTCATAGCAATTTAATATTCGATTACTCCCTGTAAAGATACTATTCTTTGTTTAGTGAAATTGTTAAAGGATTAAACAAAGTTTTGTTAAAGTTTAAACGTAATTCTTATAATTATTTATCGTGACCTTTGCCCCCAAATCGTTCATCAAATTATAAAGGCCGAAAAAAGTTCGGTTTATATATAGGAAATGTTTGGAACCGCGATTGCCATTCATTTTTCTAATTTCGGTGTCTTTTGAATATTTATTGCTCAATTCGGCAATCTTTCCGAAGAATTCTTCGTCGGAAAAATCAAAACTTTCGCTGTGAAAAGGTTGGGTAAACAGACTCAGCATTTCGTGGAACAGCTCTGAAAAGAACTTTGTTTCCTCGGGTGAATCTTCCATCTTTAAAATTTCCAAAGCGTACATTTTTTCCAAAAACACTTCGGGATTGTTTATATTTTCTGGTCTTGCCAACTCAAAATATGGCACATAGAATTCATCGGGAACGGTTTTTACGCAACCAAAATCTATCGCAATCAAATTTGCATCTTCGTCCACCAAAAAATTTCCGGGATGCGGATCTGCGTGCACGCGCTTCAATTGGTGCATTTGGAACATATAGAAATCCCATAACGTCTGCCCTACTTTTTGGGCTTTTACCCTATCGGTATTCGTTTGGGTGAATTCTGAAAGGTGCTGCCCCGTCATCCAGTCCATTGTGATTATGCGCTCGCCGGAAAGTTCTTCGTAATACTTCGGAAATTTTAAATTTGGAATGTTTTTACAGGCATCGGTAATTTCCTTGCTTTGTTCTACTTCCAACAAATAATCGGTTTCTTCGAGCAATTTATCTTCCACTTCCCTGAAATATTTATCGCTGTCCTTTCCTTTTATATTGAACATTTTCATCGCCACAGGCTTTACCATGGCCAGATCGCTGCTGATGCTTTCCGCAACGCCGGGATATTGTATTTTAACAGCCAAGTTTTTACCGTCCTTCGTGGCCTTATGCACTTGCCCAATACTCGCCGCCGCAACCGATTCGGCATTAAAAGTGTCGTAAAGGCTTTCGGGCGTATCGCCAAAATATCTTTTAAAAGTCTTGCGGACCAAAGGCGCGGAGAGCGGCGGCACCTGAAATTGCGCCAACGAAAATTTTTCCACATAGGCCTTTGGCATAATATTTTTTTCCATACTCAGCATTTGCGCCACTTTCAGCGCGCTGCCCTTCAGGTTTTTCAGGCCGTCGTAAATATCCTCTGCGTTGCTTTCGTTCAACTCGTCTTTTGTGGTTTCGGAATTGACGAGCTTTTTGCCGTAATACTTCAAATAATTGCCACCAACTTTTACGCCGGTGGTCATCAATTTTGAAGCGCGCTGGATTTTATTCGTGGGAATTTTGTCTATCGTCTTCATTAGGCCATTTTTTCTTTCCATAAAAATTTTCCGAAGTCAAGGACGCTTTCCAGCGGTTGGGTATCGAAAACATCAAAAATGGCGCGTACCGATTTCTCGATGGCAATATCCGTGTTTTCAAAACCTGCAGAATTATCATCCATCCAATATTTCAATAGGAAAAGGGTTTGTATCCAAGCCCCTTCGGAAAAAACGGTTACCGATTGTTTCAGAATTTTCAGATTTTTATCTTCATTATTTTCACGAATCAAATCTGCCGCGAAATGCTTTACATTCTGCCGAAGCCCTTTTAACTGGCTCAAATTCCTCATCATATTTTGATGCTCCCTTAAAGTGAAAAGAATATAGCTGCGGTTTAGGGTTACCAGTTCAAAAAAGGTATAAAAAAACGTGAGCATTTTTTCTTGATTGGAATAGGCCACATAATGCTCGTCCTTGTTCGCCAAAAGAATTGTTTTCTTGTAAAACGAATTCCAAACTTCCATTTGCAGTCCTTCAAAAGAGCCGAAATGTTCGTAGAATTCCGCTTCGGTAAAATTATTCTCTTTACAAAATGTAAAAACGCTAAGCGGTGCTTTTTCCTTGGTTAGCACCCATTCCATATAGGCTGTGGTTATCTTTTCGGCACTCACACTTTTTTTGGAAGCTGTTTTTTTGGTATTTCCTGTATTTGTTGCGGTCATTGTATATAGGTATTAATTATTGTAGGATAGGTCGTTATCTGATCACAAAGATAACATTTGTTTAAGGTTGTAGCTATTTGGTTAAACAAAATGTTGTGTTAAAGTTTTGCGGAAAAGTTTTCAATTTTAAAGTGACAACGTGGCAGAAATGAGAGGCTTGGTATTTTATTTGACTATTAGGAAATGACTTAATAAAATTATTAAATAAAATATAAGAAATATGAGCAAAGGAACTATTAATGTATCAGTGGACAATATCTTCCCTCTGATAAAAAAGTTTTTATACAGCGATCACGAAATATTTCTGCGTGAACTAATTTCGAACGCTACCGACGCAACCTTAAAACTGAAGCATTTAGCCAATATTGGTGAAGCCGAAGGAGTAGAATACGGCAATCCGATGATTGAAGTAAAGTTGGACAAAAAGAAGAAGCAGCTTCGCATAATAGATCAGGGAATTGGGATGACCAAGGAAGAAGTTGAAAAATACATTAACGAGATTGCTTTTTCCGGCGCCGAGGAATTCATTGAAAAATACAAAGACAAAAACGGAAAGGATGCCGGTATTATCGGGCATTTTGGGCTTGGTTTTTATTCGGCTTTTATGGTTGCCAAAAAAGTGGAAATTATTACCAAAAGCTATAAAGATGAGCCAGCGGTGCACTGGACGTGCGATGGTTCGCCTGAATTTACTATTGAAAAAGCCGATAAAAAGGAAAGAGGAACCGAGATAATTCTTCATATAGCCGATGATTCTACCGAGTTTTTGGAAGAAAACCGAATTAGTGAATTATTGGTGAAGTACAATAAGTTTATGCCTATCCCGATTAAATTCGGAACCCGCACCGAAACCCTTCCAAAACCCGAAGGCGCAAAAGAAGACGATAAAGCGCCAACGAAGGAAGTTGACAATATCATCAATAATCCAAACCCGGCGTGGACCAAGCAACCCACTGAATTGGAAGACAAGGATTACAATTCATTTTATCGCGAATTGTACCCAATGCAGTTCGAAGAGCCGCTTTTCCACATACACCTGAACGTTGACTACCCGTTCAATCTTACCGGAATACTTTATTTCCCGAAAATGACGAACGATATGAGCATCCAAAAGGATAAAATCCAGCTCTATCAAAACCAGGTTTTCGTAACCGATAACGTGGAAGGAATCGTGCCAGAATTCTTGACGATGCTCCGTGGGGTAATTGACAGTCCGGACATTCCGCTGAACGTTTCGCGTAGCTATTTGCAGGCCGACGGTGCTGTTAAGAAGATTTCGAGCTACATAACCCGAAAAGTTGCCGATAAGTTGAAAAGTCTTTTCAACAACGATCGCGAAGGTTTTGAAAAGAAATGGAACGATATTAAAATCGTTATTGAATACGGAATGCTGACCGAAGATAAATTCTTCGAAAAAGCGCAGGATTTTGCGCTGTATCCAACAGTTGATGACAAATATTTCACCTTTTCGGAATTAAAGGAAAAAATAAAAGACGTACAGACCGATAAGGACGACAATCTTGTGATCCTTTACGCTTCCAATAAAGAAGAGCAGCACAGCTACATAGAAGCCGCAAAAGACAAAGGCTATGAAGTATTGCTTTTGGATTCGCCAATAGTTGCACACTTGCTTCAAAAAGTAGAAAGCAAAGAGGAGAAAATTTCCTTTGTGCGCGTAGATAGCGATCACGTGGAAAACCTCATCAAAAAAGACGATGCACAGATATCAAAACTTTCCGATGAAGAAAAAGAAACGCTGAAAACCTTTTTGGACGGCTTTATTCCGAAGGAAAAATTCAGCGTACAATTGGAAGCTTTGGATAGCAATGCCAATCCTTTCATAATTACCGAACCCGAATTTATGCGTAGAATGAAAGATATGCAAAAAACCGGTGGTGGCGGTATGTTTGGGATGGGAGGATTTCCTGAAATGTATAACTTAATTGTGAATACCAATCACGAATTGGTAAGCGAAATTTTAAATACGAAAACCGAAAAGAAAAAAGAACGTTTGGTAAACCAAGCGCTCGATTTGGCAAGATTGAGCAAAAATTTGTTGAAGGGAGAGGAACTTACGGCTTTCATAAAGCGTAGTTATGAGATGATTAAATAGAAATCAATTAAATAAAAATAAAAAAGGCCATTGCAAAATATTTCGCAATGGCCTTTTTTATTGATAGTTCAATGTTATATTAAAATATTTTTTATAAATCTAATAATTAACATAAAAACTTAATCATAAGAGTATTTATTTAAAAAATTTAACATACTTTTAATGATCTAACTATAAATCATTTTAATTATGAAAAAAATTACGTTACTCTCCATTGCATTTATGCTTTTGACATTTACGATTGCTTTAGGGCAGACGTCACTGTCAAATTCTGGCCATTATGGAGGACTTCCCGTGATCAATGGCCCTGCAGGTAGTTCTTCTATAGAACTAGGCCACATCAATAATATGGCTCCAGTAGTCATAACGCATAGTGTCTCTCAAACTATCACGCCCGGAACAGTCACTTGCAATGCAGGAGGAATTCCTGATCAAAATAGTTTTTACAGAGATTTTGATCTTACCAATGATTTTGGTATTGTGAATGACTTTACAGTTTCAAGTGTGGAGTTTGGTGTAGAACAAATTTTAGGACCAGTGTCCCTTACATTGAACATCTACTCCACGGCTGGTCCCTTTCCTAGTGGATTTCCGGGATCTTTAACCTTACAAGGCACTTCAAATTATATTGTCGATGTTCCTGACAATCTTACAATAGTTTCAGTCCCGTTGAGCGCTACTATTCCCGCAGGATCAATAATGGTCTACGAATTGCGAATTAATTTAGGCGCAACAAACTCATTTTTCCCTGGGTCAAATGCCGCTGGACAGACTGGTGTATCTTGGATTGCAGCTCCCGCTTGCGGAATTTCAGTACCAACAAATTTTTCCTCCATAGGATTTCCCAACGTTATGATGATCATGAATGTAGTTGGCGAAGAAGTGACATCTGGCCCTCTCTCAGTTTGTAGCACTGGAAACCCTCGCCCAATTCCAGCAGCTGGCACAAGTGGATTAATGACACCCGCAATTGCTTCAGTTGCAGATGTAGGGTTAATAGGCACCAATTATACTTTAGATAATATTACCCTGAATGGCATTCATACATTTGCTGGTGACTTAGAAATTATCTTAGTTTCTCCAGCGGGAACCCGAGTAGCATTATGTACCGATAATGGTGGATCTACAGGACTTGATGCAACTGCAAATCTAATTTTTACCGATGCATCTGCTAATAATATTACTGGATGGGACTCTGGCGCCCCTCTGGCTAATTATCGCGCAGAAGGAGGCGGAAATACTTTTCCTGTTGCTTTTGGCGATGGACCTGGCGTGGATCTTAATACTATATTTGCCGGAGAATCTATAAACGGAAATTGGACATTAGAAATTAATGATGATGCAGGTGGTGACTCAGGAACCTTAAATAGTTACTGTATCACGTTCAATCCAATAACAACTATTGGCGACCCTCCAGTTATCGTCTGTCCCTCAGACATTACGGCGAACAACGTTCCCGGAACCTGTGGCGCCGTGGCCAACTATTCGGCCCTTGCCATTGATACCGAGGACGGCAACATTACCGGCGACATCGTGTCCACGCACCCAAGCGGAAGTACCTTCCCTGTTGGCGTGACCACCGTAACCCTTTCGGTTACCGATAGCGACGGAAACACCTCTACTTGCGACTTTA
>OJGZ01000098.1_pt1 | contig 41443 bp, 35 predicted proteins | sample 1595051 | NCBI WGS metagenome assembly OJGZ01 (sample SAMN05416800, study PRJEB24817) | seawater metagenome | isolation source: Sea water | place: Canada:Atlantic | collected 2013-07 | reverse complement strand
GAGATCTAGTACGGTCTCGTGGGCTCGGAGATGTGTATAAGAGACAGGTTTTATATGTTATGCGGTGTGACAGCGATCATCGGAATTTATTTATTGAGGTAATATGCTAAAAGAAATTCCAATTTTAACAATTATTATTCTTTTGCCAATCTTGGGGGTGATTTTCAATACGTTGATTAACAAGGACCTGGCTGAAGAAAATTCAAAAAAAGTATCCTTGTGGACGTCTTTTGTGACATTGGCTTTAAGCATTTTTGTTGCTTGCCAATTTGACCACGCAGATGGAGGATTCCAATTTATTGAATATACTTTGATTAATAAATTGATGGGGTTTGAATACCATTTGGGTCTTGATGGCATTTCTTTGTGGTTTGTGCTTTTGACCAACTTTTTGGTGTCGATCTGTATTTTGATGAGTGCGTATCTTATAAAGGTTAATGTTCGCTTTTATATGATTTTGTTGTTGATGTTACAAAGCTTTTTATTGGCGGCCTTTTGTTCTTTGAACTTGTTGATGTTCTTTGTTGCTTTCGAAGCTGTTTTAATCCCCATGTTTTTTATTATTGGTGTTTGGGGCGGGGAACGCAGAATTTACGCAACCTTTAAATTCTTTTTATATACAATGACTGGATCCATTTTAATGTTGATCGGAATTGTTTATCTTTATACGCAAGGGGAAACGCTGAACTATCAAGACCTATTGCTGCTTAAGTTAACAGACGGTCAACAAAAATGGCTGTTTTTATCTTTCTTTTTTGCCTTTGCCATTAAAACACCTATGTGGCCATTCCACAGTTGGTTACCCGAAGCCCATGTCCAGGCGCCAACAACAGGGTCAATGTTGCTTGCAGGGCTGCTGTTAAAGCTTGGAGGCTATGGATTTATCCGATTTGCCCTTCCATTATTTCCCGTTGGGGCCCTTTATTTTTCAAAGCCTATTATGATTATTTCAGTGATCGGTCTTGTTTATGCATCCCTGATGGCGTTCGCCCAAAAAGATATGAAAAAGTTAATTGCTTATTCTTCTGTTGCGCACATGGCCGTTATAACGTTGGGAATATTTACCTTTAATATCTTTGGGCTGACCGGGGCCGTTTATCAAATGATCGGGCACGGCCTGGTTTCTGCAGGGCTGTTTTTGTGTGTTGGCTTGGTGTATTTCCGATTTGGATCCCACCGCATATCAGATTATGGAGGGCTTGCCCGGATGATGCCTGTGTACGGCGTTAGTTTTATGCTGTTAACTTTGGCCGCCATTGGGTTGCCTTTAAGCATAGGGTTTGTTGCAGAATTTTTCATTATATTGGGCGCTTTGAAAGTTGGTTTTGTTTGGGCATCTTTGGTGGCCTTAGGGGTTATCTTAAGTGCTGTTTATATGCTGTCTTTGTATAAAAACATTGGATTTGGAGAAATGAATACCCCCCATGTGCAGGGGGGATATGATTTAAAATGGTATGAAAGTTTCAGCCTGTTTTCAATTGTTGCAATTGTGCTGGCGTGTGGCATTCATACCTTTCCAACACAAAGTATCGAAGCAAGTTTAACCCCAACAGTTTCAAAATATTTGGAGGCTGTAAAATGATTTTCAACTTATTAACCATTCTGCCTGAATTAAGCTTGGTTCTTGCATCAATATTCATGCTGATTGTTGGCGTGTTTAAAGAAAAAAAACAAAAAAATGCCAAGCCTGTTTCCCGCGCTTTTTCTTTGGGAATATATATTGCGTTTGGTATTTTCTTTTTTGCCTATTTCTATGAAATCTGGGTTTCCCATAAATTTCATGGGTTTTCTTTCGATGGCCTTATTGCCAGTGATCGTATGACAGTGATTGGAAAAGTATTGGTATTAATTGCCGCATCCTTGTGGATTGGGCTTAAGACCAACAGTACGCATGCAGCGGTTCTTAGGGCAGGTATAAAAGTTTATGAATACCCAATTTTATCTTTGATGGTTTTGGTTGGCGCATTTTTAACCATTGCCAGTAATGACTTTTTGATTTTATTTTTGGCGTTGGAGCTGCAAGCCTTACCCTTGTATATTATGATTACATCCCGTCATGAAAGTCAGCATTCTTCGGAAGCCGGCATTAAGTATTTTATTTTTGGATCCATTGCAACGGCTTTTGTTTTGTTTGGTGCGGCCTTTTTATATGGGTATGCGGGGACAACAAACTTTTCCCCCTTTGCAAATTTATTGTTTTTTACATCAGAATCTGTTTATGAAAACATGTGGTTGGATATTGGCTTTCTGTTCTTGATGATGGGATTGATGATTAAACTAGCTGTCTTTCCTTTTCACAGTTGGTCTTTTGATGTGTACGAAGGCAGTGCCAATGTTCAAGTGGCTTTTCTTATCACCGTTCCTAAAATTTCTATTGTATTTGTTTTGATACGTTTAATGTATGGGCCATTTGCCCAACTTGTTCCCATGATACAGCCTTATATTTTGTGGCTATGTGTGGCCTCAATTGTTTGGGGGGCCGTTGGCGCCATCAAGCAACAAAATATTCGACGCCTTTTGGCTTATGCATCTGTACATAATATCGGTTTTATCTTGCTGCCAATCAGTATCGGAAGCTTTGAAGGGCTGCAAATAAGTATAGAGTACTTAACAGTTTATACATTATCTTTAATTGGCTTTTTTATCGGGGTAACGTCTTTGCATAAAGATGGCATGAATATTGATAAAATATCTGATTTACGGGGGCTTTGGGAACATTATCCCAAAATAGCCATATTAATGACCATTTGTTTGTTCTCATTTGCTGGTATTCCGCCGTTGGCAGGGTTTTGGGTTAAGCTACATGTCTTTCGTGAACTGATAAAAGCTGGTATGATCTGGCCAACAATTATTATTGCCTTTGCAAGTATAGTTGCAGTTTTCTACTATCTTGTGGTAATAAGAAATATATTTTTCGAGAAATCTGAGAGTAAGTTAAGTAAAGACACAATAAGATTTGATATATTAATGATCATTGGAAGTATTCTTGCCCTGTATCCTTTATACCAAGAAAGCTTGCTAAGGATTATTGAATATTCTTTGTATACAGTTTAGATATTATTTATGAGTGAATTATTAAAAGGATATAAGTTTTTTAAGTTTGACCTCTGTGACAGCACAATGGATATGTGTAAAGATTTGTTGTCCCAAAACCAACCGATAAAAGATGCTTCCCTTGTTGTTGTGGCTAACCAGCAAGAAAAAGGAAGGGGCAGGCGGGGCAGAACTTGGAAATCTGATATTGGTAACCTATATATATCAATAGGATTTAATTATCCTGCATCAGTTGAAATTTCCCAACTGTCGTTTGTTACAGCCTTGGCCGTGGGGCAAACGGTTTTGCATTTCGGGAAAGACTGTGATTTGGCCTATAAATGGCCAAACGATATTTTTATAAAGAATAAAAAAGTGGGTGGAATTCTGATTGAAACCCAAAATGTGGAAAACGAAGTTATTGTTGGAATGGGTGTAAATATTTTAAAGTCCCCATCCTTGGTTGGATATGACGCCACAAACCTTAAAGAACATGGGGTTCATGTTCAGTTAGACGATTTTCTTAAGGTTTTAATAAAGAACTTTGATTTTTGTAAAAACAAATGGATTACCCAGGGGTTCCAGTTTATTCGGGATGAATGGCTGGAAAAGGCCTGGAAGCTTAATGAAAATATTTCTGTCAAAAATGGCAAAGGTAAAGTAGTTGAAGGAATTTTTAAAGGGATCGATCCTAAAGGAGGATTGATCATACAACAAGCTGAGCATGAAGAAGTTTTGTATTCAGCGCAAATAATAAGGTAATAATATGTCCGAAAAATTAGAACAAAATAAATTATTTTTCCTACCCCTTGGGGGATCAGGCGAAATTGGTATGAATTTGAATTTATATTCATACAATGACGATTGGTTAATGGTCGACTTAGGGGTCAGTTTTCATGATCAATTAGGCATTGATGTCATGATGCCAAATGCCCAATATATTGTTGAACGTAAAAAGAAATTATCCGGGTTATTGTTAACCCACGCGCATGAAGACCATATTGGTGCTGTGCCGTATTTATGGGATCAATTAAAATGTCCAATTTACGCCACCCCTTTTACGGCTGAACTTGTGCGTCGTAAACTGGATGAAGCCGGAATTGATTATGAAGGAATGTTGCATGAAATCCCACTAGGGGGGAAGGCAAAAATTGGATCATTTGAAATTCAAATGGTATCACTGACACATTCTATCCCTGAACCAAATGGCGTTGTTATTCGCACCCCAGCTGGAAATGTTTTCCATACAGGCGACTGGAAAATTGATCTGGAACCCTTGGTGGGCGAACCAATTAATGCAGATGAAATGAAAAAAATTGGCGACGAAGGCATCTTGGCTTTGGTCTGTGATTCCACAAATGTTTTCAATGAAGGAACATCTGGTTCAGAAGGTGATGTCCGTCGGAATTTAATGGAAGTGATTAAGTCTTATAAAAAAGAACGTATTTTTGTTTCTTGTTTTGCATCAAACTTGGCAAGGATTGAAACGTTGGCCCATATCGCGAAAGAAGTTGGTCGCCGTGTTGTTCTTCAGGGGCGTTCTTTTGGCCGTATTACAGAAGTTGCCCGTGCAAATGGATATCTTAAAGATATTCCAGAATTTATTTCTGCACGACAGGCAATGGATATGCCCGCCAATAAAGTTTTGTACGTTTCATCCGGAAGCCAAGGGGAACAAAGGGCTGCCTTAACCCGTATGGCCAACAATCAAATGCGCGATGCAAAAATTGAAGCAGGCGATGTTGTTATCTTTTCTTCACGGGTAATCCCTGGAAATGAAAAAAGAATTAATATTTTGAAAAATACTTTAACCCGTGCAGGCGCACGTGTTATTTCAAAACATACGCAAGATATTCACGTTTCAGGTCACCCAGCGCGCGATGAATTGCGTCAGATGTATGATTGGATTCGTCCGCAAATATTGGTCCCTGTGCATGGTGAATTCCAACATTTGGTGGAACATGCAAAATTGGGTAAAAAACACGGTATTAAAGATGTTGTTGTCCCTGAAAATGGAACATTGATCCGTTTGGAAAAAAATAACGTTGATATTGTTGATGAAATTACCGCGGGTCGTCTTATTAAAGATGGAAATGCGTTGGTTGCCATTGATCACCCAGCTGTTAAGGAACGTTCAAGGCTTGCAGATAATGGGGTTGTTTCCGTTTCATTGACATTGGGATATGAAAATGAAGTATACCGAAAACCCCAAATTGCCATTTGTGGGATTATCTCTAAGGGTGATCTTGTTGCCAATGCTTCGCAAACCGTAGAAGACGTTTTAAATGAAATGTCTGGCAGGGCAAAGGAAAATATTTCTGTTATAAGTGATCGAATCACTATGGAGGTCAAAAGATGTGTGCGGGAAATAACCGAAAAGAAACCAATGGTTCTTGTTCATATTAACAGGCTGTAAATGGTTACCCATCTTATTTCTTTTTTTATTATTTGGTGGTTGGTCTTTATGATTTTGATCCCATGTTGGGTAAAAACAGAAGAACAGCCAGAGAAGGGGCATGCTGATAGTGCCCCTGATCACCCAAAAATAAGAAAGAAGGCGATCCTATCAACCTTCATTACAGTTGTTTTGTACGCAGTAATTTGCTATTTTATAGAAATAACAGGGTTTAGTTTACGCAACTATTTTACAAACTAGTCCTTTTAAGGACATATAATTATTTACAGAGAGCAAAGCTTTCCCTGTGCGATTTCTTGCGAATTATAATTAATAGTTTGAAGTCTGCAAGTTTCTGCGGTATTTATAGCCTATACTTGCAGGGATAATTCCGAATGGAGACCCTTTGTAAGGGGCCTTTTTTTAGGCAATAAAAAATGACAACTCTGTAGAATAGGGCTGCACAGTTATGTTTGATGAAATTTATGTTTGTTTAACAAAATATCCTGTTAACAAACCCATTATAATAAGAAAGTTTTAAGTGTGGAAAGTACACCAAATATCTATATAGACGTTATCGTTTATCTGGTTGCAGCGGTGTTGATTTCTTTAATTTGTAAAAGAATCAACGTCAGCTCTACCCTTGGGTATTTGATTGTTGGCGTTTTGCTGGGCCCCCAATTTCTCGGTATTATTAGTGATGTGGAAACATCAAAAGCCGTTGGCGAATTTGGGGTTGTTTTCTTGCTATTCACGATTGGACTGGAATTACCTTTTGAACGCTTGCGGGAATTGAAACGATATGTCTTTCTGTTTGGGGGGCTGCAGGTTCTGTTGTCTGGTGCCGTTATTACCTTGTTTGCTTTGTATATTGGGGCCAGTATTGAAACATCTATCTTGATCGGAAGTGGTTTGGCCTTGTCTTCTACGGCTGTGGTTTTACAATACTTGACTGATAACAAAGACATGGGGTCCCGCCATGGTCGGATAACTTTTTCTATTTTATTATTCCAGGACTTGGTTGTCGTTGTTTTATTGGTTTGGTTAACGTTGATTCAAAATCAACATGATTCTGTCTTTAACGTTTTAGGCCAAGCCTTTTTACGGGCGTTAGTTGTTTTAATAGGCTTTGCCATTTTGGGACGTTTCCTGTTGCGTCCAATTTATCGGGCGGTGGCTGCAACAGGCAGTACCGAATTATTCGTTGCGATGACATTGTTGGTTGTTTTAAGTACCAGTATGGCAACACAGGTGGCTGGATTATCTTTGGAGCTGGGGGCGTTTTTGGCAGGTCTGCTGTTGTCTGAAACGGAATACCGACATCAAGTTGACGCGGATATTAAGCCTTATAAATCTTTGTTATTAGGGTTGTTCTTTATGACTGTGGGGATGAGTATTAACCCACATATCCTTATGGATTTTCCAGGATTAATTCTTTCCATCCTTGGGCTGATGATCCTTATAAAGTTGGTTGTTATTTTGGCAATTACGCATATCAGTAAATTACCCTTTAAGTCTTGCTTGCGCATTGCCTTGCTTTTGGCAGGTGGGGGCGAATTTGTTTTCGTCTTGTTTAGCCAGGCTGAAAAATCAAATATTATCACCAGCCATTTATGTAAAGCAATTTACATTGCCGTTGTTATCAGTATGGCTTTGACCCCAATATTCGGAATGCTGGCGAAATTAATCAGCAAGAAAATCGGAAAAGATATTGGTATGGCCATTCGGGCAGCTGAAGAAGAATCTTCAGATTTAAAAGACCATACAATTATTGTTGGATTTGGTCGCGTTGGGCAAGCCGTTCATAAACTATTGAATGAAAATATCATTCCCCACGTGATGATTGATATGAGTATGAAACGGGTTGCTGAAGGCCGTGACAAAGGGTACTCTGTATATTTTGGAGATGGTCGCCGAGTAGAAGTATTCCAAGCCTTAGGGGCAGAAAGGGCCAAATCCGTTATTATTACTGTGTCAAACTTTACGGCTTCTTCGCGGATGGTTGTCATTTTAAAACGATATTTCCCACATTTGGATATCTTTGTGCGCGTGGGAGATACAAATGAAGCCTACCAAGTTAAAGAAATTGGCGCACATCCAATTGTTCCAGAAATATTTGCGCCAAGTTTTCAATTGGCAGCTGCCGCCCTTGAACTTTACAATGTCCCAACAGAACAAATAGACCGCAGTTTTGAAAAATTCCGCCAACTTGAACTTAATACACAAGAACAAAGTCGGGGATTTGGAAGTATAGGGGGTGCCAAATCCCAAGGTTCATCAGAAGGACCTATGTGATAATTTCTTTTTTTATTAACATTATCTTGACGTTTTTCGGTGCAATCCGTATTCTTATGACTAGGGAGCATATAAATTGAAAAGAAGACACTTTTTACCATTATTTTTAATCATAGGATATCTTATGATGCCTGGCCAGTCTTTGGCCAAGCTTACCAATAATATGAACTGTGCCTTTAAATGTTCGGGTAAACAATGTGGGGCAAAGCTTTCCACGTTGCTGGGGTGTCTGGTTGCATGTGATCCATCCCATTATGAAAAATGTTGGGTTTCTGGAGAACAAAAATTTTCTGAACGCGGTGATAACGCAGACAAAGAAATTCAAGAATATTTCGAATATTTTAATAAATTAAGCCCCAAGACACGGACTGTTATTATTAGAACATTAGAAATGGCCAGAAAAATTTCTGAGATGGATTCTGCTATGGACATAGATTCTGCCAAGGATGTTGTTATTCAACCTGAGTTTTTTAATAGTCGTGATAAAATGAAAACTATGATTCGGGAAAATTTAAAGACACCCGACCAAAAACTTAAAAATTGGATCCGTAAAGTTTTATCTTTACGAATTAAAGATGCGCAGTCTGTTCTTAATTTAGCAGCAGGCGGTTTTTCCCTTTCAAATTAATTCACTTAAAACAATCTGTTCTTATCTTTTTTAAAAATTTAAGGGAAACGTTTTTTCTTTTTTCTTGATATAAATTATTATATTTGGTAACAAATAGACAATCGAAAAGTGTGCGTCACAGAATACTTTTTACCTTCTCTTAAACCTTTTAATTTTTTATTTCATTAGTTTATTATGTTGAATAATTATTTTTCATGGCGTCACCGAAATGTGATAAAGCGTATTATAAATAAAACATTTCTTCGCAAAAATACAAATGCCCAACAATCTGACTGGAAACAGACTGCCCGACCAGAACAGTTAGAACCTGATGGAAACTGGACAACTTGGTTGATCTTGGCAGGCAGAGGATTTGGAAAAACCCGAACAGGGGCCGAAACAATTCACGATTGGGTTTTGTCAGGACGGGCAAAAAGAATTGCCTTAATAGGCGAAACAGAAAAAGAGGTTCGCCAAGTTATGATCGAAGGGGAAAGTGGTCTTTTAAATACAGGCCTTCCCGAAAATCGCCCCGTGTTTAAAAAAAGCCAAATGTTGTTGATTTGGCCCAATGGGGCAAAAGCAACAGGTTATACAGCCGAAGCATATGAAAAACTGCGGGGCCCACAATTTGATGGGGCCTGGGTGGATGAACTGGCCAAATTTCCAAATGTTCAATCTGTTTGGGATCAATTAATGTTTTGCCTAAGACTGGGGGATTACCCAAAAGTTATTGTTACAACAACCCCAAGACCTGTTGAAATTATCCAAAACCTTATGAAGGAAGCAGGCACTTATGTAACAAGGGGGTCCACTTATGACAATAAAGAAAATTTATCAAAATCATATATTCAGTACTTGTTAAAAAAGTATGAAGGAACCCGATTGGGCGCCCAGGAAATTCATGCAGAAGTTTTATCTGAAAACCAAGAAACTTTGTGGTGCCGGGATATGATTAAGTATGTTTAACCGTAAATTTAAGTTATTTCGTCGCCCCGTGCTTGACACGGGGTCCAGGGCGGTATTCACCGTATACAATTTTTGTCATTCCGGACTTGATCCGGAATCCACAGCGGTGTTCATCACAGATACCTTACCTGTCAGAGATACATGGATTCTGAACTAAATTCAGAATGACGAAAATTGTATACGGTGAATACCGCCCTGGACCCCGCATCAAGTGCGGGGAGACGAGAGGTTGGGTGGTGTCAAGCACCAGGGCGACGATTTCTATGCAAAGACATCTTTCTTCATTGTCTTCCCGGACTTGATCCGGAATACAGTCATAATCTAAACGGCAGGCGGGTTGTATTCTGTGATTACGGCCCTGGACCCCGTGTCAAGCACCAGAATGACGAAAATTGTGTCCGATGACTGCCGCCCTGGGCCCCGCATCATGTGCGGGGCGACGAGGTTGGGTGGTGTCAAACACGGGGCCAAAATGGTCAGGGGCATGAAGGTATTGAATGATGATCACGCTTATAATGTAAAAATAAATAGGGAGGCAAAATGGACAAAGATTTTTTAGGCGTATAGTGATTGGCGTTGACCCTGCTGTCACAAATAAACAAGAAAGCGATGAGACAGGCATCATCATTGCGGGTCTGGGAAAAGATGATAAAGGGTATGTATTGGCAGATTTAAGCGGAAAATATACACCGTCAGATTGGGCGAAAACTGTTATTGAAGCCTATTATAAATATAAAGCGGACAGAGTTGTGGCAGAAGTGAATCAAGGGGGGGATCTTGTTGAACAGACGTTGCGGGCTTTTGATTCAACCTTAAGTTACAAATCTGTGCGTGCATCACGTGGAAAAATGGCAAGGGCGGAACCGATTGCAGCCTTGTATGAGCAAGGAAAAGTATTGCATGTAAAACACTTTGCGATTTTAGAAGATCAGATGTGTCGCTTTACCGGGCATAAACATGATAAATCCCCAGATCGTGTGGATGCCTTGGTCTGGACTTTGACAGAATTAATGCTAGGGCAGTCTTTTCTTATGAAAATGAAGCCAAAAATATGGCGGGCATAATATACTTTTTAAATAAAATATGGTAAAAATAATCGTATACAGGGAAGTGTTATGAAATTAATTACTATTCTTAATTTTCTGTTTCTTATTTTTATTTGTTCTAAAAGTAATGCAGCAGCAGAATATATTGAAGACGATGGGTTGGCTTTTGACCGTCTTTTGAAAAATGTTTCTGGTGGATATTCCCGCATTTCTGTTATTGCTGCGTCAGCCGCGTCGACAACTGATGATAAAAGACGATTGGCTGTTTTAGATACCGTGGCACAATTAGAATTTTTATCAGAAAAATTACCAGGTGTTGCCTTTGATGTCCTTGTTCTTGGCGCCATGAACGCAGAAAGTATGCATGTTGCAGAATTGTGTGACAGATTAGGATCAAAATTAACAATGTTGGGGGCTGAAAGACAGGAACATTACCTTAGAAAAAGAAGAGACTTAGGCATCCACAGAGAAAAAGAAGCCAAATTTTGTTTTAGTATCATGGATGTCGTTGACACAGACGCCTATGATGTTATTTTCATGGCCGGAAAAATGAATAGTATAATGCCATCAATATGGTATGAAAAAATGTTTTTAGATGCTTTGAAACCAGATGGATGCGCTTATTTAATGGATGTTGATCAATCAACTTGGGATACAACTTGTCATAGCTGGAAATCAAAAATTGTTAAATATCCGGAAAGAAAGTCCCTGTGTAGCGTTCAGGAATATGGATTTTATCGCTATAGAAAAGGGGAAATTATCATGGCTGATAGACGAAAGCCTATGGCCCTTGCAAGATCTGAGCCATCCATGTTTATAGCGGACGAAGGTTTGCCTGAGGCTTTTTCTGAATTAAATGCTGTTGATGTATTTAGAAAAATAAAATTAGATATTCCAGAACCAAAAAAGGCCGCCGCCGCAGAAGGATAAAATAAAATAAATAACGATCAAACAAGCCTTGGGATTTTCCCAGGGCTTTTTTTTATGGGCTGTGCAAGGCCCAAGATTAACAGACTGTTTCGTGGCCGCGCTTTTTGGCTCACCTTAAAAACCTTATCGTTCAACAAGCCCATTAAGGAGAAAATATGAAAGAAAATCGAATAAAAAAGTGGATCAACCAATTAACACAAAAACGTAGTCGGGTGGGATCAATTCTGGCTTGGCAACAAGTAGGGCGCCCCGTTTGGACACCGCGCCAATATGATTTTTTGTCAGAAGAAGGATATCACAAAAACGTTATTGTTTATCGGTGCGTAAATTTAATTGCCCGGAATTTGGCCACAGTACCCTGGAAACTTTATCAAGGGGACGAAGAATTAAAAACCCACCCCTTGTTTGATTTAATAAAAAACCCCAATCCCATGCACACACGGGTTTCTTTGTTGGAATCAATGGCTTCGCATATTTTGTTGTCAGGAAATTGTTATTTAGAAGCCGTGGGGGACAATAAAATTGACGAGCTTTATCTATGGCGCCCAGATAGGGTTCAAGTTGTCCCAGGAGAGGGCGGCGTGCCAGAGGCCTATATTTATCGTGTAAATGGTCAAGAGCGTAAAATATATGTTGATAGCCAAAATGGCCAATCATCTGTTCTGCATATCAAAACATTTCATCCTTTAAATGATTGGTACGGGATGAGTGCCATTGAAGCCGCGGCCTCTGCCATTGATCAACATAATGCCGTTGGATCACATAACTTGGCCTTGTTACAAAATGGGGGCCGCCCAACCGGGGCCCTTGTTATAAAGCCAGGGGCAGATACATCAACACACCTTACAGAGCAAGAACGCCAAACCCTTAAAGATGAATTACGCCTGGCTTATGAAGGATCTGACAATGCGGGCCGCATGATGGTTTTAGAAGGCAATATGGAATGGCGTGAAATGGGATTGAATCCAAAAGATTTGGATTTTGTTAATGGCAAGCATTTATCTGCCCGTGAAATTGCCCAGGCTTATGGTATTCCAGGCATGTTGGTTGGGGTGCCCGGAGAATCAACTTTTGCCAATTATAAAGAGGCACGCCTGCACCTTTGGGAAGATACCATTTTACCAACATTGGATAAAGTTATGGCAGAAATTAATCGCTGGATTTGTCCTTATTATGGGGATGATATTGAATTTCGATATGATTCAGATTCCATTCCTGCTTTGGCCATACGACGTGAATCTTTATGGTCGAAAATTCAAAATAGTGATTTTCTAACAACAAACGAAAAACGCGCAGCCTTAGGGTATGGGCCCACTGAAGAAAATATAAAATAGGAAGGGACATTATGCAAAAGAAATTACATGCAACAATCAATATAAAATCACTATCTGATGAAGGAACATTTTCTGGCTATGCCAGCGTGTATGATGAAATTGATAATCAGAATGATCGCGTCGCCGAAGGGGCCTTTCAAAAGGCATTACATGCAGCCGAGAATGAAGGGAAATTCCCCAAAATGTTATGGCAACATGACCCAACCCAACCCATCGGCCGTTGGACGGAAATAAAAGAAGATCAAAAAGGCTTGTTTGTTAAAGGACAAATATTCCTGGATATTCAAAAAGGGTTTGAGGCCTTTAAACTGGTAAAAGAAGGCGTTATTGATGGCCTTTCCATTGGTTTTATTGTCAAAGAAACAGCCCGTCAGAAAACCCATCGAATGATCGTAGCTGTAGATCTTTTAGAAATTTCATTGGTAACATTTCCAGCCAATGCAAAAGCAACCATCCAAGAAGTAAAAAAGGATTCGCTGTTGGCATCCAGTCTGGCACGCCTTAATTCCTTACTTCTTACCTAAAATCTTAATCGTCAATTAACAAAAATAGGAGGTTCTATGAACAACGAATCAATACATTCTGCTGTCGAAAATATAGGCACGAATTTGGAAAAATTTAAATTAATACAGGAGGAAAAATTGCAAGAAATTGAATCAAAAATGATGGAAACATTCCATGCAAAATCAGATCGACCAAATATGGACAGAAAAAATGAAGGAACGAAATCTATGAAAGATAAAGAGTTTAAAAATTTTATTCGCCGCGGTGATTTTTCTGCAAAATCTTTAATGGCTGGGGCCGCACCAGGGGAATTTTTACTGCCAGAAACGGTTCAAGAACGTATCAGCCTGGACTTAAAATCAGGGGGGTCCATCCGATCATTGGCAAAAGCTATGCAAATTTCAACAGGATCCGTTGAAGTTATTCTTGATAGGGATGCCCCCGATGTTGGCTGGACAGGTGAAACAGATGACCGTGCCGAAACGGGAACACCCGTCCTAACGAAACATAAAATTATTGCCCATGAAATGTATGCCCGCCCCAAGGCAACACAAAAACTTTTGGATGATGCCGCCGTCAATGTGGAAGAATGGTTGGTTAGTCGCGTATCTAACCATATGTCAAAACAAGAAAACAAAGCATTCTTGTACGGAAATGGGGATAATAAACCAAATGGTATTTTATCGTACCCAACTTGTGAATCAGAAGACTGGGCCTGGGGCAGTTTTGAACATATTACAACAGGATCTGATGGTGAATTTGGAGATGATGGCGCCGAAGTTTTAATTGATACGTTGAATGCTTTGAAAACGGAATACAGGGATGGGGCTGTCTGGATGATGTCACGTTCTGCCCATTCAAACGTAAGGAAATTAAAAGACCCAGGAACAGGTCAATACCTGTGGCAACCGGCTTTGGGGGGGGAAGCAAACCCAACAATCTTAGGGTATCCAGTTGTCCTTACGGATGATATGCCCGGGTTAATATCTGGTACAGCAAGTAAATCCATTCTTTTTGGAAATTTTTCCGCCACTTACATGATTGTGGATCGTATGAATATGAGTGTCCTTCGCGACCCTTATTCATCAAAACCGTATGTTGAATTTTATGTGTCAAAACGTGTTGGAGGAGATGTTGTAAACTTTGAATCTTTAAAGGTTATCAACTTTGCAGCAGATGCAGAAGATGCAGCAGATGATGCAGCTGGAATTGATGCGGAATAGGGAGCAATCATATGCAAATAAAATTATTAACCAGCCCATCTGATGAATGTATTTCACTGGATTGGGCGAAAGAATATTTGCGTGTGGATCATGATGCAGAGGATCGGGTCATTTCTGACCTGATCCCGGCTGCACGTGAAATCATACAAAGCCAATTGGGGTATTATGTTGGCCTGCAAAAAGTTCAAGTAACGGTTCCTTTGATTAAAAGAAAAGGACGAAAAATAACCCCAAGAACAGTGGGCCATATGCGGGGCAGAACCTGTATTCGATTGCCCTTATCCCCCATTATTTCTGTGGAAAAAGTAAAAGTTATTTCTTTTGAGGGGAAAGAAGAAATTGTGCCTGATGGAAAATATCACCCCAATTTAAATACTTATCCAGCCTTAATTATTTTGGATTATGAAGATAAAGATACGGCTGTTATCAATTTAACAGTTGGCGCAGAAGAACCATCAAAGGCCATTAAAAACAAAATATTATCAACTTTGGCAGATCTTTACGAGAATAGATTGGGTCCATTGGTTCATAAAATACCTTTGACTTCGGGTATTTGCCCATGAAAAATAATTTCTGCAAATTAAATAATCGGATCCAACTTTTGCGACCTGAAGAAAGAAAAGATGAAATGGGCGGTGTTGAACTTGACTATGTCCCTTGTTTTTCTTTGTGGGCAAAATTACAACCTGTTGATTACAGAAATGGAGAATCTTGGAAAACGGGGGCCTTAGACTTTGTCAATGAATATAAGGTTTTTGTGCGGGTGGATCACCCCATAACAGCAGACATGCAAATTCAATGGAAAGGCCAAATGTTTGAAATGAAAACACCGCCATCTTACGCTGAAAATAAAAAGTACCAGTTTTTTATTATAAGAAGTATTAACCAGGACAGGGGGTAAAAATGGATTATGGTTTTTCAAAAGCCTTCCTTGATTATATTCAGGGAACACCAAAACTTAAAGATAATTTCAGATCAATCGGCCAGTTCTTACCAGATAATGCAAAATACCCAGCATTGATCGTCTTTACAGACGCAGTAGAAGTTCTTAATAAAATGACCCCAGGACAGGAAAAGGCAAAAATATCCTTTACGATTAAAATCTTAAGTGGATATAACGGCCTGCAAGAATTATATTTTTTGGGCAATCTGATCGAAGGAAACTTTAACGGCAACACAATAACAACAGAAGACGGACAGTGTATTAATTTGCGTTTGATGGGCCCTGTATTCGAAGGAATACAGAAAACAAAAGCATGTAATTATCGATCGATGGTGATTAAGGGAATTGGTTATATCAACCCGTAAAGGATTTAAAATGAATAATGCCTATGAAGAATTAACAACTTACTTTGATAAGGTACAACGGTATCGTTTTTACCAACTTCCCAGATGGATGAGGTAGAAATATGCAAACAAAACTTAAAATAAGCCAGGCCGGATTCCCCCCAATGTCCATGGGGAATTGTCGTCAAATCATTTCTTCTTTAGTAAAGGGCGATGTTTGGCGAACGATTAATGGGGATGCGGTGTTGCCAGAAATGGGAAGGGAGCATAAATACAAAACAAATATTTATGGCCAAGACGTTAATTCCCCCTGTTTTGATGGTATTTCAGTCGGGTCAATTGTTGGCATTGATTGCATCCAACAAATGTGGGGTAATAGTCCAGCTGAAAGTACAGGGGCCATTATTCTTAAACGTAAACCTGTAGAGGGGTCTGTTATCGCAGTTGATAAAAATAGAACTTTTTATGATCTGGAGCAAATAGGCGAAAAAGAATTTATTTTGAAAGACGGCCCTGTGTCAGAAGACATCTGCATTGGTTATTTGCCGCATTTAGACGTTATCATAACGCACCTGACAGTTAACCATGAAGAATGGGGCAATGGATACAAATGGGAACTTGAAGCAGAAGAAGTCTAAGACTAAGTCTAAGACTTTGCAGCTTTTCTTTTCTTGCGAACTTCGAAATAGGACATGTACAACGTACTGCCGATAATAATGGCGGCCCCAAGTAATGTTTTCATCTTAACAGACTCGCTGAAAAGCATGAATCCAAAGAAGACAGAGAAAACAAGTTCAACATACCGGAACGGTGCAAGAGAAGATGCCTCTGTCGCTGAAAAGGCTTTGAATAAACAAACCTGAATTAAGTTTGCCCCAGCCCCCAAAGCAAATAGCCATAATAATTCCCGTAGATTAGGCGTTTGCCAAACCATCAAGGCTGGAATCAGACCTGCAATGGTTGTTCCCAAAGCAAAATAAAATAACATTGTTAAGGTGCTTTCGTTTGACACCATCTTTTTGGCCATTAAATCAAGCACCGCAAACAATAATGCGGCCCCCATAGGCAAGAAAACATAAATATTAAAACTTGGGCTACCTGGATCAATCATCACAAGAATTCCGGCAAATCCCAGAATAACAGCAATCCACCGACCTAGGCTTACTTTTTCCCTTAGGAATAAAATGGCCAAAGGCATGAAGAATAAAGGTTGGGTAAAGGAAAAAACAGTTACTTCAGCCAAAGGAACAAAAATTAACCCATAGGTGAACAAAGCAATGGCCGCAACCCCCACAATGGCACGCCACCAATGCATAGAAGGATTTACCGTTTTAAAGGAAGACCAGCCTTTTGTAATCATAAAAGGAAGAACTGTCAGCATACTGAATAAGAAACGGAAGAAAGAAATTTCCATCCCATCCAGACGTGTGCCCACAAGTTTAACAATGACGTCATTACTGACACTAACAAAGCATGTCAGGATTGACCAAAATGCCCCTTGCGCAAAGCCTTTACAACTTAACCATTTTAAAAAATTCATAATAAAACTTTTAAGTGATTTTTTAATAATAAGCAATCAATAAATTAAAGGAGGGACCTTATGCAATTTTTCTTTGCCTGGGCAAAAGCTGATGAAGACTTTGACCCAGATAAACATCTTAAACAAGATGAACAGATCATATCCTTGAAAATACGACATAACGAGGGAGAGTTTCCAAGTGCAATCATCAAAGTCTGCCATAATCTTGATTATGAAAAAGTAAAAGAAAAGGCCTTTATTTCTTGTTTGTCTGACGGGAAAGTTCAGTTGCTGTTTTCAGGTTTTTTACTGTCTGTCCCCGATAATATTTTATCCCAAACCATTGATATGGAACTGATTGCAGAACCTTTGAATAGTATCGAAGCTCTGGCGCGGGAAACAGAAAGACTTAAAGAACTGCCAAATTATGATCCCTTATTCAGCAAGCCGTCAGAATCCAATAAAGTAGAAGAAATTCTGGATGGGTATTCTGTCTTGCCCTGTTGGTCAAGAACGATGGATTCTTTTAATTTCTCAAGTATTTTTGAAGGCAGAAAAACAAAAGAAATTGGTAATAATTTTGCGCAGGATTCATTGAAAGTACGTCTGAAGTCCCCCCCCATTGATTCAATTACTTGTGAAGTATCAGCCCAGTGGGAACAAACATACCAAAGCACAGTAGACGCAGGTTTTGGGATTAAATCCCATTTATCTGGAGGAACGTTGGTCACCTTGACCCCCCAAAAATTAATAGAAAATTGGTGGACAGCCAGTACTTTGATTCCAGGAAACACTTATCATATTATTTCTTCGCAACTAAAAAATGGGCACGGTGCTGGCGAATCAGTCCCTTATGAAGTATATGGCGATACGACACCCTATACTTTGCCAGCCTATGCCTTGGAACCTGAATTAGTTTTATCTTACAAAATTAAACAAAAACGCAAAGAAACAGTGTTCTTTGATATTCAAAATAATTGTCAAAAATTATTCAAGTTCCGCCACGGACGAAACCATAAACATTTAACTTTTAACCTAGAGGATATTACACATGATCATCAAAAAATATATTGGAAAGCTAAAAAAGAATATACAAAAGGCGAAAAAATTACTTATCGGAATAGTTACTATGTTTGCAATAAAGATCATACGTCGAATGATTTTTTCAGCGATTATTGTTGGGACATTTCTTTCGATGGGGGTTCTGCTTTGGGCGATTTGTCTTCTGCTAGCTATTTTCTAACAGACCGTGGGCGTCAATCAATCCATAGTGCGATTGAAAGATGTCAATCATATTTGGCCGCAAGTTGTCGGGCTGTTGAAATAAACTTGCGGCTGCCTTTTACCGAAAACATTGATATCGATTGTGATACAGATTTATCTTTTCTGGATCCAAGGTTGCCTGAAGGAAAGGCAAAAGGAAAAGTTGTCAGTTATACCCTCCAGGCTGAAGGAATAACGCAGCCTTATGTTGATGTGACAATTCTTTGTAGCGTTGGCAACGATGTTTCAGAGGAAAAGGCAGTGGATTTCAAAACCCCATCTGGTATTGGGTATATGGATTATAAAGACCAACGGCCAACACAGGGAATATTGAATCCAAAGGCCTTTAGGGGGACAGATATTATTCAAAGTGTAACAGTCAATAATTCAGCAAAACAACAAAACAGTTTGCTTGCTGGGAAAAAATTTATCAAAAAGGCAGCGGCTGCAAAGTTATTGTCATCGAATTCAACGTCTATGCAAATAAGGTTGGCGGATCTTAATAATCCCGAAGTCTTGTTTCACAAAATAGACCTGACAATTCCAAATCCATGGACAGCCCCTTGTCAAATACAGTTCTGAGGAAAATATGAGTTTATTAAAATTAAGTAATTATGAAGGAAAACCTTACAGTGAAGGGTTTTCCCTTTCCAATGTGACAGAATTTACTGACCTGAATAGCTTAGGCTTTTCAGATAATAAAAAACCCTTCATAGGGAAAATTGTTCAATTATTCATTTATGCCAAGATTGAAACAGAAAAAGGCCCTGATTGTCATGTTATGCAAACAATAGGAGAAGAAGACTTACCCCCAGTCTCTATCTTAGATCCGGATGCTTATGAAAATGAGGCAGCAGGTGACTTGATACCGACCATTAATCATTCAGCCATAAATTATGTGCATACAGGAAGGGTCGAACTGGAATTGGAAAATGGGGAAATAATTTCCCTTGATGAAAGTGATTATTCTATTGAAATCAAAGAAGGCGATGTTATCGCACAACAAAGATTCGAAGTTCTGCCAGGCGATGTAATATATAAAGAGGCAGAAAACATAAATCTTTATCCTTTGGGGGTTATGGTTGACCCGGGTAAATCAATTGCCTCTATTCAGCCAGTTTATTTCAGAATAAACCAGGCCGGAGAAAGCACAACACTTAAGATATTAACAACAGAAAAATTATCAAGCGCTGGGGGATTTTATTCAACAGAAGGGTTTGAATACGGGGGATGCCATTATGAATTTATAACAGAGGGAGATAGCAGCCAACATAAAAGTATTCAAGATTATGTCAAAGAAGGAAAAATCACCTTAAGAATAAATCATGGATCAGAAGGCGCATCAGCGGCTGCCGCTGCAGGAAGGGCAAGAAGTATCGAAGCCGAAAGCTGTGAACTGTATGGAAGTCAGCCAGATAAAATTATTTTAGGCTTTAAACTTCCCAGTGCAGGTCTATAGCTTCCTGACAATTGTAAGGCCATCACTTATAGGTACCAAGCAAGCATCCACACGGTTATCAGCATGAATTATTTTATTTAGTTCTTTTAATGTCGGCACACGCTTGTCTTGTGAATCGGGATTGGCCACTTCGCCTTTCCATAAAATATTATCCAATAAAATTAAGCCATTTGGACGAACAAGGGATAAACATTTTTCATAATACTGAATATAATTTCGTTTATCCGCATCAATAAAGGCAAGGTCAAAATGGTTGGGTTTGTATTTTTCCATAGACGCCAACGCATCCCCAATTTGGACATCAATTTTATGGCTAACACTTGCCTGTTCCCAAAAAATTTTCCCTAGGGAAAAAGCATCAGGTGATTTTTCACAAGTAACAACCATACCATCTTGCGGCACCGATAAGGCCATTTCCAAAGTGGTGTAGCCTGTGAAAGTCCCAATTTCTAAAACATTCTGGGCCCCAATTAATCGGGTCAATAATCCAATCAGTGCTGTGACTTCTGGTGCAGATTGCATATTGCTGTGGGGTAATTTTTGCGTTTGATCATGCAGGGCTTGTTGCGCTGGATGTCGACGCACACCCACAGTATGGATGTACTTAACTAAATCAGCTGTAAAATTTATGTATGATTGGGACATATGTTTTTTTACACCAAATTAATTAATTTTTCAATTCAGCAATTTAACGGAGGAAAAATGTTAACACTTTTAGGATCAATCATTGGCTTTATAGGAAGCCTGGTTCCGGATTTTATGCGTCTTATGAAAGACAGCAAAGATAAGGCTCATGAACTTAAGATTTTGCAACATCAAATAGAATGGGTAAAAACGACAAAAAAGTTAGACCTTGAAGAAATTCAAGCAGGGGCTGATTCTGCCGAAGCTTTGGCCTTGTATCGTCATGCACGAAAGACAGGAATTGGCTGGATTGATGCCCTAAGTGGGACAGTGCGCCCCTGCATTACCTATGCTTTTTTCTTTTTGTATGCCGTTGTTAAAGTTTCCCAAATCATAGCCGTTAAAAATATTGGATATGATCTGGGGTGGGCGCAAGCCATTACAAATATTTGGCACCCAGAAGATCAGGCCCTATTCGCGGCCGTTATGTCATTCTGGTTTGGGCAACGTGCCCTTTCAAAGTTTCATCCACAAGCAGGGAGATAAAAAATGATGGAAGAATGTGTAAAAGCCTTAAGAAATCTTGAGGGCTGCCGCCTTAATATGTATATCTGTGCAGGGGGTAAAAAAACCATTGGATACGGACATGTTGTATTGAAAGGGGAGCCCTATGAGTCGATTACTGAACTTGAAGCTGAAAATATTTTGATTCAAGATATTTTAAAAATTCAACAGGCTGTTAACCGGTTAGTTAAGGTGCCTTTAAAAAAACGACAAAATATTGCGTTAATTATTTTTATTTTTAATGTTGGGGCAGGGGCCTTTCAACGGTCAACTTTGCGGCAAAAAATAAATTCAGAAGAACACGAACTGGTACGGGAAGAAATGATGAAATGGGTTTTTGCCAAGGGAAAAAGAAACCAAGGTCTTGTCAGAAGAAGGGAATTTGAAGCCAATATTTATGAAGGCATTCGGAAAATATAATCTCGATCTGGGAAAATAAATATGATATAACTTAATATCAATATTGAAAAATAAAGTAATGAAATTAATATTCACTTTTTTTATAGCTATTAATTTTCTAATACAGGGTTGTACGGCACAAGCACAAAAGAATTTACCACGCTTGGCCTATCTTAAAAACCGTATTGAACAATTAGAAAGCCAACCCGGAACCTTGAAAGATATTCAAGCGATTCAACGGGAAATTGATGATTTGGAAAATGCGCCCAAATTACCAACTGTTGTACCCGATGCCGAAAATACTTTTATTGATGGGGGCCAGTCATCCCAAGAAACTGCCCCTACTTCCTTAGACTCAGACCATGATGGCATAGACTTTTTCCATGATAATCCTAATTTGGTTGCTGTGGATTATGGTGTCCCTAAAGAAATTGTCGATAGGATGAAAAATAAGATTACTTCATCTTCTGCCTTAACGGCAGGGGCTCCGTCAAAATCTTTGCCACATTTAGCAACCCCAGATGATGTGTCACCTATTCCGCGTGATGAAATTCGCAAAAAACGTGAAGACATCCATTTAAAACGCGGGGTTATGGGGAAGGGGCTGAAAATTCCAAAAAGGGCAAGGTTATCACCGCCCAAAACAGCCCAAACAGAAAAACCTGCACCAGTTAAAAAGCTGATGCATGGCCGCCCTGACGGGATGTTACAGAAAAAATTGGTTAATGAAGGTCCAGGGTTGGATGCAATTCTTCCTGTTTCCATTCCAAGATTGCCCGCCCCAAAGGAAAATTTCCAGTCTTCGTCCCAGCCTTCATCCCATTCTTTACCCCAGTCTTCATCATGGGGTTTTTGTGAAAAAGATATCCCTTATTTGCAAGAGAAATTGGAAGTAAACCTATCCCAGTTAGAAGAAATGCAAAACATCGTTAAAAAAACAAAAGATGGGTTTGAAGTACAGAAACTGGCCAACAAAATCCAACAACTTGAAAATGATAAACAGTATTATATTAAAATGATAAAATCTATGGGGGGGACACCAAAATTAAGAAAACCACAGGTGGCTGTCGCCCAAACGATTGTGCCTGCCCAAAGCCAAGAATTTCAGATCAAGTCAGACCTTGAACGCCTGAATAAAGCAGAAAAAATAGTGCGTCATAAGATCCGCATTACAAAGGATTCAAGGGCTTTATCTGCCTTGGGGGCCAGTCTTGAAAATATTCAAAATCAAAAGAAATTGTTGGTGGCATCTTCAAAAGATACCGGTGCAATGGACACAACAAAAATATATGAAGCCCCAAATGTTTTTCATACACCAGAAAAGAAACCAGAACCTGTGGCAAAGGAAGAACTTGCCCCAGCGACAACAGTCATGCCAACATCACCCGTTCCAATGGAAGAAAAAACAAATTGGGCAGTAACGGCAAAACAAGCCGTAGATCCTGATTATGCAGAACATATCGATGACTATGACGTTGTTAAATCCGCCCCTGAAAAACCTCTTTGGGCTGGCGTAGCTGAATCTCAACACGAAAAACGCCCCGTAAAATACCAAGCAAAAGGGCAGGGTGTTTCCCAAAGTGAAGCACGTCAAATTGCCAAAGCTTGGCTATCTAGGTAGTTTTTTTGATCCCTACCACAGCGCGGTTCACCCTCACTTGATTCCTCTCACTCTTCTCTCTCCGTTCTTGAACCTTCTCATCCTCATTTCCCCATGCTTGAAACGGGGTCTATTCTTCTTTTTCTCATCCCGCGATTTCCCCATCTTCCTTAGATGTTTTATAGGCAAGTCGGATGTTGTCCAAATCTTTGGTATTCAAGATAATCAGTTTTTTAGTCTTTGAAACTTTGACAGCCATTCTTTCCAAGACCTTTTTTTTGTAAGGAAACAAAATAATGTATCTAACCAGAAACCAGCTGATCATGGGGGTGCATCCTTGTGGCAAAGTATCCCGTTCTTTTTTTAAAACAATTAATCGATAACATCGGGCAAGGGCGCGCCAAATGCAAACAGGAATAGGGGTGTTAATATAAATCATACAATCCGCAGCATCACAGCGTTCTTCGATATGGCGGGCACCCCCTTCGAATATCCATTTATCTTTTTTGCAAATATCTGTGACTGTTTTTTTAAACTTTTCAGGATCAGGTCCTTGCCAGTCTGGCCTCCAGAACAGTTTGTCAAAGGAATAATAGGGCAGGCCTTTTGTTTCAGCCATTATTTTGGCCAAAGTACTTTTGCCTGAGGCACTGTTACCCCCAATAACAATTTTATTAAAATGTTTAATTTCGTCAAAAAAGCTTTGCATAGGTTGATTTTATACATTATCTTTTTATCTTTAGAAACTATCTTTTGATGGGAAAAGTAATTAAGACGGCAGTCTAACACAAAGGGATTATTATGTTTAAATATGCCATTAAGGGTTCTGCAAACTTCTTTGATCGTTTGATGCGTCGGTATACGCCTGACCCATTTATCCTGGCTTTGGCTCTGTCAGCCATAATTTTTGTGACTGGCGTGATGCTGACTGGCACCAGCCCAAAACAAATGGTTAAATATTGGGGGGATGGTTTTTGGAAATTAATTCCTTTTACCATGCAAATGGCCATGGTTTTCCTTGGTGGTTATGTATTGGCTGCCACGCCTTTGGTCAATGGCTTGCTGAACGGTATTGCCAATCGCGTTAAAACACCTGGACAGGCCGTTGTTATAACAAGTCTTGTTGCCTGCATTGGATGTTGGTTGAACTGGGGATTTGGTCTGGTTATTGGGGGTTTGTTATGCCGGGCCTTGGGGAAAACTGTGCCGAACGTTAACTTTAGGCTTTTGGTTGCCAGTGCTTATAGTGGATTTTTGGTATGGCATGGGGGGCTTTCTGGATCAATTCCGTTGACAATTGCCACCCCAGGTAATTTTAGCGAAGCCACCATCGGGCGCTTAATTCCCGTTCAAGAAACAATTTTTTCAAACTATAACCTGTTGGCATCCATTCTTTTGCTTATTCTTTTGCCTTTAGTTAACTGGCTTGTGGGGACAAATGAAACCCAAAGTTATACAACTGAAATCAAAGAAGAAGATCTTCATGAAATTGCTGAGCCGAAAAATGCCAGGGTGCCGGCTGATTATTTAGAAAACAGTAAATTGATCTGCTTATTAGGGGGCGGGGCAGGGCTTGTTTATATTGCTTTTGAATTAATGGATGGAACATTCCGCCTACAACTTAATATTTTAAATTTCATGTTTTTATTCTTAGGTTTATTCCTTCATAAAAGCCCAAAGACCTTTGTCAAGGCCGTTGAAAAAGGGGCCGGTGGGGTTGGGGCCATATTGCTTCAATTCCCATTTTATGCTGGAATTATGGGGATGATGCAAGGATCTGGATTGGCAGAAATTATCGCCAGTGCTTATGTGCAAATTGCAACGGCCCAAAACTTTGATGTTTTAACTTTTTATACGTCTGGTTTATTAAACCTATTTATCCCATCAGGTGGGGGACAGTGGGCGGTTCAGGCGCCTGTTGTCATCAAAGCATCGCAAGAATTGGGCATCGACATTGCCAAAACAGCAATGGCAGTAGCTTGGGGCGATGCGTGGACCAATATGATTCAACCTTTTTGGGCCTTGCCTTTATTGGCAATTGCCGGCCTTAAATTGCGCGATATCATGGGGTATTGTGTGATGGCTTTGTTTGTATCTGGAATCGTTCTTTCAGCAATATTTTATATATTTTAGGAAGATAGTTGACAGAAGATAGTTCATGTCTTATCTGTAAACCATGCGTATGTATAAATTAACAAAAGTTGACGTTATCTGTGTGGTTTAAGTTAAGAATCACAAGATTTAGGTGTATTCCCAAACCCATTTTTCAACAAACATTAATTTTTCCACTGGCACCAACAGAAATTTTTAAAAAGCAGAAATAGATACATGTTAATAGTCAATAACCTTTCAATGACCTTTGGGTCCAAATTATTATTTTATAATTCATCCTTTAACTTAAACACCAATCGTCGTTATGGTCTTGTTGGGGCAAATGGATCCGGGAAATCCACTTTTATGAAAATATTAATAGGGGATGAAGAACAGCTGGACGGGGAATACCGTATTAAAAGTGGGGATAAAATTGGGTGCCTGCGTCAAGATCAATATCTTTTAAATGATGAAATCGTTGTTAATGCTGTTATCCAAGGAAATCCTGAACTTTGGAATGCGTTAAAAACAAAAGAAAAATTGTTGGAAAAAGGCGATTTAACCCAGGAAGATTGCGAAGTTTTAGGGGATCAAGAGGATATCATTATAAACAATGATGGCTATTCAGCCGAAGATTTTGCTGCAAAATTATTATCTGGATTGGGGATCGACGAATCAAAACACTTTGGAAAAGTTTCAGAATTATCTGGGGGATTTAAAATTAGGGTCTTGTTGTCCCAAGCCTTGTTTAATAATCCTGAAGTCCTATTGCTGGACGAACCAACAAACCACTTGGATTTACCTTCAATTGATTGGCTAAAGAATTATTTAATGGATGAATATAAAGGTCTTTTGATTTTTATTTCGCATGACCAATCTTTCATTCGGGAACTATCCACTGATATATTGGATGTTGATTACGGTGAAATTACTTTATATCCAGGCAGTTACGAACGCTTTGTAAAGCAAAAAGCCTTGGCCGAAGAACAAAAATTAAAAGAAAAAGCCGGCCTGGAAAAACGTGTTTCAGATCTGCAAAAATTCGTGGATCGTTTTGGGGCCAAAGCATCAAAGGCAAAACAAGCCAAGTCCAAAGCCAAAATGATTGATAAAATCGAATTGCCAGAAATTCGTAAGTCATCCCGCGTGGCGCCCAGATTTGCCTTTAAACAAGAAAAAGCATCTGGTAAAGAAATTTTAACCATACGCAAAATTTGCAAAGCTTATGGTGAAAAACAAGTCTTAACGGGTATTGATAAGAATGTTATCCGTGGGGATCGTATTGGTTTTATTGGGGCAAATGGAATAGGAAAATCCACTTTGTTAAAAATCCTGACAAACAACCTTACCCAAGATAGCGGCACCTATGAATGGGGGATTAATACAAAAGTATCTTATGTGGCCCAAGATCACTTTGACCAACTGGATCCCAATCAAAATTTGGTTCAATGGTTGCGCAGTGCTTGCCCTGGACATGACGAAACGCAAATTCGAAATGCATTGGGGTGCATGCTGTTTTCGGGTGATGAGTCCATGAAGAAAATTGATGCTTTAAGTGGGGGGGAATGCGCCCGGCTTTTGTTTGCCAAAGTCATGTTGGATAAACCCAATGTTATTATCCTGGACGAGCCAACAAACCACTTGGACTTAGAAGCCATCGAAGCCATGCAAAAAGCCTTAAAAAGCTTTGAAGGAACACTTCTTTTTGTAACGCACGATCGGGTTTTCTTGCAAAAACTGGCAACAGATATTGTTAAATTAAAATAATCTTTTATCCTTTTCTTGGTAATCTATTGGGAATTCAACCTTGTCAAACACCTAAAAAATAGGCAGACTTAGAATTGAAGCTAACGGGGTAGTAAGATGAAACAAAAAATAAAAAGAATTGTAAGGCTTAAAAAGCTTTTTAAAATGAATATAAACTGGTTAAATTTAACCAGTCGGTATGCAAAGCCAGTTGGGCAAAGACCCTTGAAATATAAAAAATGTCTGGTCAGAACATAGGTTTTTATGATGAATAAAAAATTTATTTTTATTTTTTTGGTCTTAGTTATTGCCATTACAAGTTTTGTTTTAGTCAGAAAAAACAAAGACTTAGACACAAATACAATTTCTTTGGAACGCCTTTCTGGAACAAAATACACATAACCCCTTGAAATTTTTCGCATACTTCCCAGATGTATATTGAATCTAGGCGCAAAGCTTAGGTTTTCATGTTATACCTCCATGTAACATAAGCCAGCTAAAGGTTTTCCTCTAGCTGGCTTTTTATTATCTGAATTTTATGTCATATAATAAGTATGGATAAAATTGAATGGAAAATATCTAAAGACCTAATTCCTTATCAAGATGCCCTTGATTTGATGGAAGCCCGTGTCAAACAGATTGTTGAAGGCACAGCGCCTGAATTAATATGGTTTCTTGAACATCCCCCAGTTTATACATTGGGAACAAGCAGCCAATCGGAAGACACACTAAACAATAATGATATTCCTATTGTCAAGACGAACAGAGGGGGGCGATCAACCTATCATGGACCTGGACAACGGGTTGTTTATATTATGTTGGACCTTCGAAAAAGGGGGCAGGATATACGAAAACTTGTCTGGATGCTTGAAGAATGGACAATACAATCATTGAACATAATAGGTATTAAATCGGAACGAATCAGGGGTAAAATAGGTATATGGATTAATTGCGATAACAAGCCAAAGAAAATTGCGGCCTTGGGTCTTAGGGTTAGAAAGTGGGTTACCTTTCATGGCATAAGCATAAACATCACCCCAGACCTGAATCATTTTAAGGGGATCGTTCCTTGTGGAATCAGTGATCTTGGCGTAACATCAGTAAAAGATCTGGATATTTCTGCTGATTTTAAAGAAATAGACGCCGCCTTAAAACAAACCTTTGAAAGGATTTTTAATGCCAATCATATCAATTGAAGATATTAAAACTCTGAAAGATGGGAAACATCGTTTGCTGGGTATAGACCTTGGGGAAAAGACGATAGGCATTTCTTTAACAGATAACTTGTGGGTTGTGGGAACGGCCCTTGAAATTCATAAACGAATCAAGTTTAAGCAAGATGCCAACCACCTTATTAACTTAATTCAAGAACATAATATTGCAGCACTTGTTATGGGCTGGCCTTTGAATATGAACGGCACAGAAGGGCCAAGATGCCAATCAACCCGTCAATTTTGCAATAATTTATTATCAATGTATGAAATTCCCATTGTTTTATGGGATGAACGCTGGTCAACGAAAATTGCAGATTCTGCCATGCTTGAGATGGATTTATCCAGAAAAAAACGTAAGGCGAAAATAGACAAAACCGCAGCGTCAGTAATCTTACAAAGCGCCCTTGATTACCTTAGTCTATAGGTTTATTCATAAACTTGATTGGCATTGTTAGGTATTCCAGACCTACCCGTACACATTTTTTCCACAACCCATTTCCCCATAAAGAATCCATACTTGGAACTAAAGATACATGTTGGTTTCGACCATTTACGCGATTTGATCGATGGTGCCATGTTACAAATCCGCCATTAAACTGACTATCTGGATACAAATAAACTGACCCTTCATTTTGATGCGCAAGAACACTTAATATGGCTTGGTCATGACAGTGGCCTTTAAAACCAGGATATTCTTTTAAATTAGGGTCAGAGGTTTCCGTTAGTTTTTCTTTACTTTGACTATTTTCTAACCAGTTTTTTACAAAATTTCTTGTTTGTGGTGTGTTCTTAAACACCCCAAAAGCAGCCCATAGTAACGTTTTCTTACGCATACCTTCTGTATCTGCGCCCATAAGATCCAAGGTTTTTCTTTGAACTTTATCTTGGATAGTGCCATAGGTTTCCACATCATCGTATTCTATTAAAAGAATATTATGTTTTTTGGCTAGATCAATTAAAGGCTGGATATGCTTTTTAAAGACAAAGCCTGAATCTGCATAAACCACAACAGCATTTTCTGGGGCATTTTCCAATGTGTGTAAAATCACCCACGGTTTCCAAACCCAGTATCCTGCACCTTTTTTTAAGGAAAGGATGGATTTGTTTTCTTTTTTAAAATCTGAACTTAAGTGTTGCTGGCGGTAATTAATGAAATGGCTAAACCCCTTGTTTAATGAAGACTGTACCAACCCGGCTTGGTTCTGTTTATATATTTCGGGGCCGTCTGCATAGGATATTAGATAGACAGGAACATCACCTTGGTAACCAACTAAATGCTGGGAGGTATCTGCGACATAAAATAGCCTACATAAAATAAGGAACGTAAAAATTATTATAGTATAGAAAAGGATTTTTACTTTATGACACATATATTTTTCCTAATAAAAAGTTATATAAAGCCCTAAAATACAAAGAAGGACAAGGACAATCCACCCAATAACATTTTTATATTTTCTTGTGTTTGAAGGCTTGTTATCGTTAACAGGTCTGCGACGCGTGATAGTTTTCGCCATTTTATTCCTTATTTCTTTTTATATTTACGTTCTGTTTTTCCAATATATAATTGACGGGGACGGGCAATCTTGCTGTCAGAATCACCATACATTTCTGTCCATTGGGCAATCCAACCAACCGTGCGGGCAACAGAGAATATAACTGTATACATTGATTCGGGTATCCCCATTGCTTTAAATATGATTCCGGAATAAAAGTCAACATTTGGATATAGTTTTCTTTCAATAAAGTATTCATCTTTCAATGCAATCGCCTCAAGCTCCATCGCCAATTCCATCAGCGGATCATTCCGCCCCATGCTTTTTAAGACGTGGTGTGCACTTTCCCGGATCACCTTGGCGCGGGGGTCGTAATTTTTATAAACCCTGTGCCCAAAGCCCATTAAACGTGTTTTATGGCTCTTTACATCTTCGATAAAGCCTTTGATATTCTTTTTATCACCAATTTTTTTCAGCATTTTTATGACGGCCTCATTGGCCCCCCCATGCGCAGGCCCCCAAAGGGACGCAATGCCCGATGCAATACAAGCAAAAGGATTTGCCCCAGTTGATCCAGCCATGCGGACAGTTGATGTTGATGCATTTTGTTCGTGATCTGCATGAAGAATCAAAATATTATCCAATGCTTTTGCAACAGATGGATTAACTTTGTAGGGATCACAAGGGGTTCCAAACATCATTTGCAGGAAATTTTCTGAATATCCTAAAGCGTTATTTGGATACATAAACGGTTGCCCAATTGAATACTTATAGGCCATTGCGGCAATTGTTGGCATTTTGGCAATTAACCGCCGCGATGTGATGATTCGTTTTTTGCGATCTGTAAAATCGGTACTGTCATTATAAAAGGCGGATAAAGCGCCAACAACACCAACCATAATAGCCATCGGATGCGCATCACGACGAAAGCCATTAAAGAAAGTATGAAGTTGTTCATTCAACATCGTATGTGTTCGAATGCTGTATTCAAATTCTGAAAATTCTTTTTTATCAGGCAGTTCCCCTTCAAGTAATAAATAGGCAACTTCAAGAAAATTACTGTTTCTTGCCAAGTCATCAATTTCATATCCGCGGTAAAGAAGGGTGCCTTTTTCCCCATCAACAAAGGTGATTTTGGATTTACAGCTGGCGGTTGAATTGAACCCAGGGTCATAGGTCAGCATCCCCGTGTCTGTATACAAAGGGGTTACATCCAAAACATCCGGCCCAAGCGTTGAATCATGACAATTCAATTCTGTCAGCTTTTGATTATTTTCATCTGTTAAAAAGTATCTTTTTATCTTTTTCGCCATAACAACCCCTAATCATTCTATATTCCAAAGTATATATGAAGATGGGTTCACAATCCAGAAACAATGCGAATTTCAAGATATTAACGGGCAAAATCTTTCAACCGTTTCAGGGATTCTTCTTTCCCAAAAATCTCAAGCACATCAAAAACGCCAGGGGAAACTGTTGTTCCTGTCAAGGCCACACGAATGGGCTGGGCAATTTTAACCAGCTTTAAATCCTGCTTTTCTGAATATTCTTTGGCAACAGTATGCAAGGAATCGTGCGTCCATTCATTTAGATTTTCTAAGTCACCAATCAAGTTTTTAATTATGGAACGACTTTCTGTATCTGCAAATTTTTCTGCCTTTTCATCCCTAATTTCTATGGGCAGGTCATAGGCATAAAAGGCCGCATTATCTGCCAGTTCAATTAATGTTTTGGCCCGTTGTTTTAAGCCGTCCATGCCTTGTAAGATCCAAGATTTTTGCGTGTCGGACAAAGATTTTCCAAGTTTTTCATCCATCAAAGGGGTGATCATTTTTAGCAATCGGTCGTTGTCAGATTCACGAATATAATGCGCATTAAGGTGTTCCAACTTCTTAAGGTCAAAACGGGAAGGGGACTTGCCAATACGATCCAATGTGAAAAGTTCTGTGGCACGTGCGTCTGAAATGATTTCTTCATCGCCGTAACCCCACCCAAGGCGCAATAAATAATTACGCATAGCCTCGGGTAAAAAACCCATATCACGGTATGTTTCTGCCCCCAAGGCCCCATGGCGTTTCGACAATTTTGCCCCATCTTGTCCATGAATTAAGGGCATGTGCGCCATTGTTGGCATTGTCCATCCCATTGCAGAATAAAGGTGGTATTGACGAAAAGCATTGGTTAGGTGATCATCCCCGCGAACAATATGCGTAATGCCCATATCATGATCATCCACCACAACGGACAGCATATATGTGGGGGTGCCGTCACTTCGTAAAATAACCATATCATCAATATGATCGTTTTGAATGGTCACCTTGCCTTGGATTTCATCTTCTATATTGACAGAGCCTTCATCAGGGGTACGTAACCGCAACGCACCTGTTGTATGTCCTTTGTCCCGGCAACGACCGTCATACCCTGGTTGACGCCCTTCTTTCATGGCAGTTTCGCGCATTTCCTGAAGCTGTTCTTTTGGACACTGGCAATAATAGGCTTTGCCCTGTTTGTAAAGATCCGCCGCAATTTGTGTATGTCTTTTTTGACATTTAGACTGAAAAACAACGTCTTGATCCCAGTTAAGCCCCAGCCATTTCATGCTTTCCAATATGGCGTCTATGGCTTCTTGGCTTGATCGTTCTTGATCCGTATCTTCAATACGTAACAGAAATTTACCTTTGTTATGTTTGGCAAAGTAATAATTAAATAAAGCAGTCCTTGCACCGCCAATATGTAGGTAACCTGTGGGGGAAGGGGCAAATCTTGTGATAATTGTCATTCTTATATCTTTCTATATTTCTTAGGATTTAAGCAGAAAAAGAAAGAAAAAGAAAGGTCCAATATATTTTAGCATTGGTAATTTTCTGTATTTTATGCTTAGATTTCAATTATATTAAGATGCACAGAGAAATATAAAAAATGTTATTAGGTTCAGACGTATTAATAAAAAAATATCCAGAAAAACTGGAAGGTGTGAATTTTGCCTTGCTGGCAAATTCGGCATCGGTTAACAAAAGTCATTCGTATATTTGGGATGTTTTACTGGACCGTTACCCCAAAACCTTTAAACGAATTTTCAGCCCCCAACATGGATTGTGGCAAGAACAACAAGCCAATATGATTGAATCAAGTCATGCGCAACTGCATGGCCTTCCTGTTTACAGTTTATATTCAGAAACCCGCAAGCCCAGCCCGGAAATGTTAGATGGCATTGACGCAGTTGTAGTGGATTTACAGGATGTCGGCACCCGGGTTTATACCTTTATCTGGACTTTATTTTATTGTCTTGAATCAGCGGCTGAAAAAGGATTTAAGGTTATTATTTTGGATCGCCCAAATCCTATAGGCGGCACCCATTTTGAAGGCCCAATTTTAAATAAAAAATATACAAGTTTTGTGGGGTTGCACGATATTCCCATGCGTCATAGCTTGACCATAGGTGAAATTGCAAAGTTATTTATGGCTGAACTGAACCTGGATGTTGACCTTGAAATTATTCCGATGCAGGGATGGGATCGTTCCATGTGCTGGGATAAAACTGGGTTAAACTGGCTGGCAACATCCCCCAATATTCCAACCTGGCAAAGCTGTGTTCCGTACCCTGGGGCTGTTATTTTGGAGGGCACAAATTTATCTGAAGGCAGGGGGACAACTGTTCCTTTTGAAGTTATCGGCGCCCCCTTTGTCGACCCTTATAAATTGGTTGATGCGGTGAAACAGCATAATCTTGCTGGGGTTGATTTTTTGCCTACTCAATTTATTCCTACCTTTGATAAATGGGTGAATCAGACATGTGGCGGTGTCCGTATTATTCCAACAGATCTGGATAAATTTGAATCTTATCGTACTGTTTTAACAATTATGGCTGAAATTAAAAATTTATGGCCCAATAAATTTGAATGGCTTGGTCCGCCTTATGAATATGAAACGGTCAAAATGCCCATTGATATTTTAACTGGGGATACAAAAGTCCGGGCAGCCTTTCAAAAAGATACAATAACGAAGCAAAACATTGACAACCTGGCCAATTTTGATAAATCTATCTGGATCAAACGTATAAAAAATCACTTAATCTATTAATATCAAAGGGTCAGAGATGAACTTGAAACTATTTATAGTGGCTGCAATTTTATTTGCCCCACAGGTAAAAGGTGCCGCAGCATCAAAAGAAACAGGAATGGACGAACTTGCGAAGTCTTTTGCAAGGATGAGATTAAGTGCCCCAGCCACATTACCTGCCGAAGAAAAATCTCGCCCAACTTTTATGTCTACCCTTTCTAAACCCAGAGGAAGAACATTAACCCTAGAGGATTTAAGAAGAGGAGTCATTCATTTAAGGTCGGGAATAGTTTATTATATAAAAGGCCGTTTCAACACTTTCAATAAAGTAACAATTGATCCTGAAAAAAATTTGGTGAAGATAGGTCGTGGAAAATATACACTATCTTCAAGGGAAAGTTCTTCCAGCCTTGTGTGCAGAGTTCTTAGTCACAAAGAAAGGGCGGATGAAATATCAAAGACAAATAGTGAAAGAAGGCAAAGGTTAATAGCACAAAGAAGGGCTGCTGCCAGTAAAGAATTAAGGGAAAAATCCTATTCTTTAGCCGTCGCAGTTTCGCGGCCTAGAAGCCTGTAATCCGTTTGTTTGTAACTATTTGTCAGACAGAACCATCTCTTTAATTTTTACAGCTTTTTCAAAATGGTCCAGGCGGTGGGTTTTAATCCACCATTCAGCTGCTGCCATTAATAAAACGGGGTCATCATTTTTATTGGCAAAGAAAGCATAAAAGGATAGCCCTACATTGGGACCCTTCTTTGCAATCTTTTCATCGCAAGTTTCAATTATTTTCTTTTTTAAAGACGCCTGCAATTCTATTTCCGCTTTATCTTTTTACGGGCATCCATTACCCAGTCTGGGGTTGATCCTTGTTCGGAACTTGTTTGTGCCTCGGCATTTCTGCTTAATCGATCCATCATCGGGTTTTTAGGTGGTAATATTTTGTTATAAACAATAGGGCGTTTTTGTGGAACTATGGAAGGTTCTTTTTTGAATTTTCTTTCTTTATGAGCAATAGATTCTGCTTTGAAAGGATCAGTTTTTGTTTCTATATCCTGTAACATTTTGATGGTCGATGGTCGTTTGGCGGCCACAACAGGTGTATTTCCAGCAACTGTACCTCTTGCTATTAAGCCAGCTGGCTGACTATTTTTTCTTGTGCCCACTGTGTTTCTTGTAACATTTTTCTTCTTAAATTTCAGAACATAATACAAGTCTTTTCCTTCTTTTTTCCGCAACTCGCTTATCATGTGGACATCTGGTTCAAGGCGTACTATTAATTGCTGTTTGCCAGGCGTTTCTTCTTCCACAAAATAATCGATTATCATACTTTTAGGCTTTTCAGAAGAATCGTTATCATCCCAATCTTGCACAGGGGTTTCTATGGTAATAATATTTCCCGTTTTGGTATCCCGCATGACGCCAAGAAATTTCTCTCCCGCTTGAACTTGTGACCAATCCGTCTGTGGAACATCAATGATTACACGATCTGATTTTTGATAGGCTTTAATATCGGAAGATGTGCCAAGGCGTATTTTGAAAACAGTAAACCCTGGGGCTGTTCCAATTAAAAGTTCTTTTATACTTTCTTCGGGGGCTGTAATTACAGGTTTTGATGTTTGATCATCAACCGTTGTTGTTTCGTGCATTTCGTCGGGATCAGAAAAAGGTGTGGTGGCGAAATTATCTGTCTTATCTTTTGAAATTTCTATGACAAATTGGGGTTTTTTCGGGTCATCATTCACACTGTAACTATCCACTACCTTAACACCCGGCAAAACATCGGCCTTAAAAAACCTTTTACCATTCTGGTTTTCTATCTTGTAGCCTTCAAAAAAACCAACCATTGATTCATTTATTTCTGGAATATCCCAATCAGATTCATTGGGAATGGTAACGATAATATGATTATCGGATTTGTTTAACGTAGCCTCAGGATATATTAAGGCATCCATATCAAAAATAATTTGGGTGATTCCATTGTTTTCTTGAATTTGAACATGGGTTATTTTTGTTTTAGCCCAACAAATATCAGTAAACAGGCTAAATAGCAGACATGTTATGATCCAAGTTTTTTTCAACAAAAGCCCCTTTTTTATATTATTTTATTTAGATCATTCAATATAACAAAAACTTTCTTGAAAAAGAAGATCTATCTATGTTTTTTTGATTAAGCTTTTTTATACTTGAACTATAGTAAAAAAACCAGGTTTTTCAATTAATTCTGCTGTACTTTATATAAATAAATGATAGTATTTAAATATAATAAAAAACAGGAAAAGTAATGGCGGCCTTAAAAGGCATATATAAATTAATTGGGATATTTTATATTATTCTGGCTTTAGATTCTTTTGGAACTGTACCTTTAAAGGGTGCAACTGTTTCTGTGAGTCCTGCAACACCTTCTCCTGCAACTCCTTCTGTGAAATCGCCGCCTGTGGTGGCGTCACCTAAACTTCCAGAATTTTCCCATGCATCACATGGATCCATTTCTGCAACAACAGCTGTGGATGGAAAGTCAATGACAATCAAAACAGGCCCCAGTCGGAATGTTGGTGATTTTCATTCCTATAACATCGCCCGCGGACATACGGTTAATGTTTCCCAACAAAGTGCAGGATCAAAATCAGTTTTCAGAGTAGGGGGGGACCATCCCGCAAATATTTGGGGAACCATGAAAGTTAACCAGGGCGATGTCTTTTTGACAGGACCTGGTTTCATTTTCCACGAAGGGTCAACGATTAATGCAAGCAACCTTGTGGTGGCGGCGGCCCATTTTTCTGATGCCAGCGCGCGTAATTTTGCCAACGGGGGAAATTTGCTTTTTGATGTTATCCCTGGCGGCGGCATCTTTAGCAAGGGATCCATACAAATTGATGATGGGGGAATTCTTGGATTTATTGGGGCAAACATTACTGAAGACGGCCTTATTAAAGGAAAAAAAATACAAGTTAATGGAATTGCGGGGGAAAAAGTATGGGTAAAGTTTGATGATGACCTTATCAGCTTTCGCGCAGATGGTGTCTTAGACGATGCAAGTATTGATATTTCAAAATCAGCCAGAATAGAAACAAAAGGCGGTGATGTTAATCTGACACTCTCTGGAATGGATAAAGTTTTGCGAAACAGTATCAACGTTGAAGGCTATGTTGATGCCGGTGGGACTTCTATAGATGCTGCAGGCAACATCGTTTTTGATGCCGGGAAGGGGGCCATAAAAATAAATGGAAAGGTCCAAACAAAAGCAACAGGGAAAGACAAAAGTACAGCCGGGGATATCAAGGTCAAAGCCAAGAAAATAGATATTGGTGATACGGCTGTTTTAGATGCAAGCGGTGATTATGCCGCAGGACGGATCGAGGTTGGGGGGACACGCCTTGTTATTAAAGATTCGCAGGGACCAAAAGGCAAGCCTATTGCTTATGCTGATGACGTGACAATTTCAGAAGGAGCCATATTACTTGCCCAACGAAATAAAGGGGGCGGAAAAGCAGGCCAAATTTTTGCAATTGCAAAGAACAATATGGATTTTAAAGGAACGACAAATGTTGAGGCTTGGGGCAAAGGAAATGGCGGTTTTATTGAACTTTCACAATTAACAGGGGACTTTTCTTTGGGTAGTATAAGGTCGGAACAAGTGCGTTTTAAAAATTATGGAACAGGAACAGCTGGCCAATTCTTGATAGATCCTAGTATATTGAAAATCGAATCTACGAACCACGTGAACGATTCTTCCATTACGGTTGCTGCTAGCTCTATAGAAGAATGGCTTGGGCTTGGAACAGTATTTCTTGAAGCTACTGGTGCTATAAATATTCTTGCCCCTGTTAATGTACCTTCTGAACATGATCTGGTCTTAGTTAGTAAGGACTTCGGGATTGTAGAAAATATTACTTTAAGTGATTATGGGAATCTTATTTTATGGATCACTGATCCTTATGGACAAATAGGAATAGACTCGAGTAAACACATAAGTTCTGATGTTTCTGGAAGAAATTTTGTTGTTATAAGTACCCCATCGGGTACAGAACCTAACTTTACTTCTTCTCTGTCGGCGGCGATTTCAATAAATATTATAAAGTATGGATTCAGTAGAGATACGACAGGGGGGGATGCAATTGAATTGGTTCCGGGCACACACTATACAGCAGATGTTACAAATGCAACATTACCAGGATCATTAGCCAGCAGGAGCAATTTTGGTATTATGGGGCTGAAAGATGCATCAACTGTTACCGAAGTTAGGTCAAGCGGGCTTATGGATGGAACGAAAGTTGGTGTTTTGAATCGCGCCAGTATCGACATAGCAGGTACAGAACCCCTTATGGATACAATGTCAACGTTAAATTTGATTGCCTATGCCAATATGACAAGGGGGGATATAACAGGGCAAGGAAGTATTGCCAATAACATACCTGCCTATCAATACCTTTCTACAAAAGATTTAACATATACAGTAGGCTCTGTAACAGGGTCTGCTGGAACCGGTGGGATCGTAGGGACGAATAGTGGGCTTATACGTTCTTTTAATACTCAGTATGAAATTGGAGACGTTTCTGGCACAACCAGTACTGGTGGGATGATCGGTATAGCATCAGGGGGAAGTAGCCAATTTTTTGATAAGGGAACAATAACTGTTGATTCTGTAACAGGGGCTGTTGGAACCGGTGGAATCATAGGGTATAATAGTGGAACTATAAGTTCTGCTCAGAATACTTCATATGAAATTGGCGCCGTTTCTGGCGCAGGCAATACTGGTGGAATGATTGGTCTATCATCAGGAGGAAGTAACAAATTTACTGGCAACAATACAATAACTGTTGCTTCTGTTACATCTAGTGATCATACAGCTGGGGGGCTTGTCGGGGCGCTGGTGGCGGGGTCTGATTTAACTTTAACGGGGACGGGGACAGGGGCCATAACGATTGGCAACGTTACTTTAACAGGTACCGGAAAAACAGCCGTAGGTGGTCTTGTAGGTGCAATAGGGGACAGTACTAATTTCACCATTAATGATGGGGTAACTATTAATTCCATTGGCAATGTTTCAGGAGGGAATTACGCAGGGGGGCTTGTTGGACATTTATACGAGAGCGGAGGATCAACATCTTTTAAAATAAACAATCCTTTATCAATTACATCTATCGGGGCAATTGGAGATTCAAGTAGTAACTTTGTTGGGGGACTAATAGGTAATATAAATGCAAGAAATATTAACCTATCGAATTTAACAGTTGGTACAATTGGAGCAATTTTGGGCATCAACAATGTGGGTGGTCTAATTGGACGTGCAGAAGGTAACGGGAACGCTGTCATCCTATCGAATTTAACAGTTGGTACAATTGGAGCGATTTCGGGAACCAGCAATGTGGGTGGCCTAATTGGACGTGCAAAAGATGATGGAAACAATGTCTCTATTACCGATGCAAGAATATCAAAAATCACAAGCGTCACCGGTGCTGAAGGCAATGTTAATAATGTTGCCGGACTTATTGGATTGGCAGAAAATGGGTTGCTTAAACTGTCAAGATTAACTATTGAAAGCCTTAAGGCAAGCTCTGTAAACCTTATGATTGGTAATAGTAGTACAACAGACATTACTATGAAAGATAGTATTACGCTTCCTAATGTAAACGTTGGCAGTTTTGATTCAGGGCATATAGTTTGGGATACACTGGGAACAGACGAATCTTATGGGGTAATAGCAGGTCAATTAGCCAATCTACCAACAGCTATTATACCTGATGCCACTGATATTTTTTTCAGGTTCTGGAAAGATAATGGAGCAGACCCCATAACCAACTTTACACAGTGGCAGGGGAAATTGGCGTCAAGCTTAACAAGCGCTGATGCTGTGTCAATTGATAGGGCAACAAACGGCGTTATGAAACTTGTTTTTTCAGAAGGGGATGCTGTTATTTCTCCCTATCAAAGTATCCAAATTTTAGATACAGATAGCGGTACCTACAGCACTTACGACATTGATACGGCGAACCCTGTTGTAAATGGCAAAACGGCTTCATCAAGCTATGTTATCAATGATTCTGTCACAACGGCCATTACCGAAGACCCTGACACATCGACGGACATTGCCCCTGATTCTGGGGCTGGATATGATTATACAGCCGGTACAGGTTGGCAAGGGGCTATAGTAATAAACTCAGAAAAGGATACAATTGAGATTGCTGATCCAGAAACAAGGGGATTCACCTATAATGGTAATTTAGGTGTTTGGGAAACAAATGATACAGAAGTTGAAGTATCTGGAGTAGGACTCCAAACAACGGATCCAACGACTGTTGGGTATGCTTATGACCCCAATGGAAACAGTGGGGCTGGTGCCTGGGTTGCCACAGTTGAAAATATTGCTAATGTTGGGAACACAACAACAACAACAACCCCGGTAACTGAGGGGTTTGCTTGGAATAATGTTTCTAAATCTTGGGAAGCAACAATTGAAGGGGGGGGCACCACGACACCGGCTGCGGCAGGATTTAGTTATAATGGAACCAACTGGGTCGCCTCAATTGAAGGTGGGTCCTCCACAGCACCTGCCGCGGCAGGGTTTAGTTATAATGGAACAAATTGGGTTGCCTCAATTGAAGGCGGTACCAGTACCGTCCCTGCAGCTGATGGGTATGTCTATAATTCTGAGGGGAATGTCTGGGAAGCAACAATTGAAGATACCAATAATTTGGGATCAACCAAAACCACAACGACGCCAGCTGCGGAAGGATTTAGTTATAATGGAACAAATTGGGTTGCCTCAATCGAAGGTGGCACCAGTACCGTCCCTGCAGCTGATGGATATGTCTATAATTCTGAGGGGAATGTCTGGGAAGCAACAGTTGAGGATATCAATAATTTGGGATCAACCAGAAATACAGCAACGCCAGCAGCTGAAGGGTTTAACTATACAGACGGAAGTTGGAAAGCAACGATTGAAAATGTTAACAATGTAGGAACGACGATAAATACCACAACACCAACAGCCGAAGGGTTTGTCTGGAATAGTGGTTCTGAATCTTGGGTCGCCTCAATTGAAGGGGGCACCACATCGACACCTGCCGCTGCAGGGTATGTCTATAACAGTTCAAACTGGGTTGCTTCAGTTGAAGATGTTAATAAATTGGGATGGACCACCACTACGACGACTCCTGGCGCTGAAGGGTTTGAATATAATGGAACAAGCTGGGAAGCAACTGTTGAAGGAGGGGTCACCACGACACCGGCTGCGGAAGGATTTAGTTATAATGGAACAAATTGGGCTGCCTCAATCGAAGGCGGCCCCTCCACGACACCTGCCGCTGCTGGATTTAGCTATATAGACGGAGCTTGGAAAGCCTCAATCGAAGGCGGGGTTTCTACTACACCTGGTGCCCAAGGGTTTACCTATACAGATGGAAGTTGGAAAGCCTCAATCGAAGGCGGGGCTTCTGCTACACCTGGTGCCGAAGGGTTTACCTATACAGATGGAAGTTGGAAAGCGTCAATCGAAGGGGGGGCTTCTGCTACACCTGGTGCCGAAGGGTTTACTTATACAGATGGAGCTTGGAAAGCCTCAATCGAAGGTGGGGCTTCTGCCACACCTGGTGCCGAAGGATTTACCTATACAGACGGAAGTTGGAAAGCCTCAATCGAAGGAGGGGCTTCTGCTACACCTGGCGCCGAAGGATTTACCTATACAGATGGAGCTTGGAAAGCCTCAATCGAAGGCGGGGCTTCTGCTACACCTGGCGCCGAAGGGTTTACTTATACAGACGGAAGTTGGAAAGCCTCAATCGAAGGCGG
>OJGZ01000095.1_pt1 | contig 42039 bp, 44 predicted proteins | sample 1595051 | NCBI WGS metagenome assembly OJGZ01 (sample SAMN05416800, study PRJEB24817) | seawater metagenome | isolation source: Sea water | place: Canada:Atlantic | collected 2013-07 | reverse complement strand
CAGTTAAAGGCAAAAGTAACGGAATTACAGACCATTCCAGGGGTTGGGCCCATTGTGGCCACAACGTTGTTGGCTTTAATGCCAGAGTTGGGGACATTGACCAGGCGGCAAGTCGCAAGCCTGGCAGGCGTTGCGCCCAAAGCCAACGATAGCGGTACCTTAAAAGGCTATCGCCGAATCGTCAGAGGCCGTGAAACGGTCAAGCCAGCTTTGTTTATGGCAGCCATGGCGGCACGTAATTCCCATTCTGATTTGGGGGCTTTTTACACACGTTTAACAGGAAAAGGCAAAAAGAAAATGGTCGCCCTAACCGCCCTGATGCGTAAGATTATCACCATCGCCAACGCCAAATTAAAACCTGCAACAACATAGTTGATGACAAAAATTGTATACGGTGAGTGCCGCCCTGGACCCTGGTGTCAAGCACCAGGGCGACGAATCAAAATAGTCAGTGAATTTGTGAACTTATACAATCCCGGACCTTGTTGGGTTTACATCTTTATCAGACTAATTTCACCCAAGTTTTATAATTCTTGCACCCTAAATTGCACCCATTATCACAGCTAATTTTATAATATTCTGTTGCCCGTTTATAATCAACTTCAACACCTTCTCCATTAATATACAAGCGTCCCAAGTGATTGGCAGCCTCGCCGTTACCATATTCCAGGGCGCGTTCATAAAGGTCTTTTGCCCGTTTGTAATCGACTTCTACCCCGTATCCAAAGTGATACATTGTCCCAATGGCATTTAAGGTAAATCCTTTTGTTTTTTGACTATCTTCAATGGCAAAGTTAAAGGCAGTGGCATAGTCGCCTTTTTCAAAAGCTTTTTTCTTTATCAGAGTTCTCTTTGTTCCTTCTCTCTTCCATTCTTCAAATTCTTCGAGGGTAGTCGGGTGCTTGGGACTGTCTTTGTGGGTCATCATATGATCCCTATTGTGTCCCATTTTATGGTCTATATCACGCCCCATCTTATGGCCGCTTTGGCAGGCGCCTAAGCTAAGAATCAAAAGGCCTGAAAGGTATTTATATTTTATCATTGTATACTCCTGTGTATAGCCGATCCTTTATACTTTTGTTATGCGTTACTTGCTGTTCGCGTACCATTTGTACGCGTCACAGCTTTCTGCCTATAACAAAATTAAAATGCTCTAGCTATATAGTTATTTAAAATCTAATGGTAGGCCAAAGCACTGTTCTGGTCAACGCGTGACAAGTTCGATTTCCCTTAATGAATGCTTTAATATTTTATTTTCAATCGCCCTTACAAAATGCTATAAATAAACAGTACAAAGTTTACAAAATCACTTAAGGGGATTGATATGCAAGTTACATTTAACGCCAATTATTTTCCAACAGAGGGGGCCATTGTTGTTCCAATTTTTGAAGGAAATGATTTTACGGCACCAGCCAATCAAATAAATGAAAAAACAGGTGGTGCCATCAGTCGTGCTGTTGAACACAGTTCTTTTACAGGAAAAAGCGGCGATCTTTTGGATATATATGCCCCAACAGGTTTAAATTTATCACGCATTATTCTTATTGGTTTAGGCAAGAAAGAAGATGCGACTGAAAAATCTGTTTCTGAAATAGGCACAAAACTTGCAACCAAAATTTCATATGGCCCAGAGTCTTCTATAACAGTTTTGTTTAATAATATTAATCTGGATAATATGAAGAATCATGAACTGGCCGTTCATTTTTCTGTCGGGGCTTTGCTTCGTTCTTATCGTTTTAATAAATACAAAACACAATTAAAAGAAGCCCAAAAGAAAAAGATTAATGAATTTATGGTGATTGTTGATCAACCCCAGGCGGCAGATGAATTCTTTCATCGCTATTCATCCATAGTTGAAGGTGTCTTTTTTGCGCGTAACTTAATGTGCGAACCCCCAAATGTATTGCACCCAAAAAGCATGGCAAAAGAATTGGCTGAATTATCAAATTTGGGCGTAAAAGTTGATATTATCAATGAAAAAGATATGGAAAAATTGGGCATGAATGCCATCTTGGCCGTTGGAAAAGGCAGTGAATGTGAATCCCAATTGGTTGTGATGCAATGGAATGGAGGGACAGATCATGAGGCTCCGTTGGCTTTTGTAGGAAAGGGGGTGACCTTTGATACAGGGGGAATTTCTTTAAAACCGCCACCAAAAATGGATGAAATGAAATATGACATGGGTGGGGCCGCGGCTGTTGCCGGGTTGATGAAATCTTTGGCTGGCCGTAAAGCAAAAGTTAATGTTGTTGGTGTTGTTGGATTGGTTGAAAATATGCCCGATGCGGCAGCCTATCGTCCAGGCGATATTATTAAAACCCTTTCTGGTCAAACGATCGAAGTTTTGAATACAGATGCCGAAGGGCGCGTCGTCTTGGCAGATGCTTTGTGGTATACCCAATCAAAATTCTCCCCCAAATTTATGATCGATTTGGCAACATTGACCGGATCCATGGTTGTTGCTTTGGGGAATAAATATGCTGGCATGTTTTCAAATGATGAAAGCTTGGTTCATAAATTATTCCAATCAGGGCAAGAAACAGGGGAACATGTATGGCAAATGCCAATGGATGATCGATATGACAAGGATATTGATTCCAAGATTGCTGACGTGAAAAATACAGGTGCCAATGGCGCAGGGAGCATTACAGCTGCTCATTTCCTAAAACGATTCACAAATAATGTGCCTTGGGCGCATTTGGATATCGCAGGAACGGCTTGGACAGACGAACCAAATCCTTATTCCGGAACATTGCCGACTGGATTTGGGGTGCGGTTATTGGATCACTTTATTCATAAGTATTATGAAAAATAAGATGGAAGTCAGTTTCTATCATTTACAGAAAACAAGTGTGGAAAAGGCTTTGCCCAAACTTTTGGAAAAGGCCTTAGACGCAGGTTTGCGGGCAGTGGTCTTAACCAAGACTGATTTTATTCAAGGTTTGAATGATTCTTTGTGGACATTTCGACCGGATGGTTTCGTTCCCCATGCGACGTCAGCCGAAGGCGGCGCGGCAGACAATCCAGTTTGGTTGACAGATACAATTGAAAACCCAAATCAGGCAAATTTGCTTGTGACAACCCATAATAAAATCCCTGAAATCAGGCAAGATTTTTCGAAATATATCTATTTTTTTAATGGGCTGGATGAATCAGAACTTGCCAAAGCACGACAACAATGGAAAATCTTTAAAGGGATGGAATCAATTTCTTTAAGATATTTTCAGCAAACAGATAAAGGGGCCTGGGAAGAAAAGCAATTGAATTAATTGGCAGAGTACGTTAAAACTTTTACATAATTTAATTTTATTTTTAGGAGAAAAATCGCCATGGAAAGAACATTTTCTATTATCAAGCCAGATGCCACACGTCGTAATATTACAGGTAAAGTTATTAACTGCCTGGAAGAAGGCGGTTTACGTGTTGTTGCGCAAAAACGTATTCACATGACAGAAGCTCAGGCACAAGAGTTTTATGCTGTTCACAAAGAACGTCCTTTTTACAATGACTTAGTTTCCTTTATGACGTCGGGTCCAGTTGTTGTACAGGTTCTTGAAGGGGAAAATGCTGTTGTCCGTAACCGTGAAATCATGGGGGCAACCAACCCATCTGATGCAGATGCTGGGACAATCCGTAAAGAATTTGCAGAATCTATTGAGGCAAATTCGGTTCACGGTTCAGATTCCCTTGAAAATGCAGAAATTGAAATTGGTTTCTTTTTTAAAGCAGACGAAATCGTAGGGTAATTCTATGAAATATAGAGCAAGGAATAACTTATTACTTGTATTAGTAATGGTTGTCCTTGCCATATTTCCCCCCTTAAAAGGGATGGCGGCAACCTATGCCATTAAAGGAATTAAAGTTGACGTTACGGCCGAAACAGCTGTCGAAGCCCGGGAACAAGCCCTTAAAAAGGCACAAATTTCAGCGGTTGATAAGCTTTTGAAATCTATTGTATTAAAGCAAGACCAAGATAAAATTCCCACGATTGATGAAGATCAAATAGAATCATTTATAAAAACATATTCGGTCGAAGATGAAAAATTAACAGGAACACGTTATCTGGCAACTTATCAATTCAGCGTTTTAAAAGACCAAGTTAATGCCTTTTTGAACCAGCAAAATATTCAACCTTTGGCGTATGAACAAAAGAAAATTTTGATCATTCCCGCTTATACAAACAAAGATGAAACACTGACAGGCAGTGGTTTATGGCATGAAAACTGGAAAACAGTTCTGTCAGAATACAAAGATACTTATATCGTTCCGTTATTTGATATTGAAGACCAGTTTAAAATAAAGTCTTTTATTGATGAAAATTCAGGAGAGGGCTTAAAAGAATTTCTGCATAAATATGGGGCAGATAGCTTGGTTATTATGTGGTTAAAAAATGCCCCTGAAAATGACCACTTGTTTGCAGTGGAAAGTTATACATTAGATGATCAACATTCCAAGCCCAGCATGCAAAAAACAGACCCATTCTGGATGCCGGAAGATAATGACCAAATTCAGGAAAAAATCAATCAATTGATTGAAGAATTTCAAGAAAAAGAAAAGCATAAAACAATTGATAATAAAAGTCTTGAACGCAGGGTATTGATTCAGGTTGTGTGCAATAATATAGAGTGTGTTAATGCGGCCAAAAATGATTTATACTCAATAAAAAATATCAAAACCCTTTCGATTACAGAGGCAGATAGTAAAAAGATTACTTACAGTTTGGTTTATGAAGGGAAATTTAAAATTCTTCAAAAACAATTGGAACGTAAAATGTATAAAGTTTCCTTTACGGATACAGGTATTTTAATTGAAAAAATGATGCAAAATGATTATGACAATTCCTAATTTTATAAGTATCTCCCGATTAATTTTGGTGCCATTTATTATATGGTTTATCGTTGGTGACTTATATGTGTTTGCTTTTTGGCTTTTCTTGGTTGCAAGTATTTCGGATGCAATTGATGGGTATCTGGCCAGAAAATTCAGCATAAAATCAAAATTGGGCAGTATTCTGGACCCGTTGGCTGACAAGGTCTTGCTTGTTACCGTCATGATAACCCTTGGGTTTTCTGGCGTTATTCCTATGTGGCTTGTCACTTTGGTTGTCTCCAGAGATCTTTTTATGCTTATGGCTTACGTTTTTACCCGAAAGCACCTGCAAGATCAGGATGTAAAACCATCCTTAATAAGTAAATTTAATACAACTTTCCAAATGTCATATGTTACACTGCTTCTTATTGATTTGGCGTTTGATGTACAAATGTCAAATAGGATTTTTGGCGTATTAATTTACTTGGTGGCATTCACAACAACTGTGTCATGGATAGGATACATGAGAAAATGGTTAAACCTTCTGCTTCAAAAAAAATAAATACTGATAATAAATACAATAATCAAAAGTTTGTCTTACTTTTTATAATTGCTTGGTTCTTTTTTGTTGGGCTGTTTATCCATATTTTTGGAGAGATAATTTTACCATTTGTTATGGGGGGCGTCTTGGCCTATATACTTTCCCCCCTTGTTGGGAAAATAAGGAAATATGGCATCTCCAAAGGCACAAGTGCTTTTTTGGTTGTTATTCCTTTCTTTGCTTTGTTAAGCTTAAGCTTGCTGTTTTTATCACCCCTTCTGTATCAACAAGTAATGAAATTAATTGCAGTTATTCCTGATTATATTTCTGGATCGTATGATTCATTAATAACAGTTGTTAAAAAATTTGATACCTTAATCCCGCAAATGGAATTGGCTGAAATTAAGGCAAGTGTTGCGCCTGAAATTTTAGGCATTGGGAAATGGATAAAGGTTTTGTTGACCAATGTAATATCCAATACATTTGCTTTAATTAATGTGATGACTTTGTTGTTAATAACGCCAGTTGTTTTATTTTTCTTGTTAAAGGATTGGGATGGGATGCGCGAAAAAATTTATTCTTGGCTGCCAAAAACAAAGGCACAACTTATAAAAGAATGTCTTTCAGAAATGGATAGAACAATATCCGGTTACTTGCGTGGGCAGGCCACAGTTTGTTTATTGTTGGGTGTTTTATATGCCACGGGCCTTTGGTTTGCAGGGTTGGAATTTGGTTTGTTAATCGGAATTATTACTGGCATTTTATCGTTTATTCCTTATGTTGGGGCGATAACAGGCTTTGTCATCAGTATGATTGCCGCGTTATATCAGTTTAATGACTGGAAAAATATTGCCTTGGTGGCAGCCATTTTTATATCAGTTCAGGTTTTTGAAGGTACTTTCCTAACCCCCAAAATAATTGGTGGGAAAGTTGGCCTTCACCCTTTATGGATTATCTTTGCCATTTTGGCAGGGGGGGTCTTGCTTGGGTTTGTCGGTGTTTTAATTGCCGTGCCCTTGGCTGCCATGATTGGGGTTTTGGTGCGTCATGGTGTTAAGGCATACTTGGCCAGCCCCTTTTATAATGATTAACCGGTTCAATCCTTATGTCACCTTCCCAACTTATTTTTGATATTTCTTTGCAGGCCAAATATAACCCCGAAGATTTCATGGTTTCAAAATCAAATAATGAAGCCTTTGATTACATTTCATCCTGGCCGAAATGGGTTGATATGGGCGTGTTTTTATACGGTCCTGCGGCCTGTGGGAAAACGCATTTGGCACATGTTTGGGCCCATGAAAACCAGGCTGTTTTTATCAAGGCAGCGGATCTTCCAACGGTTGATGTCGCCCAAACGCCTTTGTATATTGTTGTGGAAGATATTCAAAAACTAACCCCAAAATCCAGTGAATCTTTGTTCCATTTATATAATTATCTGTATCAGAAAAAGGGAAATTTAATTGTGACATCTGATACACCGTTGGCAAATTTAACGCTTTCTTTAAAAGATTTAAAATCACGTTTAAGCCGTTTGGTCTCCCTTCAAATGAAAAGCCCAGATGAAGATTTGATGCGCCTGTTCATCCTGAAACTTTTTTCTGACCTGCAGGTCACTGTTTTGGATAATGAAATTAATTATTTGGCGTCTCATTTGAATCGGGATTTCAAATATGTCTTTCATTTTATTAAAACTTTGAACAATCGATCTATTGCCGAAAAACGTAAAATCACCATCCCTTTTATTAAGTTGGTATTGGGGGATAAATGAAATATTCCACAATGATTATTCTAACAATTTTAGGATTTATTTTTGGCTATAAAGCGTATGATTTTATGACGGTGGATATCTATATTATACGCCATGGAGAGACTGATAAAAATAGAAAAGATAAATTTATTTATGGGGATTTAGACCTTCCATTAAATGAAAAGGGGCGGAAAAATATTCAAGATATTGCCAAAGAATTATCAATTAAGAACCAAACTTTATACACATCTCCGCAACGCCGGGCACAAGAAACAGCCAAGATCATTGCAGAGGCGACACAGTCTCAAGTTACTTTGGATGACCGATTAAAAGAACGTGATCAGGAAAAACATGACAGAGAAACAAAGGAAAGCCAACTAAAAAGGGTGATGAATTTTCTTCACGAAAACCTAAATTTCAAAACGGAAAATCTATGGGTGGTAACGCATGGCGGTGTTATTGGAAGTTTGCTTGGCCAGGCAGGTATTCACAAAAGACTACCGATTAAAAATGGTAGTATTTTTGTTTTTTCCTATAATAAACTTACTAAGAAACTATCATTTAAAAATATCAGGAGTGTGTAAGTATGGGGAAAATAACAGTTCAAAAATGGGATGCTTTTGCTGAAGATAAACTTTTAGACTTTTTATACCAATATAAAGAAACATCTTTATTTTTATTAGATAATTATCAACGATGCGGACCTAAATTACAGCAAGAACTGTTTTCGGGGAATTTTAAAATTCTTGTTGATGCCGACCAGATCTGTGCTGTTTTTTGTTTGACAAAATTAGGTAATTTATTAATTCAGTCTGATCATAAAAAAGATTACAGTGACGTAATATACAAAGCTTGTATAGAGGAAGAAATTTCTATAACGGGATTTGTCGGCGGGTGGATAGATGGTGATTTATTTTGGAAATATATTAAAAAGATAAATCCCGAAGTTAGCCCTAAGAATCTGTCGAAGGAAAAATTGTATGTTTTAAATTTGTCAAAAGAAACGGGTACCAATCATGATGAGGTTCGGTTTTTAAATGAAAAAGATTTTGATAATTGGCATCAACTGGACCAATGTTATCGTAAAGAAACAAATCTGCCAGCCCATGGAACAATAGATCAACAGCGTCAACAGTTTGATGCCAGGGCAAAGAAAGAGCATTGGTGGGGATTGGGCAATACAACAGTGGGTTGTTTCAATGCGTGTGTCAGTGAAATCGCCCAAATTGGGGGCATGTATACAAAGCCAAGCAATCGTCGTCAGGGGCAGGCAAAGAAATTACTGGAAACAATGATTTCGGATGCTTATAACAGCCATGATATAAGAACGCTTATTCTATTTACGGACCAATATAATATTCCCGCACAAAGGCTTTATGAAAGTTTAGGGTTTAAACAAATTGGGTATTTCGGATTGTTATTTTGGGATACAGAAAACACACCCGACGCGGGCACTTCGTTATCGCGCTCCTGACCTACGAGTTGTAGGCGTCGCTGCTGATGCTTCGCTGTGATTTTTGGACGATTTATTCCAATCGATCGCCCCAAGTTAGTTTTTTAATTTCTTTAAAGTTTGGGTTTTTTGATTTTGTGAATGTTGGGGATTCAACTTTATCAGGGGTGCACAAATCAAGTTTGATATGACCTTTGCGTGTGGTGGCCGGTTTTAAAATCCTTTTATAGGTCGGGGACCAGTTTTCCTTTGTCGCAATTAAATAACAATACTTTTCATCTTCGTAAGGCAAAGATCCTTCTTTCATATCACGATGTAGTTTTGTCCGTTCCAGACGTTTTGAAAAGTGGCACCAATCATTTTCTGGATTGATCGGACAGTTCCCATTGTGGCCGCAGGGGGCATAAATATGGCCTGAATTTTGAACAAGGTATTCGCGACATTTTAAGATAGTTTTAAATCCTTCAGGGGTGCCGGGTTCAATCAAGATTAAGCATTGCTGCGTTGTGGCCCAGGCCTTTTCTAAGGCAGGCAGTAACTTTGTTTTAGAAAGTTCAGAAAATGTGTAAGAGCCCAAAATAAGATCGGCTTTGGGAATATCAGCAGCTAAGTAACTTTGCTGAATCCAATCGATTTCATCACTTAATTTCCGGCCTATTTCAACCATGTATGAATTTTCTTCAATTCCTGTGTACGTTCTGAGGGACGGAAATAGACCTGCCGCAATCGCCTGGCTTAACCCCATGCCAGCCCCTAAATCCACCATGCTTTCTGGATGAAAATTATCTTTTGGGCATTCAGTGAAAATTTGTTTTTGGACGGCTGATGTTGCAGGACTGCGAAAGGCCAAATAGGCAATGGCCTCGTCAGCAGATTGGATGCCTTTTCCCTGTTTACTTTTATAACGATGGGTGATCTGATCACGTAAGTCCCGAAGTTTTTGTAAGGGAATTGTTTTAATAATATTTGTTACCTTATTCATGATCAATAAATTTAACAGGTTTTGCAAAGCGATTTTCTATGGCTTTATCATTCAAATCATTCGCCAAAATTTTCATACTAGATTCATCCAAATCATTGCCGATAGGTTCAAAACGCCCCCCTAAATAAGTTGCCAAGAATTTTTCTTCAACAGCATTAAAAGCCATTCGATTTTTGGGCATTGAAAAACCATGCCCTTCATCAGGAAACATGACGTAAGTAACCGGGATTCCTTTTTCCCGCATGGCTTTAACGATTTGGTCTGATTCTGCTTTTTTAACCCGAGGATCATTTTTCCCATGCCCAATTAATAACGGTTTTTGAAGGCGATCAACATAACTGATGGGGGACATACGAAGCAGTTCTTTGCGCCCCCTTTTTGTTGTTCGATCCCCATATTGAAGGCGGTTTTTTGCCTCAGCAATTTTCCAATATTCTGGCATGCTTTGTAAGGTTGTTAGCAAATTTGACATCCCAACAATATCAACGCCACAAGTGTAAAATTCAGGATATTTTGTCAGGCCAACCAAGGTTTGATAGCCCCCGTAGCTGCCGCCCATAATACATACTTTTTTAGGGTCTGCTATTTTTTTATTAATGGCCCACTTAACGGCATCTTGTAAATCTTCTGGCACTTTATCCCAATGTTGTTTGTTAATGGCCCGAGTAAATTTTTTCCCAAAGCCAGTGGACCCCCGGTAATTAACTTGCAAAACCGCATATCCTCGATTGGCCAAACGTTGAACAGTTTTAGAAAATCCCCAATCATCCCTTAACATTGGCCCGCCATGAACCAGCAAAACCATTGGGACAGGTTTGTTTGTTTTGCCATTCTTGTAATGAATACCAGAAGGTAAAGTCAGGTAACTAACCAAAGTTAAACCGTCCCGGGATTGAATTTCCACAGGATGCATTTCAGAAAATTCATATTTTGCCAACTTTGCTTGCGGGTTGAATAATTCTGTTAATTGCTTTTTATTTTTATCGTATAAATAATAACTTGATATTTGATCAGAAAATTCATAGACAACAATCATTTTGTCTTCATCCAAATTAGAACTGATAATAACAGGCAAACCGTTCTGTTGGGATTGCAAAAATTCAATGTCTTTTTTTATGTCGTTATCAAAGAAAATGTATTTAGGTTTCAGATAATTTTCGGTCGTGAAAAGGGGTTTGTTCCCCTTAATGCTAAAGACCGCCCCTTGGATGTCTGCTTTAGATGATTCAGCCAAAACTTCAACGGGCCCAGGTTTGTTGAAAGGTTTTTTGATTAAAGCTGCTTTATCCCGTTCTTTTTCAAGAACACCAGAAGTGGATGTCCAGTACAAATAATTGCCAGAGTCATCAAATTTTACAGGGCTTGTTGTTTCAGTGTCTTCATGGGAAATTGTCAGGTAAGGCGATAAAAACCCACCCCCTTCATGAATGAAATAATCAATACCACCCGCTTCATTGAATTTACTGACTATCCGTAGTTTTAATTTTCTATCAAAATAAAATTCAGCAAATCCACCTTTATTCAAGAAAACAAGATCTTTTTTACCGGTTACAACATCCATCTTATAAAGATCAAAGTGACGTTCATCCCTGTCGTTTATGGCAATAATAAATTCATTCGGATGAAGGTGGCTGGCAGCAACAAGCCCTGATTTAACTTTCCCCCCGGGTGTCAGGGCTTTGATTTCTTTTGTTTTAATGTTTAAATTAAATAATTGGTGGTTTTCATCGCCGCCATTATCTTTAACATAGACAAGATAGTTGGGCACATATGTCCATGACATGCCCAGAACACCACGGCCTGTTTCTTGGGTTAGTTGTTCGGTTTTTTCGTTTCCTTCGGTATTTCGGACAAAGATGTTTTTTGATCCAGCTGCTTTAGAAAGATAGGCAATGTTTTTGCCATCTGGGCTGATGCGGACATTCCAATAATCAGGGTCATTAGACAATTCAGATCGTGGAATCAAAAGATTGGGATTATCTTGAAATTCATAAATAAGGAACCCAATCAAACCAGCCAGAATTGTAATTATAATACTTTTTTTCATGTGTAACCCCTTTAATTCGATTGATAGAGTAACAAGTTTCGATGTTCAAGTCACCAGACAAATGGCAAGAATTAGGGCTTAGTTTGTAATTGACTGATAACACTCTTTGGAACACGACAAGGACGAAGGGTGTCAGCTTTGATGCAGGCAACTTCGACTGTCATGGATACAATTTCTGTCCCTTCGCGCTTAAGAATTTGATTCATAAAAAGGCGGACACCTTCAATTTTTTTCAATGTTGTTTCCACCATTAAAACGTCATCAAGACCCGATGATTTTGTATAGTCGATATTAACACGACGCACCACGAACAGACAGTTTTCATCTTGTTTCAGTTGAGTTTGACAAACACCGGCAAGGCGTAAATATTCCGTGCGGGCGCGTTCTGCGAACCGTAAATATTCACCGTAATAAGTGACACCAACAGCGTCGGTTGCTTCGTAATACACCCGAATTGGGAAATGATGAATCCCGTTTTCTATGATGCCAGAGCTTGGAATATTATTCATTTGATTCATCCCTGGTCAAGTTAGTTGAGTCAATTTCTGCTGGGGGTTTTAATCCTAAATAAGTGTACGCTATTTTTGTTAAAACCCGTCCCCTTGGGGTGCGTTGAATAAACCCTTGTTGGATTAAATAGGGTTCAATTACTTCCTCAATCACATCGCGCTGTTCAGACAAAACGGCCGCCATTGTATCAACGCCAACGGGGCCGCCACCATAATTTTCAGCAATGGCTGTTAAATAGTTTCGGTCCATTGCATCCAATCCTGAATTATCAACTTCAAGTTGTTGCAGGGCCGTGTCAGCAATCTTTTTGTCAATGACAGGGTGGCCTGCAACACTGGCGATATCGCGAACACGTCTTAGTAACCGCATGGCAATACGGGGGGTTCCCCGGGACCTGCGGCCAATTTCGTGGGCACCATCTTCATTCATTTGAATACCTAATTTATCGGCAGCGCGGTGAATGATTTTTTCCAAGTCTTTAACTTCATAAAACTTCATCGCGACAGGAATGCCAAAGCGTTCACGCAAAGGACGGGTAATTAAGCCAGAGCGTGTAGTGGCCCCAATCAATGTAAAGGGGGGCAGATCAATTTGAACAGACCGGGCTGCGGGGCCTTCACCAATAATTAAATCTAATTTGAAATCTTCCATGGCGGGGTATAAAATTTCTTCAACCACTGGGGAAAGGCGATGAATTTCATCAATAAACAAAACGTCGTTGGATTGCAGGTTTGTTAACAAGGCCGCCAAATCACCTGCTTTTGTGATAACAGGGCCAGAAGTTGCCCGAAATCCAACCCCCATTTCTTTTGCAATAATATGGGAAAGGGTTGTCTTTCCAAGGCCTGGAGGGCCAAATAAAAGAACATGATCCAAGGCCTCTTTCCTTTGTTGGGCAGCTTGAATAAATGTTTTTAAGTTGCGGCAGGCATGGGGCTGACCTGTGAAATCCTCTAACTTTTCAGGGCGTAACGCCCTATCAACTTGATTGATATCATTTTCTTGAGGCTCAGGGGATACAATACGATTCATTTAACACCTCCTTGCGCAAGTTTTTTCAGGGCAAGGGGAATAATGGTATTAAGTGTGGCCCCTTCGCCAGCGTCCATCTGGGCTTTTGCAACGGCTTCGATGGCTTCTGCCCGGCGATAGCCTAGATTTAATAACGCAGATACGGCTTCGGAACTGTGGGCAGCATTGGTTTGATGTGCGGTATGTTCAATGGATGTTACAAGGTTATCTGAACTTAATAACCCCCCAGCTTTGTCTTTTAATTCACGTACAATACGATTGGCAAGTTTGGGCCCGACACCATCGGCTTGCGTTAATAGTGTTGGTTCTTGCGTACTGATGGCTTGAAATAGTTTATCAGGGGTTAAGGCAGATAAAACAGCCAAGGCCATGCGACCCCCAACGCCCTGTACGGTCATTAAGGTGTTGAAGCATCCTTTTTCTTGGTTTGATCCAAACCCGTACAAAGTTAATTGTTCGGCCTTCATTAATGTTTCCACGTATAAAACAGTTTTCCCCCCTTTGGGTGGTAAATTTGAAAGTGTTTGTCGGCCACAACTTAATAAATATCCAACCCCATTAACGTCCAGTATTAAGGTTGTTTCGTTTACAGTATCAACAAGTCCAGTTAATTTTGCGATCATAATTTTGCCCATATTTTTTGAATCGTGCTGTGGTGCGAATGACATATGGCCACAGCCAAAGCATCTGCTGCATCTTTTGTAGCGTTTTGACAGCCAGGAAGCAATGTTTTTACCATTATTTCCACTTGGTCTTTTCCCGCATGGCCGGCCCCAACAACAGATTTTTTGACTTTATTCGCTGAATATTCCCCAATGATAAGGCCCCGTGTTTTGGGTGCTAAAAGAACCACCCCACGGGCCATGCCCAATTTCAAAGTTGACCCAGGGTTTTTGTTGACGAAAACTTCTTCAATGCCGGCTTCGTCAGGTTGATATTCATCAATGACTTCTATAAGTTTGTTATAGATATCGCTTAATCTTGTTGCCAGATCTGTTTTACTGTCAGATATGGCTGTGCCATGCGCAACATATTGCAATCGGTTTCCGGTTACATCAATCACGCCCCACCCGGTATTCCTAAGTCCAGGATCAAGGCCTATAATACGTTTAGTGCCATTCATAGTCATCACTTTACTATAACACGGCAATCGCATTGAATAAAAAATAAAAAAGGTAGTTGTAATCATTAAAATATCTTTTATAGTATTAACGAGTCTTAAAAGAACAGGGAAGGCTGTGTTGCAAAAATACATCTTAAGGTTAAATTTGCCCCATAGCAGTTGACGAGAATCGAAAACCCGTGTGATATTTGGACTATATAGATTTAACAGACCCTTAGGAGGAATAATATAATGAATAAATTAGTTGCAATTTTAGCTGGCGTACTTTTGGTATCCGGATTAACAGCATGTGAATCATCAAATAGTGGCAGCAATAGCATGATGCAAGAATGCCGCACACAATGTAACCGCGTTGGACAATCAATGGCTGTTACAGCATCAAGTGTTGCTGGACACTGTGTTTGTTCAAACGACGAATCAACCAACGCATAGTCATTGCTGGTTATCGTTTCTTAAAGCCGGGGTTATGTACCCCGGTTTTTTTATTTATTGGCACCTGGAGGGTCTTGCATAATTTTTTAAAGACTTCTATGATAACAAAGATCATGAAAATAAAATTACTTTTACAATCAATTTTCTTATTTATATCCCAAACATGTTTGGCAGCTGATGGGCAGCCCCAAAAATGGCAGACGGGCTTTCAGGGTGCCGCCACCCCTGTTATGCGTCAAATAACAGAAGTGCATGATATGGTGATGCTTCTTGTTCTTTGCATAGGCGGGGGCGTCATTGGATTGATTTTATATTCTGTGTGGCGATTTAGGGAATCTAAAAACCCAAAGCCAGCAACATTTTCCCACAACACAACTTTGGAAATTATTTGGACAACCGTTCCTATTTTAATTTTACTTGTCCTTGCCATCCCAACTTTTAAATTAATTTATTTTATGGACAGGGTGCCGCCTGTCGATATGACGGTCAAGGTTGTTGGCCATCAATGGTACTGGAGTTATGAATACCCAGATCATGGGGATTTTGGATTCGATAGCTATATAATTCCAGATGAACAATTGCAACCGGGTCAGCCAAGGTTGTTATCCGTTGATAATCCTGTCGTTGTGCCTGTTAATAAAAATATTCGCATTATTGGAACATCGGAAGATGTCATTCACAGTTGGGCTGTCCCTTCATTTGGTGTGAAAAAAGATGTGGTGCCAGGGCGCATGAATGAAACTTGGTTCCGGGCAGAAAAAGAAGGTATGTTTCATGGTCAATGTTCAGAACTTTGTGGGCCACAGCATGGGTTTATGCCGATTGCTGTTAAAGTTGTTTCACAAAATGCCTTTGATCAATGGGTAAAAAAATCACAAGAAAAGTGGGGATAAAATAATGGCATCGCATACACCAAAGGGTTGGCGTCGTTGGTTGTTATCAACAAATCATAAAGATATAGGGACACTTTATCTGTGGTTTGCTGGTACAGCGGGGGTTATTGGCGGATTGTTATCTATGCTGATTCGAATGAAGCTCATTACCCCAGGCAATGCTTTTTTGGGAAATGATCACCAATTATACAATGTCATTGTTACAATGCATGGCTTGGTAATGGTTTTCTTTATGGTGATGCCTGCCTTGATTGGCGGTTTTGGAAACTGGTTTGTCCCTTTAATGATTGGGGCGCCGGACATGGCTTTCCCTCGTTTAAACAACGTCAGCTTTTGGCTATTGGTTCCAGCAACAATTATGTTGGTTTTGGCCGTTTTTTCGGGGACGGGGCCAGGAACAGGGTGGACAATGTACCCACCCTTAAGCGGACGTGAATACGGCCATCAAGGGATTGCTGTTGATTTTATGCTGTTTGGTTTACACATTGCGGGGGCTTCGTCCATTCTAGGGGCGATTAACTTTATCGTTACAATTTTTAATATGCGCGCGCCTGGGATGAAATTTCATAAAATGCCTTTGTTTGCCTGGGCCATGCTGGTGACATCTTTCTTGTTGCTTTTGACTGTTCCTGTCTTGGCAGGGGGGATTACGATGTTAATTACTGACCGTGGGTTTGGTACCCATTTCTTTGATCCTGCAGGTGGCGGCGACCCTGTTTTGTGGCAGCATTTATTCTGGTTCTTTGGACATCCTGAGGTTTATATTATGATTTTACCGGCCTTTGGTATTATCAGTCATATTATTTCCACCTTTTCCAGAAAACCCATTTTTGGGTATCTTGCCATGGTTTATGCGATGGTGGCCATTGGGGTTGTGGGTCTTTTGGTTTGGGCACATCACATGTTTACAGTTGGGCTGGATGTTGATACCAATGCCTATTTTACAGCTGCAACAATGGTGATTGCTGTGCCAACGGGCATCAAAATCTTTAGTTGGATTGCAACCATGTGGGGGGGGTCCCTTAAGTTTCCGACACCCATGCTTTTTGCCGTAGGGTTTTTGATTGTTTTCATGATGGGTGGATTGACAGGCATTATCTTGGCCAATGGGGGGCTGGATGTTTTGATGCATGATACTTATTATGTGGTTGCGCACTTTCACTATGTTTTATCAATGGGGGCAGTCTTTGGGATTTTTGCTGGTTTTTATTATTGGATTGGAAAAATGTCTGGACGTCAATATCCAGAAGTCTTAGGTAAAATACATTTTTGGATGACGTTTGTGGGGGTTAACTTTCTTTTCTTCCCCATGCATTTCTTAGGTCTGGCTGGCATGCCAAGGCGTATTCCCGATTACCCAGAGGCATTTTCAGGGTGGAACTTTGTTGTATCAATTGGCGGGTTTTTGACAGGGTTTGGAACGTTGTTTTTTCTTTACGTTGTTTATGCAACTTTCCGTCATGGTAAGAAATGTCCTGACAACCCTTGGGGGGTTGGCGCCATAACGTTGGAATGGACTGTATCATCGCCGCCGCCGTATCATTGTTTTGATAAACTTCCAAAAATTAAATAGGGGTTTTTGTGGTTATTATTCCAGAATTAAACAGGGAATCTTCTTTTAAGGATTTTTGGACGATATTAAAGCCAAGTGTTATGTCCCTTGCCATTTTTACTTCTTTTATTGCGGCCGTTATTGCGCCAGGAACGATTCATTTCGTTGAACTTTTTGCCGCCATTCTTTCCATTGCCATCGGGGCTGGCGGGGCCGGTTCTTTGAACATGTGGTATGAACGTCATACAGATAAATTAATGAAGCGCACCCAGGGGCGCCCCATTCCATGCGGTCGTATATCTGAACATAATGCTTTGGCATTGGGGGTGATCTTATCTGCTGTTGGGGTATTGTTTTTAGGGACGGCAACCAATTGGTGGGCGGCCTTTTGGCTATTTTTATCAATTTTCTTTTACATTGTTATCTATACTATTTGGCTAAAGCCACGAACACCACAAAATATTGTAATTGGCGGTGCGTCGGGTGCTTTGCCCCCGGTCATAGGGTGGGCAGCGGTGTCCCCCCAATTTTCCTGGTATCCAGTTATAATGTTTTTAATTATTTTTTTATGGACCCCCCCACATTTTTGGGCGCTGGCCATTTTGCGGAAAGAAGATTATAAGCAAGCAAAATTCCCAATGTTGCCGAATGTAAAAGGCGATGCTGCCACCGTTAGGTCGATTATTTTTTATATTATTTTAACGATTGCGTCTTCTCTTGTTCCGTATTTTATGGGATATGCCGGAATTGGCTACTTAATCCTGTCATTGATTCTTGGTGGGGGTTTTCTTTACTTTGCTGTGAAAATGAAACAAGATCTTCAGAAGTATGGACGCAAAACCTTTGGTTTTTCCATTCTGTATCTGTTTGCACTATTCAGCTTGATGTTGATTGATTGAGTTTGGTCATAATTGAAAGGTGGTGCCCCCAGGGAGACTCGAACTCCCACGTCCCAAAGGACAACAGATTTTGAGTCTGCCGCGTCTACCGATTCCACCACAGGGGCACAGGCAATTGGACTATTGCAAGATGTACTTTTTGGACAATTTTGTCGTTAAAGCTTATTTGCGATGCTTATGTACATCAAGTACACTGCGCTTTTCAATTTCACTTTTCCTAAAACTTGCCACAAAAATTTCATCGTTCAACAAGTCCATGTAAACTTCTTATTACATAACATACGGGCTCCGTCAACGAAAATTTCACCTTTCATATATAATTATATCTAAATAATGTCCTGATAATTAAATAAAATATTATGTTAATTAGGTCTTTATGTGTCCAGGGTAAAAAAGTCATGCTGCAGCATGACTATTGATTTTTTTGTTTGGAGCAGGTACGCTGAACCTATGGGAGAAATAAATGACTAAATTTTTTTTGCTACTTTTTACGACCTTCTGTGTTCAATCTATGTCTGCAACCTTGCATCCTGATGCTTATATAGCTCCCCAGACCATAAATTTTGGTCAAGTTAATGATGCATTAGGATCAAAATTTCAGGTAAAAAGCACTGAAATCAGGGCCGCTATAAAGGCAGGGCAGGGAGTATCAAAAAATAATCCTGTTAAAATAACAAAAACAAAACAAGAAGCCATCCAAGATTTTATTAAAAAATATCGCAATGAAATCACTCAAGTACGGGATCAGATAACAAAATATAGAACATCTACCTCTAATAAAAATTTGGGGGATTTTCTTGCAACAATATTGCCAGCTGACGCATATCCAGAACTTGACTTTTTAAATAACTATAATGATTTCATGTATAATGTATTCTGGGGTTATTATGATTCTATAATAACGGAAACAGAGCATTATAATAGCCAGCTTATTGAACGTAATTTAAAGCGGTATTATGCTTCTCTTGGTTTATTTTTCACAGTTAAGGCTTGCGAAGATTATTTGAAACCTGATAATTGGGTTCAGTATGAAGAATATATTGGATCTATACGAGACAGCGTGACAAAATCTTTTAATAAGGCAATTGGGGGGAATAGCAGAACAGCGGCAACAAAAACAGTTGTCCGTCAATGCAAGGATGTTAAGCCAAATTTATGTAAAAAGCAGTGCCAGCCAAAACTTTGTGAGCGTGGCGCCATTCATGGTGTGATGTGTAAGCAAGTATGCCAAGGGGATTTGGCAAAACAAGTTCAAAAATGTATTGACGTCTATGACAAGGTCTATGAAGGAAAAGAATTTCCCAAAATGATCGTAACGGGTATTCCAGAACAAGAAGCTCTGGAAATTACCAATGCCGTAAGTTTAAAAAGAACAAAAACCGATCAATATTCAAACCCTAAATATACAGCAGTTTCCTTTTTTCTTGAGGAAATAGGGGTGGTGCGTTCGGGTAAATATTTCTTAACGACAAAAATTAAAGGTTTGTAAGTTTTAAAGTTTTAATAGAGAGAGGGGGCGTGACGTAATTCACATACCCCCCCCCTCCCTTGTTTCCTTATTGTTTTCATTCAGTCTAATACAGCCCACCTTGCCAGGAAGATTCATAAAAAATATATCCGGCTTATTTTTCAAAAATTATGAAATAAAAATAGATGTAAAGCCGTTAAATGTCTTGTTCGTTTTTAAGTAATAAATAAATACATAAATCAATCAATCAATCACTTTCTATTGAATTCTTAATACTTCGTTTTTATATGTTTTTTCTAATTGTATATTATAAATAACATAAGGATGAGATGTAAGATGAAGAATAAGCAAGTATTGGTTTGTGCAACCTTACTATTTTTAAGTGCAGTAATTACAAACGCTGCTGAACAAGAACCTGAAGGGCCCTCTGCGGCTGGAAATAGAGTTAGAAGTAATAGTGAAGATAGTGAATCAGCTGCATCATGTATTAGTGTTGCTTCTTTTGAATCGCCAGAAGATTTATATCAAAGGGCTTTGGGTTTGATAGAAGGAAATCCTGGAAGGGCGCGTATTATTTTGACACGTGCTGGGGAATTGGGTCATGCAGAGTCTTTATATGAATTGGGACAGATGTTTTGTTATGGCGAAGGCGGAGAGGTAGATTTGGCCAAAACGCGGGATTGTTTTGCACGTGCTGGGAAATTGGGTCATGCAGAGTCTTTATGCAGATTAGGTGGAATGTACTGTCAAGGCGAAGGGGGGGATCCAGATCCTTTTGAAGGGCTTAATTCTTTCTGGATGGCTTCACAACGAGGACATCTTGAAGCAACAAACCAAGTGGCACAAATATTATACCATGGCATAACTGGACCACGTAATCCAGAAATGGCACGTGCTTATGCTCTCGCTGCTGCCGAGAGAGGCAATACGGCTGCCCAAACTCTGCTTAGTGCTATGTTGTACAATGGTGAAGGCGGGGATGTGGACCTTGATGGGGCCGTTTTCTATGCCAGTGCTGCTGCGGCAAAAGGAAGTAATGATGCGATAGGATTTCTTGCCATGCTTGAATCTGAAGAATAAAAAATACATCTGTTTTGTGATGTGATTTTAAAAGGCACCTTAATTGGGTGCCTTTTTATTTAGGGGGTATTATACGTCTGTGACGTAAGTCAGAGTTTGTTGACCCCATGTATTTGCAATGATATGCGGAAAAGATGGCTGTTGAATGAGGGGAATAAGTCATTGTTTCCTAAGAAAACACTTGAAATTCAGTGGTATTGACTGTATATCAAGTATGTAGCCAAATGGTTTGGTTATAGTGTACTAAATTCTCACACAGGTAATGGGTCTTTATACCCGTCCGGTGTCGTTCAAAGCGATTCCTATCTGTGGAGGTTTAACCGGAAAAGGAATAAAAATGTCAGGTAATAAATTTACTATGCGTGAGCTTTTAGAAGCAGGCGTTCACTTTGGTCATCACCCACGTCGTTGGAACCCAAAAATGGAACCATACATCTTTGGTGTTCGTAATAACGTTCATATCTTGGATCTTCAGCAGACAGTCCCAATGCTTCAACAAGCTTTGGATGCCATCAAAAATACAGTTGCCAATGGCGGGCGTATTTTATTCGTTGGAACAAAACGTCAGGCTGCAGATAAAATCGCAGAAGTTGCACAATCCACAGGTCAGTACTATGTAAACTATCGTTGGTTGGGGGGTATGTTGACAAACTGGGCAACAATTTCAAAGTCTATCAAACGTCTTGAAAATCTTGAAAAAATTGAAGCCGAAGGGTCTGATGGATTAACAAAAAGGGAACAACTTAGCCTTCAACGTGAAAAGAAAAAGTTAGATTTAACTTTGGGCGGGATTCGTGAACTTACAGGTCGTCCGTCTTTGTTGTTTGTTATCGATACACATCGCGAAGATTTATCTGTAACAGAGGCAAATAAATTGGGTATTCCAGTTATTGGGATTACTGATACAAACTCTAACCCACAAAAAATTGATTTTCCAATTCCAGGAAACGATGATGCGTCTCGTGCAATCGAATTATATTGCCGTTTGGCTGCGGGGGCTGTTCTTGAAGGTCTTCAGGCTGAAATGGGTCACTCAGGTATTGATTTAGGTGAATCGGAAATGCTTCCAGAATCAGAAATTAAGGTTGTGGAAGCTGCCACAACCCAGGAAGCTCCTGAAGAAGAAGTAAAAAAGTAAAGTTTAAACGATAGATTTAGGAATATTAAAATGACACAAATCACAACAGCTTTAATACAAGAATTGCGCACAAAAACAGGTGCAGGCATGATGAAATGTAAAGAAGCTTTGGTTGAATGCAAAGGTGATATGGAAGCAGCTGTTGACTGGTTGCGTAAAAAAGGGCTTTCTGCTGCGGCGAAAAAAGCAGGCCGTGTTGCGGCTGAAGGTTTAATTAGTGTGATAACAGATGGTGACGTTGGTGTCATGGTCGAAGTTAACTCTGAAACAGACTTTGTTGCCCGTAATGATAAATTCCAAGCGTACGTAGAAAACGTTGGGACTATTGCAAAAAATCATGAAGCCGGCTTAAGCAGTCTTGTTGAAGATCAGTATGGTCAAGGTACGGGGCGTACTGTTGGGGAAGAATTGGCAAACTTAATTGCTTTGATTGGTGAAAATATGGCCTTGCGTCGTATGACACGTTTAACCGCAAAGTCTGGTGTGGTTGCAAGCTATATTCACAACGCAGCAACGGCAAAAACTGGGAAGTTAGGTGTTTTGGTTGTTTTGGAATCCGAAGGCGATAAGACAAAGTTGGAATCCCTTGGGCGACAGATTGCCATGCATATTGCAGCGGCTAATCCTCAATCCGTTACAACAGACGATTTAGATCCTAAATTACTTGAAAGGGAACGTGTTGTTCTTTCAGAACAAGCAAAAGCTTCAGGTAAACCAGAAAATGTGATAGAAAAGATGGTAGAAGGACGTTTACGTAAATTCTACGAAGAATCAGTGCTTGTTGAACAAACTTTTGTTATAGACGGCGAAACGAGAATTAAAGACGTTCTTAAGAACGCAGAAAAAGAAGTCGGCGCGCCTGTGAAAATTTCAAGCTTCGTTCGATACGGACTTGGGGAAGGCGTTGAAAAGAAAGAAGATGACTTCGCGAATGAGGTCGCAAACCTCGCAAGGTAATAAAATATGGAATCAACAAAGCCTTTAAAGGTTGCGTTTCCTAAGTTTAAAAGAGTTCTCGTCAAGATTTCTGGCGAGGCTCTTCTTGGTTCGAGAGGTTATGGAATTGACCCAGTTACTGTCAATCGTTTTGCGGAAGAGTTAAAATCTGTCCTGGATAAAGGCACTGAAGTTTGTGTTGTTATTGGCGGGGGAAACATTTTTCGGGGGGCTGCCGCCCAAGCCAACGGTTTGGACCGTGCTACGGGCGATTATGTTGGGATGTTGGCAACGATTATGAACGCCTTGGTTTTACAATGTACTTTGGAAAATTTGGGGGTTGAGGCCCCGGTTGTTTCTGGCCTTTCAATGCCCAGCGTTTGTCGTAATTACAATCGTCGGGAATGTCTTAAAAATTTAAAAGATAAAAAAATCGTTATTTTTGCAGCAGGCAGTGGTAATCCATTTTTCACAACTGATACTGCAGCCGCTTTGCGCGGGGCAGAAATGCAATGCGATGCCATACTTAAGGCAACAAAAGTTGATGGGGTTTATGATGATGATCCTATTAAAAACCCTAAGGCAAAAAGGTACGATCGTTTAACCTATGATAAAGTTCTGGTTGACGGTCTGAACGTTATGGATGCAGCGGCCGTTTCCATTGCCAAAGATAATAAAATTCCTGTTATTGTTTTTTCCTTAATGGAAAATGGCAATATAGAAAAAGCTGTTAATCAACAGGGAAAATACACAATCATTATTAATGAATAAAGGATTTGCACATGAAAGACTTGCAACAAAATATTGAATCAAAAATGTCAAAAGCACTTGAATCTTTGAAGAAAGATTTTGCAAGTATTCGTACGGGACGGGCCAGTTCTACGATGTTGGACCATATTGTTGTCACGGCCTATGGAAGTAAAATGCCAATCAGCCAAGTGGCGACAGTCAGTGTTCCTGAGGCAAGAATGTTATCCCTTCAAGTTTGGGATAGGAGCATGGTTAAAGATGTTGAACGGGCCATTATTGATTCCCAATTGGGGATTAACCCAATTACAGAAGGTCAAACCATTCGTTTGCCAATGCCTGATTTAACAGAAGAACGTCGCCGCGAACTGGCAAAAATGGCTGCAAAGTATGCAGAGGCAACAAAAGTTAGCATGCGAAATATCCGCCGTGATGGGATGGATACGTTGAAGAAAATGGAAAAAGATAGTGATATATCTGAAGATGACTACCATCGTGGGGCAGACGAAATTCAAAAATTAACAGATTCTTTTACAAAAAAATCGGATGAATTGTTTCTTCAAAAAGAAAAAGACATTATGCAGATATAGGCTTGTTTGTGACGGAAGATTCCCCAGAAATAAATTCGTTAACGCATGTCGCCATTATTATGGATGGCAATGGGCGTTGGGCGAAACAGCAAAATAAGAAAACAATTTTTGGCCACCAAGAAGGGGCCAAGACGTTGCAAAAAATTGTTGAAGAATCAGTTCGTCAAAAAATTAAGTTTTTAACAGTTTATGCTTTTTCTTCGGAAAATTGGCTGCGTCCAAAAGATGAAGTTGAAAGTCTTATGGGGTTGATGCGCCATATGTTAAAGAACGAGGTCAAAAAGCTTTATAAGAAAAATATTAAATTAAAAATTATTGGTGATCGGTCTCTGTTGCCAAAAGATTTACAAGACCTGATTCAAAAGGTGGAAAAAAAATCAGAAAATAATGATGCACTGACAGTTATTATGGCCATATCCTATGGAGCACATCAAGAAATTTTGACTGCAGTCAAAAAAGTGTCAGAACAAGTTTCAAAAGGGCATTTGCAGGCAAAAGACATCACCCAAGATATTTTTTCAGATTTTTTAGAAACGAAAGATATTCCAGACCCAGATTTATTAATCCGGACCAGCGGGGAACAACGTATAAGCAATTTCTTGCTTTGGCAATGTGCGTATACAGAATTTTATTTCACCCCTGTTCTTTGGCCAGACTTTAATGAAACCGAATATCAAAAAGCAATCGAAACCTTTTATGGAAGAAAAAGAAGATTTGGACTTAGAGAATAAATATGAAAAATACTGATTTTATAAATACTTTAAAAAAACGCACACTTTCAAGTGTCTTGATTATCGCGGTAATAGCCCTGGTTTTTTGGCTAAATGGTTGGGCTTTGAAAATATTTTCTGCTGTTTTAGTGGCGGCGATGTCTTATGAATGGGTGAAAATGTGTAAGATCAGACGGCAAAAGATTTTATATATCTTGGTTCCTTTTATGTGGACGGCGATCTATCTTGCCTCCATTGGCCGCTATAAAATGGGATTAGGGATGGTCTTGTTTTTTGCAAGTGGGGGGATTTTACTAAGTTGGCTTGCGTGGCATCGGCGATTTTTATGGGGTGGCATTGCCTTAATTTATATTGGCCTGCCTATGGTTTCATTGCATGCCATGTTATATAAAGTGGATAATGCCCTAAGTATTTTAATCTGGACAATTGTTGTTGTGGCCAGCAGTGATATTGGGGGGTATATCTTTGGGAACTTATTTAAAGGGCCTAAATTAATGCCAGAAATAAGCCCTAAGAAAACCTGGTCGGGCTTTTTAGGTGGGATTATTTTTTCTATTACTTTCGGGACTTTGGTCCATTATATTTTGACAAATTCAATGCCAAAATCATATTTTTATATTGCGACCATTATTCTTTCTTTGGTTTCTGTCTTTGGGGATTTGTTCGAATCTTTCGTAAAAAGAAAACACAAGGTAAAAGATACAAGTAACTTAATACCAGGACATGGCGGGGTATTGGACCGTTTGGACGGGTTGCTTGTTGTCTTACCATTGGTTGCCTGGATGTCTTTTAGTGCGTCTTCAATGTTTAATGATTTCCCAGATAGCTATAAACATTGGAAAAAACTTGCCAAGCAGACAGATCAACTTTAGTATCCAATGAATAGAGGAACAGAATTATGATTCAAACATTTATTGATAGCTTAGGGTGGATCGCCCCCTTTTTAATTGTCCTTACCGTTCTTGTGTTTCTGCATGAGCTTGGTCATTATTCGTTTGCGCGCTATTTCGGGGTGAAGATTGAAACGTTTTCCATTGGGTTTGGCCCAGAATTATTTGGATGGAACGATAAAGCTGGAACGCGTTGGAAATTCAGCCTTATCCCTTTGGGGGGGTATGTGAAAATGTTTGGCGATGAAAATGCAGCCAGTGCGCCTGACCAAGAAAAGTTATCGTCTATGTCAAAAGCTGACAAAGAAAAAACGCTTGATGGCAAGCCGATTTGGCAACGCATGATTGTGGTTGTAGCCGGGCCCTTTGCCAATATAATTGTTACAATTCTTTTGCTTTGGGGGGCTTATATTTTTGTAGGCGAGACATCAAGGCAACCAGTTATTGGTCAAGTTATGAAAGAATCACCAGCAGCAATGGCTGGCCTTCAATCTGGCGATAAAATTCTTGAAATTGATGGGACGAAAACACCAAGTTTTATGGTGGCCAAAAATATTATTAATGCCAATGCTGAAAAAGAACTTTCTTTGAAAGTTGCCCGGGGGGAAAGTGTTCAAACCATTTTAATTACACCGGAAAAGAAAGTAATTGACGGCATTACTGCCATAGGGATAATGGGTGTTACGCCCCAAAATATTCCGCACACAATTTTATCAGGCATGACAGCGTCAGTTAAAACAACGTATGAATTAAGCGGTGAATTTTTTAAAATGCTGGGTCGTTTGGTGACAGGCGGGGAAGATGCGTCCAAACTTGGTGGTATGGGCATGATTGCAAAAATGTCCCACGATTCTTGGCTTGGTGGTGTGTTTACTTTGATGGGATTTATGGCATTACTTTCTTTGAATCTTGGTCTTATTAACCTTGTCCCTGTGCCTATGTTGGATGGGGGGCATATTCTTTTGTATACAATCGAAGCCATTCGCGGAAAGCCTTTAAGTGAAAAGGTCCAAGATATTGCTTTTAAAATTGGGTTGGCAATTGTATTATGCCTAATGGTTTATGGTAACTGGAACGATATTCGGCGATACAAAGCCATAGAGTGGATCTTATCAATTTTTTCATAATTAAGGGGGATACCTTGAAAATTCTATTAACTTTTGTTGTTGCGATTTTATTTTCAATTTCAGCGCAGGCCATTGCGCCGATTAAAGAAATTATTATCGAGGGTAATGAACGTATTGAAACAGAAACTGTTTTAAACTATTTAGATATTGAAAAAGGAAAGGTCGTTCCACAAAGTCAAATCAATGAAAACCTTCGGACTCTTTTTGATTCAAATTACTTTGCAGACGTGAATATTAAACAAGTTGATGACGTTTTGCTTGTAAGTGTTGTTGAAAACCCGTCAATTAATCGTGTGGTATTCGAAGGGAATGATGCTGTCAGTGACAAGGTTCTTGAATCTGAAGTTAAATTAAGCCCGCGTATGATCTTAACCCGTGACAAGGTTCAAAAAGAAGTCCAACGTATTTTGGCAATATACCGGGCAAAAGGTCACTTTGGGGCAAAAGTAAAACCTGAAATTATTCGTAAATCCCAGAACCGTGCGGATGTCATTTTTGATATTTCAGAAGGGCCAGCCGCAGAAATAAGAAAAATTAACTTTGTGGGGAATAAAAAGTTTGCGGATGATAAATTAAAAAGCATTCTTTTGACGGCCGAATCTGCTTGGTGGAAATTCTTTTCTTCTAACGATGTTTATGATCCCGACCGTTTGGAAGTTGATCGTGATAACTTGCGTAAATTCTACCTTGGAAAAGGGTACGCAGACTTCAGAGTTATCTCTGCTGTGGCAGAACTTGTTCCAACCCAAGATGCCTTTATCATAACGTTCACAGTTGAAGAAGGAAAACGGTATAAGTTTGGTAATGTAACGATCGAAACTGATTTCGAAAAATTAAAAAACATTGATTTCAAGGCTTCTTTAGCTTCAAAAGAAGGGGATTGGTATTCTGCAAATTCCGTGGAAAGGGATACAGAAAAAATCGCTGACATAGCTGGGGATTATGGCTATGCATTTGTTAATGTGCGCCCAATTCCTGTAAGGACGGAAGGCAATCAAACGATTGGGATTAAGTATAATATTGAAGAAGGTCCCAAAGTATACATTAATCATATTAAAATTAATGGTAATACACGTACGGTTGATACGGTTATTCGTCGCCAATTTAGGGTTGCAGAAGGAGATGCTTTCAGTTCAACAAAATTAAAAGCATCAGATCGACGTATTCAAAACTTAGGCTTTTTCAAAACAGTTGATATCAAACAAGAAGCTGTTGACGGCGCCCCTGATAAAGTTGACGTCTTGACAGAGGTGAAAGAACAATCAACAGGGGAAATAAACTTCAGTGTTGGGTATTCATCTTTGGACGGTCCATTGGGCAGTATTTCATTAAAAGAGCGTAACTTGTTTGGCCGGGCTTATGCTTTAGGTTTGGGCGCACAAATTGCAAAGAAAAGTAAAAACTTTAATATTTCATTAGCTGACCCCTATTTCTTGAATAAAGATTTGGAAGTTGGGGCCGGTATTTCCCGTGGATTTCGTGACCAAGAATCAGAAAGTTCTTATAAACATGAAAGCATGGGGGGCCGTGTCTGGATGGCGTACGCCCTGGCAGAGCATTGGGGCCAAAGATGGACATATTCCTTGACGCAGGATAAAATTGCAGGCGTTAAAGCAAATGCTTCTCCGGTTGTTCGGGAACAAGCGGGAACCAGTGTTTCGTCCATTATTTCCCATGGTTTGGTTTATGACCGACGAGATCTTAAATACTCCCCAACAGAGGGCTATGTTTTATCTTTAAATAACCACTTTGCAGGTGTGGGTGGTGATGTTAAATACCAAAGTCACAGTATTTCTGGGGCAGTATATTACACCCCAATCGATGATGTGACAGCAAGTTTGGATACGGAATTTAGCATCATTAGCGCCTTTAGCGACCATAAACTTCGTATTATTGACAAGTTTACACTTGGCGGAAGTGGCTTGCGTGGGTATGAATATTCAGGTATTAGCCCCAGACAAAAAACAGGAACAGAAGATGCCATTGGGGGGGACAGAAGTTTCACAGTTTCAGGCGAAGTTACCTTCCCCCTAGGATTGCCTAACGAAGTAGGCTTACGTGGATCCGTTTTCGTTGATGCGGGAACAACTTGGGATTCAAAGTTGAAAGATGACGGTTATTACAACAACAAAGGTTTGCGTGTTGCCCCAGGATTTGGTTTGGGTTGGTCAACACCGATGGGGTTGATCCGTTTGGATTTCGGTTTCCCAGTTGTGACACAAACAGGGGACAAGGAGCAAAAAATTCTATTGAATTTTGGGACAGGACGTTTTTAAATAATGCATAAGACAATAAAGACTTTTCTATGTATTATCTTTTTATCAACGATGGGCAGCAAATCTGCTTTTTCTGATTCACCCAGTAAGATAGCTGTTGTTGATTTTAAAAAACTATGGACAAGCCTTAGTGCCATTGAAAACCTGAAACAAGATCTTGAGTTGATGCTGAAAAAATATCATCAAGAATTTGCAACAATTGAAGCTTCTTTAAGAAAAGAAAACGAAGACCTTTTGATGCTTGCAAATAAATCCACCAAAGAAAAATCTGAAATATCTAGTTTAGATAAAAGACGTGATTCTTTTGAAAAGAAGGTTTTTGATATTCAGAAAAAAGCGGAAAAAGCACAAAAATCTGTTAATAAATCCCATGGTGATGCCATTGATAAAATTAAAAAAATTATAGACGACGTTATTCAAAAAACAGCAAATGATCAAAAAATTGATTTAGTAATTGATAATCGAGATATATTATATCGTTCTTCCTTATTAGATATGACAAATCTTATTAGAAAAGAAGTAGAAGCCAAAACCAAAAACATCAGATTAAAAATAGAGAATATAAATGGCTGATAAGAATTTTTACAGTAATAAAGGTCCCTATAAACTATCAGAGATATCCAAAATGTTGGGCATCCCAGTTTTAAATTCTGTGGGGGACCCTGTTGTTCAAGATATTTCAACTTTGCTGAGTGCCACACCGGAAAGCATTTCTTTTCTTAATAGTGGTAATCACATAAAAGAACTTCAAAACTGTAAAGCACAAGTTCTTATTGTGGGGGATCGATTTAAAAAACATGCAGAAGATAGAAAAAATATCATCCTAACAGAGACCCCGCAAAAAATATTGGCGCAAGTCATCCACATGTTTTACCCAGATCCAGATGCTTTTGATCGGTATCCTGTAAGTTCAGGGATTTCTGACAAAGCAATCATTGGGAATAATGTCAAAATATGTGCTGGGGCAAGTGTATCTGAAAATGCAGAAATTTCAGACGATACAATTATTGGTCCAGGGTCATTTATTGGCCCCGGTGTTAAAATCGGAAATGGGTGCCATATTCATGCCAATGTAACAATCACGCAAAGCATCATTGGCAACAAAGTTGTCGTCTATCCAGGGGCTGTAATCGGTCGGGCAGGATTTGGGTTTGCTATGGAAAAAACGGGGCCTGTTGATGTGCCGCAAATTGGCCGTGCGATCATTGAAGACAATGTACATGTTGGGGCCAATACAACAATTGACCGTGGTGCCTTAGATGACACTGTGATTGGCGCAGGAACACGAATTGATAATTTGGTTCAAATTGCCCATAATGCAAAAACTGGAAAAGGGTGCATTATCGTTTCCCAGGCTGGAATTGCTGGCAGTACAGAGTTAGGCGATTACTGTGCCCTTGGCGGACAAGTTGGTTTGGCAGGTCACATTAAAATAGGCACAGGCGCCCAAGTCGCCGCCAAAAGTGGTGTGATGCATGATATTAAAGAGGGTGAAATTGTTGGGGGTGTCCCATCAATGCCGTTTTTGCAATGGAAACGATCCTGTGTTGCTGTGGCAAAGCTTGGTCAAAAAAAGAAGGATTAAAAATGTCAGAAATTTTAACGGTTGAACAAATTCAAAAATTAATTCCGCATCGTTATCCAATGTTATTGGTTGATCGTGTGGAAGAAATTGTTCTTGGTGAAAGTGCTGTTGGGATTAAAAATGTTACGATGAATGAATGGTTTTTCCAAGGGCATTTCCCTGACAAGCCCGTGATGCCAGGCGTTTTAATTGTTGAAGCGTTGGCGCAAACAGCAGGGGTTCTTGTTATGAAATCTATGGACGTTGAAGAAGACAATAATAAATTGGTTTTCTTTATGTCCATTGATAAAGCCAAATTTCGCAAGCCAGTTGTCCCAGGCGATCAATTGCGAATGAAAGTTAAGAAAATCAAAAGTCGCGGTATGATTTGGACCTTTGAAGGTCAAGCATATGTTAACGATCATCTTGTTTCCGAAGCTGTTTATACGGCAATGATTGCAGATAATAAGGATGCAAAATAAATGATTCATTCAAGCGCAGTTATTGATAACGGGGCAAAAATTGGAAAGGATGTCAAAATTGGCCCTTTTTGTGTGGTTGGTCCAAATGTTGTTTTAGAAGATGGGGTTGACCTTGTTGCCCATGTTTATGTTGCTGGTGATACACGTATTGGAAAAGGGACAAAAATATTTCCCCATGCGACAATTGGCTGTGATCCACAGTCATGGGGTTATAAGGGGGAAAAATCCCAAATTATTATTGGCGAAAATAACTTGATTCGCGAATATGTGACAGTTCACCCTGGAACAGAAAAAGGGGGGATGATCACAAAAATTGGGGATGGATGCATGCTGATGATCGGAACGCACATTGCCCATGATTGCCAAATTGGGAGCCATGTTGTTATGGCGAATAACTGTATGTTAAGTGGTCATGTCAGTATTGGGGACCATGTTAATATGGGGGGCGGATCGGGTATTCATCAATTTGTCCGCATTGGACGTGGGGCCATGATTGGCGGAATGTCGGGTGTTAGTAATGATGTAATACCATACGGATTTGTTGTGGGAAATCGTGGGAATTTAGTTGGCTTGAATTTGGTTGGGCTTAAAAGACGGAATATTTCACGCAATGAAATTCATGCTTTAAGAAATGCGTATCGCTTGTTATTTGCCAATGAAGGGACGTTGGCGGAACGTATGGAAGATGTGGCCAAAATGTTTACAGACAATGCCATTATTGACGAAGTTATTGCCTTTATGCGGGCCAATTCTGACCGCAATATTTGTGTGCCAGCCCAATCGACGATGACAAGTGAGGTTTAATGAATACGCTGGGAATTATTGCAGGGGGGGGGGACCTTCCTAAAAAAATAGTTCAAGTCTGCAGGCAGACTAAGCGTCCTTTTTTCATCGTTGCCTTAGATGGTTTTGCAGATCCGGAATTTATTAAAACAACCCCCCATCAATGGGTGAAAATTGGTGAAATTCAAACGACGCTTGATGCCTTTAAAAGCAAGAATGTTCAAGAAATTGTTCTTGCAGGTATCGTGAAAAGGCCGTCTTTAACCAATTTAAAACTTGATAAAACAGGTGTGAAATGGATTGCCAAAATTGGGTTAAAAGCCTTTGGCGATGATGGCTTGCTTTCAGGGATACTGGATCTTGTAAAAAAAGAAGGTTTTAAAATCATTAAATCCCAAGAAATAATCAAAGATATTATGGTGGAAAAAGGGACTTTAACAAAGGTCCAACCCAGTCACAAAGATTGGGATGACATCAATCGGGGTGTTGCTGCGGCCCAAACAATTGGCAAGGCTGATATAGGTCAATCTGTTATTGTCGAAGAAGGCGTTGTCTTGTCAGTTGAGGGTATTGAGGGAACGGATGCCATGATAACGCGAACAAAATCTTTAAAGAAACACGCCAAAGCAGGGGTTCTTGTGAAAATGGTGAAACCCCAACAAAGCCATGCTGTTGATATGCCGACAACAGGCATTGAAACAGTTAAAAATGCCATAGCCATAGGATTAAATGGGATGGTAATTCAGGCAAGGGGGACCTTTGTTTTAGACCTTGATAAGATGGTTGATTTGGCCAATGAAAATAACTTTTTTATTGAGGCTGTGGAGGTTCGTTAAATGACCCATTCTCGGACGAAAATTATGATTATTGCAGGCGAACCATCAGGTGATTTTATTGCGGCCCAACTTATGAAATCTTTAAAAAAGAAAGACCCCACGATTATTTTTGAAGGTATCGGCGGTCAGCATATGCAAGCGCAAGGTCTTCAGTCTATCTATCCTTTGCAAGAACTATCCATCATGGGGTTTTTTGAAGATTTTGAAAAATATTATGGGGTTTATAAAAAGTTAAAAGAATTAAAAGAAAGGTTGATAAAAAATAAACCTGATCTTTTAATAACAGTGGATTTCCCCGGTTTTAACTTTCGCTTAGGAAAAATGATCAAAGGGCAGGGCGTCCGCCATATTCATTATGTTGCGCCAACCGTTTGGGCATGGAAGGCTTGGCGGGCAAAAATGGTGGCCAAATTTCTGGATCATCTGTTTTGTATTTTTCCTTTTGAACCACCGTATTTTGAAAAAGAAAACCTGCCAACAACCTATATTGGGCACCCAATTATGGAAATGGGATTCGATAAAGGCGATGCAGGAAAATTTTTAAAAAACTATAAGATTGATCCAAAATCAACAATTCTTACTTTGTTGCCAGGAAGCCGCCAGCGTGAATTGGATACCTTAATTCCGATTTACAAGAAGGCTGTGTGTATTTTATCCAGTAAAATCAGTAAGTTGCATATCGTTATCCCAACCTTGGACTGTTATCGAAAATATTTGGAAGGGCAAGATTGGACAAGCCCTGTTTCAATTATAACGGATTTACAAGATCGAAAAGATGCCTATGCGGCATCAAAAGTTGCGCTTGCTGCATCAGGGACGATTGCTTTGGAATTGGCCGCAGCCAGTCTGCCGATGGTAATTACTTATAAAATTTCTAAAATAACTGAATGGATTGCCCGGCCTTTTCTTAAGGTCAAATATGCTTGTATGGTTAATATTTTAATGAATAAAAGGATTGTGCCTGAGTTATTACAAGAAAAATGTAACCCAGAAGATCTATCAAAAAGTATCTTAACAATTCTGAATGATCCCAAAGAAAATAAAAAACAAAAAGAAGCACTAAAAAAAGTTAGAACGATGTTAACTCCAGAAAATAAAACACCAAGTGATCTGGCGGCAGAGGCGGTTTTAAAAATTAATGAAGGGAGATAGAAATGTTATCTGATACGACTGTTAAAAAAGATTTATCTTATGCGTTTCGAATCTTTTCTGCCTTGGAAATGGATGACCAAACGTATACTCATATTTCTTCAAGGTCTTTAATCGATCAATCATCTTATTGGATTAACCCTTTGGGCCCTTTTTTTGAGGAAATATGCCCAGAAAATCTTGTGCGATTGGATTCAGCAGGAAATCAAGTAGAAGGTTCCGGGGTTCATAATACAACAGGGCAATCCATTCACGGATCCATATATCAGTCTAGGCCAGATATCAATGCCATTGTTCATTTACATACGCCCGCCGGTGTTGCCGTAAGTTCCTTGAAATGTGGATTGTTATTTTTATCGCAGTTTTCCTTTCATTTCTATCATAAGATCGCCATCCATTCATATGGGGGCCTTGCCTTGGATAGCACAGAAGAAAATAAAATTATAAAAAGTTTGGGAAGTGAAAACAAAGCCTTGCTTATGGAAAACCATGGGTTGCTAACTGTTGGGAAAACGATCCAAGAAGCCTTTTTTTATATGTATTATCTGGATATGGCCTGCCAAGTTCAACTTAAAGCGATGGCTGCTGTTGCAGGTGACTTGGATAAAATTATTTTCCCAGACGAAATGGTTTGCCATAAAGCTTCGCAACAAATGCGAGACTTTGAACCTTCTTTAGGCCTGCGTGATTGGAATGCTTTGGTCAGAAAATATATTCAGAAATAGGATGTTTTGACTTTTTGTTGGTATGGAAATTAATCTGTTTAAAAAAACTCAGGATTTTAAATTGATTTTATGGATGGTTCGTGTTAACCCTAAGACAATATTCCTTATGTGGTAGAAAGTAAATGAGTACAAATACAAATTCGACAGAATTTTCTAAATTAAGATCATTATTTTTCCCTATCTATTCCCATGAAATAAAAAAAATTGTCCCGATGGGACTGATGATGATTTTGATCACCTTCAACTTTTGGATTGGGCATAATTCGAAAGACATCATTATTATTTCGGCACCCGAATCAGGGGCTGAGGCTATTAACTTTCTAAAGGTTGGGGTTTTTATATGCTCCCTTATCTTTGTGATGGGGTATACCTGGATGGCAAATGCCATGACGCAAAGAACGATCTTTTATACCATTCTTTCATTTTTTGCTGTCTTTGTATTGGTTTTTGCTTATTTCATCTATCCAAATCAAGATACTTTTCATTTATCTGTGGCAGAGGTCTCTGCTTTGAAAATTGCCCACCCCCATATAAAATGGTTGTTTCCCGTTGTTGGGTATTGGGGTTTTTCCCTGTTTTATATATTTTCAGAGATGTGGTCTGGGGTTGTTATTAATTTACTTTTCTGGCAGTTCGCCAACCAAATTACAACCGTTGAACAGTCCAAACGGTTTTATATGCTCTATAGTATGTTTAATGGTCTTGGAACAATTCTTTCGGGCTTGTTTGTAAGTTCTTATGCAACTGAAAAAAAACAGATGGCAGGTAAGGTCATGGATATGGTTGCCTACGGCGAAACATTACAAGAAATGATGCTGTGCTTTGCCATTTCCTGTTTATTAATTATGGTCACATTTAAATGGATTAATGACAACGCAGTAGAGGAAAACTTTAGGTATCACCCCGAGGCCGATGATTCAAAACAAAAACCTAAAGTAAAACTATCATTTTTCCAAAGCTTCAAATATATACTGACTTCTAAATACATTGGCCTAATTGCTGTTATAGGTATCAGTTATAATGTCTGTATCAATTTGGTTGAAGTAACGTGGAAAAGCCAAGTAAAAGAATTGTACAGCACGCCATTGGCTGTCCAGGGATTCTTTGGAAATGTTACCATTAAAATGGGGGTTATTACTGTCTTAATCAGTTTGGTTGGGTCGCACTTTCTTCGCAGGATCAGTTGGCGCCGTAGTGCCTTGGTGACCCCGGCAGTTATCTTTGTCACCGGCCTGTTTTTCTTTGGCCTAACAGTTTTTGATGACACTTTATCCCCTATGGCAATCAGTGTTGGTCTTACGCCCTTATTAATGTCGGTTATGGTCGGAAAATGGAATAACTTGCTTAGTAAAAGCTGTAAATACAGTTTCTTTAATGTGACGCGCGAAATGTCTTATATTCCTTTGGATCCCGAACTTAAAGTCAAAGGAAAGGCCGCCGTTGATGTGTTGAGTGGCCGTGTCGGAAAACTGGGTGGGTCTGCAATTCAGATGTTGCTTTTATTTATTACAACTGGATCACAATTATCAATAGCACCTTACATAGCCATCATTCTTATGATAGTCTTAGCAGTGTGGGTTTGGTCAATATACAGCCTGAATAACAAGTTTTTAACTTTAGCCTACGGCAAAAAAGAAGGTAAAACCGTTCAATAAAGAGCCTTTTATGAAAATAGCAATTGGAATGGATCATGCAGGATTTGACTTGAAATTAGATCTTGTCCAGTTTCTTGAAACCCTTGGTCATAAAGTCATTGACTGTGGAACCGATACAAACGAATCATCAGATTATCCAGATTATGCCCACAAGGTTGCCGATCTTGTTTCAACAGAAAAAGTTGATCGGGGGCTTTTGATTTGTGGGTCCGGTATTGGGATGGAAATGACAGCGAACCGCCATGAAAATGTTCGCGCATTTAATTGTTTTAATCCAGATATGGCAACGTTGGCCCGTCAACATAATGCCGCAAATATCATTTGCTTTGGTGCACGTCAAATGCCAATTGATGAAATCAAAAAATCAATCAAGAATTTTTTAATAACAGAATCTGAAAACGGGCGTCATGAACGCCGGGTTAATAAAATTGACAGGAGGTTATAATGACAAAAGAATTTTTCAATAAAGATTTAATGGCAGCGGACGCTGATATTCATCAGGCAATTCAACAGGAAAAAAATCGCCAGTTCCAGCATATTGAATTAATTGCCTCAGAAAACTTTGTTTCCCAGGCCATTCTTGAGGCACAAGGGTCGATTATGACCAATAAATATGCAGAAGGATATCCAGGGCGTCGTTATTATGGCGGCTGTGAATTTGTTGATAAAGCAGAAGATCTTGCCCGGAATCGGTTAAAGGAAATATTTGGTTGTCAGTTTGCAAATGTTCAGCCTCATTCAGGGTCTCAGGCAAATGAAGGGGTTTTTCTTGCCTTGCTTCAGCCAGGGGATTCCATTTTAGGGATGTCATTGAATTCTGGGGGGCATCTTACGCATGGATCAAAGGTCAGTATGTCCGGAAAATGGTTCAATGCCCATGGGTATGATGTTTGTAAAGACACGGGGGCCATCGACTATGATCAAGTTGAATCAATGGCACTGGAACATAAACCTAAGTTAATTATTGCCGGGGGATCTGCTTATCCACTGATTATCGATTTTGCAAGATTTCGGGAAATTGCAGATAAGGTTGGCGCCTATCTATTGGTGGACATGGCGCACTTTGCCGGCCTTGTTGCAGGAGGGATGTACCCAAGCCCTTTCCCACATGCCCATGTTGTGACATCAACAACACATAAAACTTTGCGCGGCCCGCGTGGTGGCATCATTCTTTCGAATGATTTGGCTATGGGTAAGAAATTAAATTCAGCCATTTTCCCTGGGTTGCAAGGGGGCCCATTGATGCACGTGATTGCTGCTAAGGCTGTTGCTTTTGGTGAAGTTTTAAAACCTTCTTTTAAAGACTATGCTCAGCAAGTTGTGAAAAATGCCAAGGTTATGGCGGATGAATTTATAAAATATGGCTATGACTTGGTTGCGGGGGGAACGGAATCCCATTTATTGGTTATTGATCTGCGTAATAAAAAAATTACAGGCATGGATGCCCAAATATCTTTGGAAAAAGCAAACATGACTTGTAATAAAAATTCTATTCCCTTTGATTCGGAAAAACCAATGATCACCTCTGGGATTCGATTGGGGTCGCCCGCCATTACCACCCGCGGGTTTAAGGAAAAAGAATGCGTGGAACTGGTTGCTTTGATGCACGAACTTTTGGAAGGGTTAATCAAAAATGGGATTGATGGTAACCAATCGGTTGAAAAATTGGTGCAAAAGAAAGTGATTGATCTTTGTAACAAATTTCCTATGTATTAGGTGAAACCATGCGATGCCCTTTTTGTACGTATACAGATACTCAAGTAAAAGATTCCCGGCCGGCAGAGGATAACCTTGCCATTCGCCGTCGTCGTTTTTGTCCAGAATGTGGATCCCGTTTCACAACCTTTGAACGGATTCACTTGGCAGATTTGATTGTTTTGAAAAAGAATGGGGATCGTGTTCCCTTTGAACGGGACAAGTTAACACTATCAATCGTTACAGCGATGAGTAAAAGGCCGATCGAACAAGATCGGGTGGAAAAATTTATCAGCAGCATTATTCGGCGCCTAGAGTTATTAGGAGAACAAGAAATCCCTTCGACAAAGATAGGAGAGATGGTTCTTGAATCGTTATTGGATCTGGACAAAGTGGCTTATGTGCGCTTTGCCTCAGTCTATAAAGACTTTAAAGAGCCAGATGATTTTAAACAATTTATTGCAAATTTAATGGAAGATACAGAATGACCAAAGTAAGTAAGTATACGAAAAAATCGGCGTCAAGGTTGGCTGCTGTTCAAAGTATGTATGAAATTAATATGGTTGAAGCAAGTTCAAAAGCCGCCGTTGATGATTATTTAGAGTTTTTTGAAGGCGATAAAATTTCAGAGCATGAAGATATTTCTTTGAATGCTGAATTTTATAAAAAACTTGTGAAAGAAACACATGATCGCTGTGCAGATATTAATGAAATGATCGATGAAGCCTTGCCGGAAAATATCATCCCAAAGCGCCTGGATATCTTGGCAAGATCTGTTTTGCAGGTCGCCATTGCAGAGCTGCTGTCTGAGGTGGAAACGGACGCTGCCGTCATTATCAATGAATACGTTGATGTGACCCATGCTTTTTACTCGGGGAAAGAGCATAAGCTTGTTAATGGAATCTTAAATACCCTTTCAAAAAAAATTCGATATTAAGTCCTGGACAATTGGGGTAAATTAAATATAATATCTGCTTATGTACAATAAAATTTTGTCGTATTTAATTGAGGAAAAACAATGTCAGACATATATAATATAGTAATATTTTCAGGAGTTTTGGCTCTTGTTTACGGGCTTTTTGCCACAAGGCAAGTGCTTGTTCAGGGAACTGGAACAAGCAAGATGCAAGAAATTGCAAAAGCAATTCAAGAGGGCGCGCGTGCTTACCTCAATCGTCAATACTTGACGATCGCAGTTGTAGGTATTTTCATAGACATTATACTTTATACTTTGATGGGGGAGCATGTATGTATTGGCTTCGCATTGGGGGCGGTACTTTCTGGTGCGGCAGGGTATATAGGCATGAATATTTCTGTTCGGGCGAACGTTAGAACAGCTGAAGCCGCCAGGACAGGCATTAAGAAAGCTTTGGGGATTGCTTATAAATCAGGGGCTATAACAGGAATGTTGGTCGTTGGTTTGGCATTGCTAGGGATCGTTCTTTATTACAAGACGCTTTCTACTATGGGGCTTGGTCACAGAGAAATTATTGAAGCATTGCTCGGATTAAGTTTCGGGGCTTCTTTGATATCAATTTTTGCACGCTTAGGTGGTGGAATTTTCACAAAGGGTGCCGATGTTGGGTCTGACTTAGTTGGTAAAATCGAAGCAGGTATTCCTGAAGATGATCCCAGAAATGCAGGTGTTATTGCTGACAATGTTGGTGACAATGTGGGTGATTGTGCTGGTATGGCCGCTGACTTGTTTGAAACATATGTTGTGACAATTGTTGCGACAATGATTATTGCGGGTATTACGTTCCCAGCAGGTGAACAAAGAGAATCAATGATGTTATTGCCTCTATTAATTTGCGGGATGAGCATCATCGGATCTGTTGTGGGTACTTTCTTCCTAAGACTTGGGAAAAAGCAAAACATTATGGCAGCCTTGTACAAAACCCTTGTTGTTGCAAGTGTGTTGTCTGCTGTGTTGATTTACTTTGCTATGGATCACGTTTTTTCTGATAATAAATTATTTAATCTTGGTGAAAAATACGTTATTACAACAGCCTCTTTAAACATGTGCGTTTGGGTTGGGTTGATTGTAACAGGCCTTTTGGTTTGGGTGACTGAATATTATACTTCCACGGAATATCGTCCAGTTAGAAGTGTTGCTAAGGCATCTGAAACAGGTCACGCGACAAATATTATCCAAGGACTGGCCGTTTCTATGGAAGCGACAGCATTGCCAATTATCATTATTTGCGCAGGTATCGTTGCTTCTTATGTCGTTGCCGGATTGTTTGGAATTGGTATCGCGGCAACAGCCATGTTATCTTTGGCTGGAATTATTGTCACATTAGATGCTTACGGACCTGTGACAGACAATGCAGGTGGTATTGCAGAAATGGCGAAATTACCAGAGGATGTTCGCAAAGTAACAGATGCATTGGATGCTGTTGGAAATACAACAAAAGCGGTAACAAAAGGGTATGCTATTGGTTCTGCTGCGCTTGCTTCTTTGGTACTATTTTCCGCCTATACAGAAGATATTAAGTCTTATTTTCCAAACATAGATATTTCTTTTAACCTTCAAGATCCCTATGTTGTTATAGGCTTGTTTGTTGGTGGTATGTTGCCGTATTTATTCTCTGCAATGGGAATGAAGGCAGTTGGTCGCGCAGGTGGTCAAATTGTTGTCGAAGTACGTAGGCAATTTAAAGAAATTAAAGGAATCATGTCTGGCGAGGCGAAGCCTGACTATGGTCGCGCTGTTGATATTTTGACAAAAGCAGCCATTAAAGAAATGATTCTTCCATCATTATTGCCCATCTTATCCCCTGTTTTGTTGTTCTTCCTGGTTTCCCACTTTGTTGGGTTTTCTGAAGGATTAACAGCTTTAGGGGCCATGCTTTTGGGGACGATCGTGACAGGTATTTTTGTTGCAATTTCCATGACATCCGGTGGGGGTGCTTGGGATAATGCAAAGAAATATATTGAAGATGGTCATCATGGTGGTAAAAACTCAGAGGCGCATCTTGCCTCAATTACAGGCGATACAGTTGGGGATCCATATAAGGATACAGCTGGGCCTGCAATTAACCCTATGATTAAGATTATCAATATTGTTGCCTTGTTATTATTGGCAGTAATGGCTTAGTTTAAAACAATAATGAAAAAACCCGGCTTGATGCCGGGTTTTTTTATGGATTTTTTATAAAAACGTTGATATGCTAATCTGTAAGTGAGGTATATAATGAATAATAAAGTCACAGGGAAACTTACAATGTATAAAATATTCGGCTCATTAAGCTTGATTATCTTTTTAACGTTTTCTCCTTTTTCAAATGCAACGGACGCTCTGTTTAAATCAAAGACGCAAGATGCGGGAACTCAGAAAATCATAAATTCTGGGGAATTGCGCCTGGCGATAATTAATCGGGAAAATCCACCATTTTACTATTCTGATCCTAAAGGGGTTGATGGAACATCAGGTCTGGGGGTAGAGCTTGGAAAGAAAATTGCAAAAGAACTTGGGATTAAACTTAGAATTGTCCGTAAGACAAGTGTTTTTAATGAACTTGTTCAATCGGTGGCTAAGGGAGAGGCTGATGTTGCGATGTCAAAACTTAGCATTTCATTACCGCGCGCCGCTTATATTGAATATTCAAAGCCTTATATCAATTTCAGACAGGCGATACTTGTAAACCGTTTAAGGTTTGCTGAAAAGAAAACAAAACCAGACGATAGTATCTATGACTTCTTTAATAGAAAAGAAGTTTCGCTTGGGGTGATCAGCAATAGTTCTTATGAAACCTTTGCCAAACAGCTGTTCCCAAAAGGGAATATTATAGGCTATAAATCTTGGGATGATGCATTCAACGCCTTGGATAAAGGGGAAGTCGCAGGTATTTTCCGTGATGAATTTGAAGTTTCAAGAACTTTAAGGGGAATTCCAAACGGGTCCATCAAATTTATGTCGGTTGTTCTAAAAGGACAAAAAGATCCAATAGCAATGGTTCTACCTTGGGATAAATTACATTTCAAACATTGGATTAATCATTTCATAGATTCTAAAGAAATTTCCTATAACAGCAACGATGTTCTGGAAATGTTAGAAACCTATAATGAAAATAATAAAGCTTAATTTACAGGGGAAATACCTGTCTCTTATACACATCTCCGAGCCCACGAGACCGTACTAGAT
>OJGZ01000094.1_pt1 | contig 42588 bp, 40 predicted proteins | sample 1595051 | NCBI WGS metagenome assembly OJGZ01 (sample SAMN05416800, study PRJEB24817) | seawater metagenome | isolation source: Sea water | place: Canada:Atlantic | collected 2013-07 | reverse complement strand
GTCATTCCGGACTTGATCCGGAATCCAGTCATAATCTAAAAGGCAGGCGGGTTGTATACGGTGACTACCGCCCTGGGCCCCGCATCAAGTGCGGGGAGACAAATCAAAATAGCCATCGAATTACTAAACTTATACAATCCCGGACTAAGGTGGATTGGAATCTTTAAACCAGATATCTATCTTAAATCATCCTTGCATCCAAAAAGCGAAACCGGTATTACTTAAAGGGCTTGTTGATTAATTCTATTTTAAGGCAGGTTTTAAGATAAACGAAATTGATGCCACGCAGCAGACATAATGCACGTGATTATCGCTCAGAAAATCTTAATCCCAAAACCGTTTATAAAATGGATGTATCAACAGTCGGTTAATCCAAAGGAGAATTTTATGATCATAGTCACAGGCGGCGCCGGTTTTATTGGGTCCAATATTATTAAAGCCCTGGAAGAACAGGGATATCACGACACAATCGTATGTGATTGGCTGGGGACAGATGCGAAATGGAAGAACATTGCCAAACGCGAACTTGGATCAATTATTCAGCCTAATGAAATTTTTCCTTTTTTAAGCCAAAATGCCTCCCGTATTGAAGCCATCATTCATATGGGTGCCATTTCAACCACAACGGAAACAAATGTGGATGCCTGCATTCAAAACAATTTCAGACTTTCCCAAGGGTTATGGTCCTGGTGTGCCACCAATAAAAAACGCTTTATTTATGCGTCTTCGGCCGCGACATATGGTGATGGATCAAAAGGATTTTCAGATCAAGAAACCCCAGAACATTTATCTTGTTTACAACCCTTAAATCCTTATGGATGGACAAAACACTTATTTGACAGGTGGTTGGCCCGCATGAATCAAACCAATGTGGAAAAACCAACCCAATGCGTTGGGCTTAAGTTTTTTAACGTATTTGGCCCAAATGAATACCATAAGGAAGGGCAAAAAAGTGTTGCCTGTGCCCTAACAAAACAAATCCAAGATGGCAACCCTGCCCGACTTTTTAAATCAAACCATACAAAATATAAAGATGGTGGTCAGATGCGCGACTTTGTCTATGTCAAAGATTGTGTCGATGTCATTACATGGCTATTGGAAACCCCTGATGTCAACGGATTGTTTAATGTTGGAAGCGGCGAAGCCCGTTCGTTTAAAGAATTGGCAGAATCTGTTTTTAAATCAATGGGGTATGATGCCCCCCGCATTGAATATATTGATATGCCAGATCAACTGAAAGATAAATACCAGAATTTCACACAGGCCGACATGGCAAAATTACGGGATGCTGGGTATGAAAAACGCTTTACCCCGTTGGAAGAAGCCGTTGCTGATTACGTAAGAAATTACCTATTGGCTGATGATCCCTATGCATAACTTTGTGGACATTTGATCTACCTGAGACTATTCTTACTGTATAAGGTAAGAGATATATGCAGAGGTTAAAAAGGCTGGTTTTTGCCATTTTATTTATAATGGTTGGGGAAAAATCTATGGCACTTGAATTTCCAAAAGTAATTGCCCACAAGTCATTTACCAAAGGATATGTGGGCAATACATATGAGGCTGTTCAGGCGGCGGTTCACAAAGGCGTCAAAGCCATAGAAATTGATATTCATCGAACACAAGATGATATCCCGGTTATTTTTCATGATGAAGGTTTGTCGCCGTCAACAGACCATTCTGGATTGGTGCGATCCTATTCAGCTGATAAAATTATCAGGGCAAAATATCGTGATCCCAAAGATCAAACCCAAACAGAATTCGCCATAACACTTTTGGAACCAGTTCTGCGTGATTTTGGCAAAGATTTAATTATTTTGTTAGAAATTAAAGAAAGCGCCCTTCCCTTAATTCGCGCTGTCATTAATTTGGTACGTAAGTATAAGTTGGAAAAGAACGTGATTATCGAATCTTTCAGCGCAGATTGTCTGGCAAAAAGTCGTGAATTGGCCCCAGAAATTCCCATTATGCTGGCATTTACGTATGATGTTTCTCCCGTTACTTTTGAAGAAACTGAAATTGATCATGGCGAAGGATCTTGGTTATGGACACAAAAATGGTTTCAAAAATCTATACGCTCGCATCTTAAACCTGATTATTACGCCCCCCGTTTTAATGTGCCTGCATCAGAAATGAAAACATTAATTGACCAAGGGGAAAAGTTAATTGTTTGGACAGTGGATGATGCGTCAATTGCCAATGATTTATTAGGCCTGGGGGTCACCTCTGTCATGACAAATTTTTATGACGACTTTCAAAAGCTTTTATAAAATAAGGCAAGGCACAAAAAAACCCGACAGTTGCCGGGTTTTTAAAGTGATAGATTTATTTTATCTATCGGTTTGCTCTATTGATTGCTGCCATAACAATCGTCTTTTCCATTAGGTTTCTACGAGGACAACCAGTTACTTTAGCTACAGTAATAAGTGGAGTATATCCTCCAATTGATCTAGCAATTACTGGGTAAGCATCTATTATTGCTGCAACATCTTCTGCTGGAACTCTAAGGTCACGCAAAGCAACGTCAATAGCTAATAGATTATCTGAGTTATAAGAATCTGAAAGTTGTTCGTTATCAATAGCTTCTGGATCATCTAAAAGTGTTTTGAATTTTTTTGAAGTCATTTCGCCTGTTGCAAGGGCCTCTAATGCTCCGAAAATATCATATCTTGCTTCTTCTGCACTTCCTTCTGAAGAAGAAGAAGAAGAAGAAGAAGAAGAAGAGGCTGATAATCCATATGTTGTTGACGCATCTTCTGGTACATCACCAAATGCATATGAAGAGACAGGTGATGCAGGGAGGATGTATTCACCTGCACAAGCAAAGGGGGCTACTACTCTGACTGAGGAGGGAGCAGCGTCAAAGCCTTCTCCAGCACTGCTACTAGAAGAACTGGCTGCGTTTACATTGAACGCAACTGTATTTAAAATTATTGCCGAAGTAATATAAAGTATTCGTTTCATCTCATCATTCCTTTTTTGTGGTTTATATGACATATATAAGTAAATATCAAATAAATACAAGTAATCATTAGAGGAAAATATGACCTAGTAGCCATGCTAAATAGACATAGAAAAGAATCTGATATTTGTAAGGGTTGAAAAGGGTATTAAGGCTTTATACGTCTTGGCTGGATTTTATTTGTTGGATGACATAAACACGAATGGCACTGGATAGATTTCCAGTTCGGGCAGCATCAATTTCTTCGATCAAGTGTTTGATGGTTTTTCTTTGACTTTCGGCAAGATCTTTCAACGTATCCCAAAATATACTTTCCAAGGTCACACTGGTTTGATGCCCCTGGATTGTAATGGAATGTTTTGTTAATTTGGCATCGGTCACTATCGCGGTTCCAACATATCTTGTGGGCGCAACCATCTATCAAACTGTTCTTCGGTCATGTAACCAAGATGGATGGCGGCTTGTCTTAAGGTTAATCCTTCTTCAAGGGCAGTTTTTGCCAACCTAGAGGCTTTGTCATACCCAATTTTTGGATTTAACGCTGTTACCAACATTAAAGAATTATTTAAGTTTTCTTTAATTTTTTCAGCATTGGCCTGTATCCCTTCTAAACAATTGTCGGTAAAACTGCGCGCCGAATCTGTTAACAGGCGGATGGATTGTAAAATATTATAAGCCATCATGGGTTTGAAAACATTCAATTCAAAATGTCCATTACTGCCACCAACCGTGATGGCAACATGATTTCCCATAACTTGGGCGGCCACCATTGTCATGGCCTCACTTTGGGTGGGGTTGACTTTGCCTGGCATGATGGAAGATCCAGGCTCGTTAGAAGGCAGGATAATTTCCCCAATACCGCAACGGGGGCCAGACCCCAATAACCGGATATCATTCGCAATTTTCATAAACGATGTGGCCAAAACATTTAACATGCCTGACATTTCAACAATGGCATCATTGCTGGCCAAGGCTTCAAACTTGTTTTCTGCAGAAACATAAGACTGTCCCGTTAATTCCTTAAGATGTTTTACAAATTCCTTTGAAAAATCTGGGTGCGCGTTAAGCCCAGTGCCAACAGCCGTTCCACCTTGCGCCAACGAATAAAGCCTTTTCAAGGCGTCTTCTATGCGGGCAATCCCAAGTTTAACCTGGGTGGCATAGGCTGAAAATTCCTGCCCCAACGTTAAAGGGGTGGCGTCTTGCAAGTGTGTGCGCCCAATTTTAATATATTTTTCAAAATTAAAAGCCTTACGTTCCAACGTAATATGCATATGATTTAAGACAGGCAGTAATTTATGTTGAATTTCTTCAACCGCCGCAATGTGCATAACGGTTGGGAAAGAATCATTTGTGGATTGGGCCTGATTCACATGATCATTTGGGTGAACAGCCATCCCGTCTTTAAGAATTTTTTCCGCACGATAAGCAATAACTTCATTAAAGTTCATATTGGTTTGGGTGCCTGATCCCGTTTGCCACACAACTAAGGGAAAATGATCGTCAAGTTTTCCATCAATAACCTCATCTGCGGCCTTAACAATGGCGTCGCCTATTGTTTTATCCAAACGTTTTAAGGTCATATTCGCCAAGGCGGCGGCCTTTTTTTGCAAACCAAATGCCTGAATTAAGGGCGTTGGCATTAATTCTGTGCCTATTTTGAAATTCTGCAAAGATCGCTGGGTTTGCGCCCCCCAATATTTATCAGCTGGGACATGCATTTCACCGAACGAATCTTTTACTTTACGAAAATTTGACATTTATTATTCCACATAATTTTTTAATCATTATCCCCTGTCCTGCCTAAAACGTCAAATGTTGCTTTTTTAAAAAAAATCTAAATAATGACAAAAGTTAATTATTTCCCTTTATTTTAGAAATATTTATTGAATTCTTTATTTACTTGATGCATTTTCCGCATAGGGATAAAGAAAGGACTATAAAAATGAAACAAAGAAAGCTAATAAACAAACGTCGACTTAATAATAAAAAACTAACCTGCAAAAAACATTTATTACCGATGGATGAAAATCAGGGATCAAAGGAAACCTTCCAAACAACAACCGCGCTGGATTTATTGGCCCAGGTGGGTATTTTAAATGAAGATTGTGTTTTGGCAGGCAACCAATATGCCTTAATTAAATATAAACGTCCCATTGGGGGACCGTCGGAAATCACGTCAAACTTAGATGCGCAGTTAGCAGCAACAAAATCTAAAGAAAAAAAACTTTGGCAAGATACCATTGTGAATGATGGATTGGAAGGAATATGGCGTGAATCACAGAAAGTTACCAATAGAATAAGTTCCGTTTTTCTGGAGAAAATAATTATTGATAATTGTCTGAAAACCGCATCAACCCTTATTGATAATAAAGAACAAGCCCGAAAACTTAAAAAAACCTTGTCAATGCTTTCTGTTATATACAAGCATCATCAATCGACAAATTTATTGCTTAATGAAATAACTTGATCAGGTAAAATATCACTAACCCTTTGGTCCCCGTTTGTTACGGGGGCCACAATTGGGTGCAAGTTTTTCCGGTAACTTAAGGCAGGCGTTTGACCAAACAGACCTATACTTGGGATGCCTGTGGCAGCGGCAATATTTAACATACCTGTATCATTCCCGATGAACAAATTAATTTGCGGCAGAAATCCGATAACCTCTGGAATAGAAAGAGACGTAATAACTGTCACGTCAAAACTTGTTTCTTCTTTTATTTCTTTGGCAATTAAATTGGCCTCGCGTTCTTCTTGGGGTCCCCCAAGAATATAAACTTTGTCATTTTTTTTCAAGAAATGGTGGGCAATTTCTTTAAAATAATCATCTGGCCATTTCTTATAAGACTCGCTACCACCAATACATAAAACAATATTTTTCTGGTTTTTGGTCAGGTCAATTTTCTGGCAAACCATCCTTGTAACTTCTTTATTCGGTTTTAAGGTGATTGCCTCAAGACCTTGAAGGTTTACTTGATGGTTGGTTAACAAAGCCGTTGCCAAATCAATAGGATGCTGGGTCATCTGGACCTTGGTTAAGAAAGGGGGAACTTCGATATATTTGCTGTAACCGTTCCCATAGCCATATATCTTGGGAATACCTGCCAATTTACAAGCCAACGCATATCGAGGACTTTTATGTAGAATCCAGACTGCTGTATAGGCTTTACTTTTAAGAGTTTTCACCAATCTGAAAAAGCCAAAAAAACCAGAATGAATCCCTGGATTTTTTTCCAACCAAAAATAATCATCAATAATATTTTGGTTTTTCAGGACTTCGTCAGCCTTTGATCTTTTCTTTGTCATCAAGGTAATCAAGGCTGTGGGAAAAACCTTTCTTAAGGAAAAAAGATGGGGCAAAAACCAAACAGCATCGCCAATTCCGGGTAAAGGCTGAATGATTAATATTTTCTCTTGTTTTGCGCGGTCCATTCTTTTACTTTTAAGACAGTGTTAATTAATACTTTATGGATACCCTATCGTGAAAAAAATACAAATTCAAATGTTTTATAGGCTCTTTTTTTTCAATATCTTATTTATATTCATGCTTGGCGGTTGTTCTTCTTATCCAAAGTTAAATGAATGCCCCAGCATTGATGAACAACCGATTGTTTCTTTTGAAACAACACAAGAAGAAATTTCTGAAATGAAAAACGAAGTTAGTCAAAAAAAAGATTTAATACAAAAACATCATGCACCTATTTAAAGGAAAAAAATCTTTAAACAATAATCATTGGGTATTGCTGGCCCCCCCCATGCGGGATGTGATGGATATTTCGCAAAAACATGGGATCCTTGATATTATTGCCCGCATTTTGGTAAATCGTCAGATCAAAAGCGATCATGTTATTAATTTTTTAACCCCCAAACTTAAAAATTTAATGCCTGACCCCTTTCATTTTAAGGATATGGACAAGGCTGTTGCGCGCACGATTGAGGCCATTAATCAAAAACAAAAAATCACTGTCTTTGGAGATTATGATGTTGACGGGGCAACGTCATCGGCCCTATTAAAACGTTTTTTCGAAGCCTTAGGGATTGATATTTCAATCTATATCCCGGATCGCGTTCTTGAAGGATATGGACCAAGTTCTGGGGCGATGGATATCCTTAAAAAAAAGGGAACACATTTGGTTATTATTGTGGATTCTGGCACCACAGCTTTTGAAGCCCTGGCCCACGCAAAGAAAATTGGGCTGGATGTCATTATTTTGGATCACCATATTGGGGAACCCAAGTTACCAGAGGCCTTTGCCATAGTTAACCCCAATCGCATTGATGAAACATCAAAACATACCTATCTTGCGGCTGTTGGCATGTCGTTTATGTATGTTTACGGTCTGATTAAAAAACTAAAAGAACTGGATAGGAAACAAAAACTTCCAGATATTCGGCAATATCTTGACTTGGTGGCCTTGGGAACAGTTTGTGATATTGTTCCGTTAAAACCATTAAACAGGGCCTTCATTCAGCAAGGTCTTAAGATTATGGGCTTTCGTGATAATACAGGAATGTCAGCCCTGATGGATGTTATTGATATTGATTCTTTTCCCACAGCCTATCACCTTGGGTTTTTATTGGGGCCACGCATTAATGCAGGCAGCCGTATTGATCAGTCAGATCTGGGGGCCACATTATTATCCACCCATGACAAACAAAAAGCCAAAGAAATCGCCCAGAAATTGGATCAATTAAATACCGAACGTCAACAAATCGAAGCACAGATGATTGACGAAGCCATTCAGATGGTTGAATCAGAAAACTTACAGACCCATCATGTCATTTGTGTGGCAAAACAAGGTTGGCATGTGGGGGTTATTGGTATTGTGGCCGGCCGTCTTAAGGAAAAATATAACCGCCCTACCCTTGTGATTACAGTTGATGAAAAAGGAATTGGAAAAGGATCAGGAAGGTCTATTCCAGGTCTGGATTTGGGATCAGCCATGCATGCAGCAAAACAAAAAGGCTTGTTGATTAATGGCGGTGGCCATGCAATGGCAGCAGGATTAACCCTTGAAAAAGATAAAATAAAAGCGTTCGGGCAATTCATGCAAACACGACTGCCTGATGGGCCAATTAAAACAAACTTAACCATTGATGCATCAATTTCTGTGCGGGGCATAACAATCGAACTGGCAGAAATAATTGACAGCTTGGCCCCTTTCGGTCCAGAAAATGTTACGCCCAAAATTATGGTTGACCAAGTTCAACCCATCCTATCAAAAATTGTTGGCAAAGATCATGTCAGCTGTATTCTTAAAGCAGAAGATAAAGCAACAATACAGGCAATTGCCTTTCGATCTGCCGAAACACCTATGGGAAAATATTTATTAAACCCTGCCGGTAAGCGGTGCAGTATTGTGGGAACAATTAAATTGGATACTTGGCAAGGTAAGAAACGACACAAACTGTTTATATCTGATGTGATGGTATGTGATGATGCATAAAGAAAAACGTCCCTGGGGTAGTTTTGAAATTTTATCAGAATCCGATGATTTTAAGGTAAAAAAAATCACGGTTTTGCCAGGAAAAAGATTATCATTACAAAGCCATCAAAAACGATCGGAACATTGGATAATTCTTAAGGGTGTTGGTCTTGTCACCCAAGATGATGTTGAAACAAAAGTCATTCCCAATTCCCATGTTTTTATTCCAAAGGGTCAAAAACATCGCATTCACAATACAGGGAAAGAAGCTTTAGACTTTATCGAAGTCCAAACAGGTTCTTATTTTGGGGAAGATGATATTGTTCGATATGAAGACGATTTCAATCGCACCTAATTTTATACCCTTGATTTTTTATACAATTCATACTAAATTACTATGGATTAAATGGTAAGGGCAAAATGTTTATACAAACCGAAGTAACACCAAATCCAAATACATTAAAATTCATTCCCGGGCAAATTTTGCTTGATAAGGGAAGTTATGATTTTGAAAACGCTGAAGCGGCAGATCGTTCGCCCCTTGCCTTGCGTATGTTCAATATTGAAGGCATTAAAGGTGTCTTTATTGGTGAAGATTTTATCAGCATAACAAAAGAAAATGACAAAGATTGGGATACCCTAAAGCCCCATATTTTAAGTGATCTGATGGATCATTTGGTGGCCAATAAACCGATTATTCTTGAAGGCGGATCCGCCCAAGAAGACGCCAATCTTGCAGAAGAAAAAATTGATTACAGTGACGAAGAACAAAAAATCGTCCAAGAAATAAAAGAATTATTGGATAGTCGCGTCCGCCCTGCTGTTGCTGTGGATGGCGGCGATATTATTTTTAATAAGTTTGTTAATGGGGTGGTTTATCTTAAGATGCGCGGGGCCTGTTCTGGTTGCCCAAGTTCAGCCGTAACCCTGAAAAATGGCATAGAAAACATGCTTCGTTATTATGTCCCTGAGGTTATCGAAGTTAAACAGGTTGATTGATCTGTAAAAATATTTAACACTGCCAATACTGGTAAATAATATTGGTACAGCATCATTGTTTTGAAACTTAACGCGTATTATCAGGCGTCGTCGCCCCCTTCAACATTAACCGCTACGTTACAGTTATTTTTTTTGAAGGATAGCCACTTCGCTTTCAACTGCATTTAGGCGATCCCGAAGCCCTGCAACAAATCGATCATCTTGGATAGTCACTTCCAAGGTTTTAACAATAAAGACAAACATTTCAACAAAATTATCCAAAACTTTATTCATTACCTTGTTCGGATTTTTTCTTCTGGTACGTTTAAATTCAGCCAAAACAGCCTCAACAACCTGAAAATCATTAGATAATTCAAGAATGAAGTTTGCCAAATCCACCTCTGTATACGTATCAATATTTTTAACAAGTTTTTTAAATTTCTGATCATAATCTTTGGCATAAAAGATATAGTTGGCAATATCGCCTTCAAATTCTTTTTGTGTTCTTTTGTCGTAATCAGTAAATTTGGTGGCGGCATTAATTTCCAAGAAAGCCAAAAGAGCCTGAAACGTTTCTTTTGACCCAGGTTTAAAGCCGGCCTTTTCTTTGGCAGAAATATCATTATCAAATTGGGCTGACGCGGCTGGGCTTATAATTAAAATCCCGGCAATTAAAAATAAATTAAGAAATAAGGCTTTAACTTTCATGAAACTCTCCTGTTGCATATTACTATAAACAAAGACAGGGGGTTGGTCAAAGACTAAGTCGTGAACGGGGGAAATAAATGATGGCGTCTCCAACGGGATTCGAACCCGTGTTGCCGCCTTGAAAGGGCAGTGTCCTAGGCCTCTAGACGATGGAGACGATCACCCTTATTAAATAACGATTGTTGACAATAAAATCAAGCATAAAATTGCCTTTTTTGAAAATTAATTTTTTTTAGGACGATACATTATTATAACGGCCCCCCTGGCCCCGGATCTATATCCAGAATTATCATAAATAAGGGGGTCAATATCCCAAGGGTATTGTGCCAAAGGGAACTTTAAACAAGCTACGCCTTGCAAAGCTCTCTGCTTTTTCTTGGTCATAGCCTTTTGAAACCCAATAAGTGGTTATTTTCTTTTTGGCGATAAGGTACTTTTGTTTAATGTGTCTGAAAATTTTCTTGTTATATTTACTTTTTTCTGCCCAATCTTCGTAGGGAAATTTGTATCTTGAAGGGATTGGCGTAAATAACCATGGTGCCCAAATAGCAGAAGCATAAGTTTTCACATATTCCTTCATAATTGCAAATGATATTGTCCCTCCGTCAGGTCCCATTCTGTTTTTCAGGTAATCCCTGTCTGCCAAAGTCGTCGCCATAACGTATTTTTTAAATTCGTTTATTGGGAAAGATGTTTTACATTTAACGCCAGTAATTTGATAATCTCTGAACTTAAAGACATCCAGTCTTGGAAGGCGATTATCTTTACTGCTTCCGTGCAAAGATGTTGTTGCCAAAATTAAACTTGGCGTTTTTTCTATGACTTCACAAGTTAAATTAACCGTCGTAAATTGGCTGACCCACACCAAAATATCTGCAAATCTTTCGTCTGTACCGTTGTAAGTAGGGATACCAGAATATATAGGATGCTTGCAATATCCAGCATCCTGTGGCCACAATTGTATTTCTTTCATGATGCCCAAAATTTTAGGGATAATTAAGGGATCGTCTTTTTGTTCCAAGTGCAGTTGAATTAATTCTTTAACTTTCTTTTCTTCCATAGAAAGGGGGTTTGAAGTGGCATTAGATGAAATTAAGATGTTTATAATAAAAACAAAGAAAATAAAAATGTTTTTCATAACTTATACCTTTTTTAAATAATACTTAGTCTTAAAGCAGTTTATCCTTAATCCAAAAATCGGCCAGTTTTTCCTGGACACTATTTTGCCCCAGACGACTGGATAACATATCAAAATCAACCGTCGTCATATCTTGATCTTGATTCATACAGGAAAAAATATAAAATTCTTTTCCCGTACCCGGATCAACATGTCGTTGAATACACTGGCCGCAAATTTCTTTCATCATGCATTGCATCGGGGAATTGATACTGGCAATGGCTTTCAACCCAGGTTTCAAGGTATCTTTTAAAACTGTATGGCGGGCATGGTTAACGGCAGCCATCATCCGGTCAGATCCAATACTTATCAGACGGTCTGCCTTGGTCAATAAATCTTTATGATGAACCATGGCGGCCACAATGTTTCCTTTAAAAGAAAAATCTTGGGGCCTATTTGTTAACAAATCTTGTTCATCACAGCACCAAATAACAATGTCAGCCGCCGATTCAATACGATCAATCATAAAGCAGTCTTTTGGCTTTTTATAAGCCGCAAAATAAATAACTTTACAACCTTTTTGACGCATGGCTTGTCCGATAGAAAACAGAACAGCATTGCCAAGACCGCCGCCTGCCAAAACAACCGTTTCTTTTTCTGGAATATCTGTCGGTGATCCTGTGGGCCCCATTAAGACAACAGGCTCGCCTGGTTTTAATAAGGCACATAGGCGACTGGAGGCCCCCATTTCCAAAACAACTGTGGAAAGAAGCCCTTGATCAAGATCTGCCCAAGCACCCGTCAAAGCCAGACCTTCTATCGTCAGCTTTTTTCCATTAATTACAGGGGCAAAGGATTCATAGTTTTGCAGACGAAAGAACTGTCCGGGTTTGAATTGCTTGGCTGCCCACGGAGCCTTGATAATAACTTCAACAATATTGGGGGTTAAACGATTAATTTTATAAATATGCGCTTTGAATAATGAATCAATTTTATCAAAGAAGTTTGAATCCGGATGGGGTTTTATCTTTGCTAACTCTTTTGAAATCAGGGGATATCCGCGTTTGGCACTGGCCATGGCCTTGACAACACTGCCATTAAAGGATGGGTGCATATCACCAAAGAAACTGACAGATTGATTATCATGATTCTTATGCGTGAAAATGGCCACTTGATTCGGTTTGGCCGTTTTTTCAGGTATACAGGGGCCCCAGTTTTCATCAAAGGCTTGGAAATATTTACCCTGTTTTTTTATATCATCGACTTCCCTGGCCAAGACCGTATTCGGTTGCGTTCCTGCCGCAATCAATATGGTTTTTGCTGACAAAGACTGTCCCGCATCAAAGGTAATTTCTGTTGCATACCCATGGGCATCAATATTAATTGCCTTGGGCGATAGGTTGGGATTAATTTTAATGCCTTCTTCCAATGCTTTTGCCACTTCTTCGTGATTCAGGCGGTAACTGGGGGCATCAGTGATATCTTTACGGTACGCAATGGTTGCCCCACCCCATTGTTCAATTAATTCCCTTGGGGTATTCGTCTTTTCCAAGGCTTGGGCATGGGTGATAAACTCTGTGGCAATTTCTTTGTCTTCTGCTGTCCAGGCTGATTCCACAGATTCTTTTCCATGTTTTGAAACCAAATCTTTATAGGTTTCATAGAACTTTTGAACTTGACGGGGGTAATAGGCCAAAGCCTCTGTTGCTGTATCTATAGCCGTTAATCCACCGCCAATAACAACAATGGGTAACCGTACGGTTAAATTGGACAGACTATCTTTTTTATAAGCCCCCGTCAGCTGAAGCGCCATTAAAAAGTCTGATGCCTGACGACCCCCTTTTGCCATTGCATTCTTTATGGATAAAATGCGGGGTTTTCCCGCCCCCATGCATAAAGCCACATGATCAAACCCTAAAGAAAAGGCATCTTCTGGCGTAAAAGAATTTCCCAGCCGCACCCCACCAAGTAACTTAAAGTTGCAATTTTGTTCTATCAATATGCGTATTAAGTTTAACTTTTGTTTATTCCATCGAATCGTAATGCCGTATTCAGATACGCCACCAAATCCACCGATAACACGACCTTCTGTTGATTGATTAAGATCTTGCCATGATAATGGGGTCCCGACTTGATTGGGTTCAATTTTAAGACCATCAATACCAACAACTGTATGCCCCTCTTGCAGTAAATGATGGACCAGGGTAAAGCCCGCAGGCCCCATCCCCACAACCAGAATCTTTTTATGTGTTGGTTCTTTTGGATAAGGCCTTTTGATATTTAAAGGATTCCATCGGGTCAAAAGGCTATATATTTCAGGGCCGTAAAGGTTTTTTTCCAGTACATTTTGCAGAATCGTTGATTCAATAGACGGGATATCCACGGGATCTTGCTTTTGAAAAATACAGGCTTTGCTACATTCATTACAGATACGATCCCCTGTCGCGGCCACTGTTGGGTTATCTATGGTAATGGCGGCCAGTGGCGCAAATAAATATCCATTGGCATGCAATTCATTCATTTCTGAAATCTTTTGTTCCAACGGGCATCCGATCAACGTATTATTTAAAACATTCTTTTGAAACTGCCCTGTATCCTTGTCTTTCAGCCCTTTTGAACAGGAATCCTTATCACGATGATGACACAACAGACAATAATTTGCTTGACCCATGGCCCAATCATTTCTGTCATTGGCATGATGATGAAACCCGTTCCGGTTATGTTCTGTCATACCATCAAAATCGATCAAATTTTCTGAGTCCAACTTTAAGGGAACCCTAAAAACATCTTTTAAATTCTGGGGCGCATCATTTGAATACAACACCCACGCTGCATAGTGTTCCGCCTTGCCTAATTCATCTGCATGGTTTTCGGCATCTTTCAACCATTCCATAACTTTGGTAACAAATGTTTTTGGAAAATCAACGGCCTTATCATCAAAGCCTAAGATTTTAAGATCTGTTTTCCCGGGGGACGTCTTATGTATACGCATTACCCGGCGTTGCATAAACTGTTTGGTGAACTTTGAGAACAAGTCTTTATGGGTTGTGGCCAGTTTTTTTTGTGATGTCAAAGTCGTCGAATCCACTTGAAATAAGTCAGCAATAAATTGATCCAGATAAGGGCCAACCCCCATAATCATTTTGGATATTTCCGCCTCTGATGACTTGTCAGAACACTGATTATAAAATTGATAAACGTCTTTGTTTATCTGTTCTAAAAACTGTAAGAACCGTTGATGCAAGCGCACCAAGCCTTTTTGATCGTACAGATCAGCATATTTAAATCCAAAATTCAGCAGGAATTTCTTAGTCATGCCTGGGTTTCCCATAAGGATCTTTGGGAATTTCCCCAGTATATTTAAAGAATGTATACGATAGGGTGATTGTATCCACATCCTTTAAGGCAGGATCTTTATCAATATCCGGATCAATAAAAAACAATAACGGCATATCCAAAGATTGCTTGGCCTTCATTTGCTGTTCTAAAAAGCAAAAGCATTCAATCTTGTTAAAATATTGCCCAGCCTTATCAGGGGTTACGTTATATGTCGCCATCCCAATTGTGGGATGGTCCAGTTTGTTACGCACATGATAAACCGCAAAGGCTTGTTCGCCTGCCCTGACTTTGATTTCTTTTTGCAAGGGTTCAAATGTCCAGGGGATTTTGGGGTCAACATTGGCATTAAATCGTACCGTAATAACACGATCAGACACACGTTTTGGTAAAAATGTCGCCACCTGCGTTGTGCCACCAAAGCCTGTCCGTTGGCAGAAAATTCGGTACAATGGTACAGAGGCAAAGGCCAACCCCAGCATAAACAAAACAATAGAAACCAGGATAATTGTCAGGTGTTTTTGCTGTTTATCCACTTAGATCAAACCTCTTTTAACCAAAAAAAGTAAGTAAAATAAAAAACTAAAAAGGATGATTGCCACCAATATGGCCCAGTTTTTCTGCCGAAGCTTTTTTGAATACTGTTTTTTCATTATTTTTCCTTGTATCACAGTTGGCTAAATTATATGATTGCATCATTAATATAGTGTAATTTAACATCATCAGACACCAGGTTACAATGACTTTAAAATATGAAAAAATGGCCCACGCAATTCGTTTCTTAAGCATGGACGCCGTCCAAAAATCAAATTCAGGCCACCCTGGAATGCCCATGGGCATGGCTGATGTTGCCACAGTTCTTTTTGCTGACTTTTTCAAATTTAATCCAAAAGAGTCAAAATGGGCGGACCGCGATCGCTTTGTTTTATCAGCTGGACATGGATCTATGCTACTTTATAGCCTTCTTTATTTAACAGGTTACAAAAACATGACGTTGGATCAAATCAAAAACTTCCGTCAGCTAGGCAGCAAAACAGCTGGCCACCCAGAATTTGATCACGCCGAGGGTATTGAAACAACAACGGGACCTTTAGGGCAAGGTTTGGGAAATGCCGTAGGAATGGCCTTGGCAGAAAGTATTCAAGCCGCCCGTTTTGGAAAAGACTTGGTTGATCACTATACCTATACAATCGTTGGGGATGGCTGTCTGATGGAAGGTATTTCACAAGAAGCCATTTCTTTTGCTGGGCACCAAAAATTGAATAAATTAATTGTCTTGTTTGACGATAATAAAATCACAATTGATGGGGCGACAGACCTATCAACATCCGAAGATCATAGGAAACGATTCGAAGCCTGTGGCTGGGACATTCAAAAGATTAACGGCCACAGTATTGATGAAATTCGGGCAGCAATTAAAAAAGCAAAAGCATCAGATAAACCAAGCATGATTGCCTGTGAAACAACCATTGGATATGGATCGCCCAACAAAGCCGGCACATCCAAAACCCATGGGTCCCCTTTAGGCGACGAAGAAATTGCGGCCACGCGCGAAGCTTTAAACTGGCCTTATAAACCCTTTGATATCCCGGCGGATATCCTTTCTGAATGGCGGTCATTAGGCGAAAAGAATCAACGATCCTATGACGACTGGTCAACCCGATTGAAAAAGTCAGACAAGTACAATGAATTCACGCGATTATTAAATGATACACTGCCGGAAAACTGGGATAAAAGTTTGCAAGACTTGTGTCATAAAGTATCTGAAGAAAAACCCAAAATTGCCACCCGTAAAAGTTCTGAAATGGTGTTGGATGCCTTATCTGTTTCCATTCCTGAATTATTGGGGGGGTCTGCAGATCTGACAGGATCGAATAATACCAAAGCCAAAACTATGCAACCCATTACGCCTGATAACAAGCAAGGGGATTACATTTATTATGGTATTCGTGAACATGCCATGGCAGCAATAATGAACGGAATGGCTTTGCACAAAGGTGTTATTCCGTATGGTGGTACATTCATGTGCTTTTCAGATTATTGTCGGCCCAGTATTCGTCTGTCTGCCCTTATGCAGCAACAGGTGATTTATATTATGACACATGATTCCATTGGTCTTGGCGAAGACGGGCCAACACACCAACCCATTGAACATTTGGCAAGTTTACGGGCGATGCCAAACTTAACGGTTTTCCGCCCAGCTGATACAATTGAAACAGCTGAGGCCTGGGAACATGCCCTTAAAAATCAAAAGGGTCCTTCTTTACTGGCTTTAAGCCGCCAAGGTTTACCAACAGTCCGTCGTTACTTAGGCGAAAATGAATCAAGCAAAGGCGGGTATATCCTGCGTGATGCTGAAAATGCCCAAGTTACTTTGATTGCGACAGGGTCAGAAATATCCTTGGCCATTGATATTCAACAAGACTTAAAAACAAAGAATATTCCTGCCAAAGTTGTATCGATGCCTTCAACCGATTTATTTGACCAGCAATCTGCGGCCTATAAAAAAGAAGTTCTGGGGGATGGATTGCGCGTTTCGATTGAGGCCGCATCGACATATGGTTGGCATAAATACGTGGGCAATAATGGGTTAAGTTTTGGTATTGATGGATTTGGTGCCTCGGCCCCTGCCCCAGACTTGTACAAATATTTTGGCCTAACAGTTGAAAACATTTCCACAAAAATTTTAGAAAAGCTATAGGAGCATCGCAATGACAATTAAAGTAGGAATTAACGGATTTGGGCGAATTGGCCGCATGATTTTCAGGGCCTGGTTAGAATCTGGTCGTAAAGATATTGAAATTGTTGCCATCAATGATTTGGCAGATATGGAAACAAGCCTGCACCTTTTGAAATATGATTCTGTGCATGGCATTTTAAAGCAAAATATTAATCATCAAGGTGACAAGGTTCTGATTGATCATAAGGAAGTTGCTTTGACCTCTGAATCCAACCCAGAAAATCTGAACTGGAAAAAGCATAATATAGATATCGTTTTTGAATGTACTGGGCGATTTACGTCCAAAGAAACAGCCAGCATTCACCTGAAAGCAGGGGCAAAGAAAGTCTTGATTTCAGCCCCCGGCAATGATGTGGATAAAACAGTCGTTTATGGTGTGAACCACGAAAGCCTGAAAGCCTGTGATACGGTTGTCTCTAATGCGTCTTGCACAACAAATTGCCTGGCCCCTGTTGCCATGGTATTAAATGAATTCTTTGGTCTTGAAAATGGGTTTATGACAACAATTCATGCCTATACTGGGGATCAACGTTTGGTGGATACAGATCACAAAGATTTACGGCGTGCGCGTGCCGCAGCACTTTCAATGATTCCGGCATCAACTGGGGCGGCCAAAGCCGTGGGCCTTGTCTTACCAGAATTGGCAGGTAAATTGGATGGCACAGCCGTTCGGGTGCCCATTCCAAATGTTTCCATGGTTGATTTGGTCTTTAATTCAAAAAAACCAATGACAGTATCTGAAATTAACAATGCAATTTCTGGCGCTGCTGATGGAAAGTTAAAGGGTATTTTGTACGCAGAATCTGCGCCCCTTGTATCCACAGATTTCAATCATAATCCCCACAGTTCCATTTTTGACCTAACACAAACCTGTGTTACAGGCAAAACATTGGGGCGCATTGTTGCTTGGTACGACAATGAATGGGGCTTTTCCAATCGTATGATGGACACCGCTGTTTATATGATGGAACTTTAATCAATAGGTCCTTAGACTAACTAAACAGATAACTTAGCTTTGGAACTTTTGGTCCCTCTTTAGAACTTTTTTTCATAGAGATTTTTGTTATTTCTATCGATTTAAAATGGGATAGGTTATCCACATGCGTTCCACCACAAGGAACAGGCGGCAATGTCTGAATGTGTGTGATACGACACGGTTTACCTTTTGGCACTTCGTACCCTTCGGGCAGAATTAAATTTTCCAAAACACCTGGATCTGCATATGTTGTATCAATGGGCATTTTGTCTTGAATCAGTTGCAAAAGCCGGTGATTAACTTGATGAATTAACGCGTCATTGGATGAAAATGGAAGGTCTTGTTGATAGACTTCCTGTAAACCATTTTGATTGTTTGCATCGTATGTAAATAAAACACTATATTGGTTGGGCATGTGATTTCCCACCGTCGCAATCAAATGATTTTGGGAAATTTCCTGCACGACAGATCCAATTAAATGTCCCGCGGTATGGGCTTTGGCGTTAAGCAAACGGTATTCTGAATCAACTTTAAATGTTGCTATGGCGCCAGGTTCCGCGGTAATTTCATGATCTAGATAGTGAATGACCTGACTGGTTTGTGGATCAAACCCTACGTGGACAACTTCATAAGTTTCATTATTTATATGAATGGTCCCTTTATCGGCAGGTTGACCCCCACCCTGTGGATAAAAAATTGTCTGGTCAAAAACGCCACAAGGAAGCATTTGCCCTTTAAGCTCCCTTGCTTTGCGGTCAACAAGATTTCCTTCAGCCTGACAAAGAAAAGTATCCTTCATATACAGGCAAACTGTTGGGTTTTGATTCATAAGACATCTCCTTTGTATCCAAAGGGATTTTAAAAGATTTCTTACTCTTTTTCAAATAAAACGATATCTTTCTTCTGCGATGCCTTAGAAAGCATACGACGGGCCTTAGTTCCAATTTCAAGGTCATACACGCGCTTTAAAGTATCTTCACGTGTAAATCCATCAGGGGTTGGTAAAGATTTTTCTGAATCCATTCCCTTTTTCAAGATAACCATCAGGGTTGATCCTGGTTCCATCATCGATGAAAGTTCCATCAGTTTTTCTTTAGATTCTTTTTTTCCGTCATAGTAAATAACAACAAGACTTGATTCTGCTGCATTACCTATTCTTTCAACAGTTCGGGCGGCTTTTGCTTCCGGTAAAACGCCTTTATCGGCCAATAATCGTACAAGCCCTTTAAAAGAGGGGTCCGCGGCTTTTTGAACGTATACTTTCCCTAGGTTTTTTTGAATCAAATCAGCAAGCGATCCACCCTCACTTGATTTATCCATTAAAACAGGCGATACACTTGATTCTGAACCCCTGCTGGCTGCTGCCATTGAAACAGGCGATACACTCGATTCTGATCCACTGCTGGCTGCTGCCATTGAAATATTAGGTAAAGTAATTGCCGTCAATAGAAATAAGTATTTATTCATAATAGTTCTCCCTTACATTAAGTAAAGTGTAATACATTATTTAATAAATAAGCAAGAAACTTAAATAAATATTATTAATAGAAGGCCCAAAAGATTAGGCAGATCTTTAATCGAATTCTTCTTCGTCCATTTGATCAAGATAGATTTCAGCCTTTTTGAAAAAGTCTTTCGTATCGTTTTTCAGTGATTGGGACAGAACGCTTACTTTGTTTCCAGCCTTGGAAAACATTTTCGCCATTTTATCACTTTCTTCATTATTCTTTGTCATACTATTAATCCGACGCCCAAGGGTTTGGGCCTCTATTGCGGCTTTGTGGGCGGCATCCACAATATTTTTTAATTCTTTTTGTAATTTATCAATGTCACTTCGACGAATATTTTTGCGATCGTCTTTTTCAAATTTTTTGTAAAGGGCTTGCAATGTATCTTCCATCGTACTGGATGCTTTCACAATATCGCGAAAGTCTTTTCGGGCTTTGTCATTTGCCTCGTGAATCATCTTAATTTTAGTATCATAAGTTTCCGATAATTTAGAAATACTGATAGACGCTTTTGATAATTCCTCTGCAGTGGTTGATACCATATCCAATTGATATTCTATGGAATCGTCTATCTTATAAATATCATCTTTAATACGTTTGACCATGGAATCTGAAAAAAGTTTCATAGATAAAATTAATTTCCCAATTTCATGATGTCGGTTGGGAACCAAAGGAAAAGCCGATGGTTTCTGGGCGGCCAAGTCATCCAATGTTTTGGATAAATCAACCAATGGCTGACGAACTGTCCGTAAAAACTGCACAAGAAAAATGATGAATAGTCCCAATAAAACCAACGAAAATATGATGTTTGAAAACTTTGTTTCCCGAACTTCTCCTGCATGTTGTAACAAAGAAGTCTTTTGATCTTCTTTAATACCATCCCTAAGATTGTTCGAAAACTGCGTCAAAATGGATACTGTTCCTTTGATTTCTTTATCAGTTAAGTACGTCAAAGATTGAACGGCCCCTTTTAATTCATTCACTTTAGAAAAATAATCGATAATCATTCCTTGCAATTTTTGAACAGCCTGGTGTTTTTCTGGTACAGGCTTGGTGATTTGCAATAATTTATTAAGGTCTGATGCCGTGTCTGACATTTGATTTTCTATGGCTTCGCCAAAGTGATGAACATCAATTTTATAAGTGACCGCAAAGTCTTTAATACTTCGGCGAACATTCACAAAATCTTGGTAAACTTCTTCTGCAATAGACTGATTTTTTAAAGACAATGTTTTTTTCAAAGACAGGGCAGAAATTTCAATAGAGTCAGGGAAACTTCCCATTAAATCTTTTAATAATTCCCTGCGACGGTTTAATTGATCGGCTGTTTTTCCCGCGGCACTAAATAAAACGCGATGCAGATCAATCATTTTGACAGAGGCGGCCTGCCAGTCATCGTTATACGATTGCGCTTTTATTTTATCTAAGTATTGACCAACATTTTCAATATAGGTTTCCAACTTTTTGAGGGATGCTTTGGCCTCTTTTTCATGCAAATCAAGGGGGGTTAAGGAATTTTTATTTAGGAAGTCAGCCAGTTCATTAATATTAATTTCTTGTGCCTGTGATTTTGTATACGTTTTGGAAACCTTTTCCAAAAAAGAAGCATTCCTTAAATTAACATAAAGCTGTGTCCCAACAATAAGTAAGGCAAGCATGCCATACGCCAAAATCTGCCCTTTTAAAGAAATATGTCGCAACGTAAAGTTTTTAAATTTCATTAAATCCACCCTAAGATCGGTATGTTTATTAATTTCTTCCCATTTTATACATTGTTTATATCATAAATATGAATTAGTATGTGAGGGTAATCATAAAGTTAGGATACCACTGTGCTTACTAAGCGGCAATATGAACTACTACGTTTTTTGAAGAATTACAAAAAAACAAATCACATCTTCCCATCTTACGATGAGATGTGCCATGCCTTGGGACTAAACTCTAAATCACATGCACGATCTTTACTTGATGGAATTGAACAGCGGGGCTTTATCAAAAGAATCCCCCACAAAGCCCGGGCCATTGAAATTCTTAAGTATCCTGACAGCCTAAATCCACAACAACGTATTTCAGAACCTGAATCAGCAACTTATAGCCCCCCCCAACCCCAATCAACCGGCAACGCTGATTATATGAAGGTTCCTTTTTATGGGTCTATATCATCGACAATCCCCATTGAAAGTTTTTTAAAACCAAAAAGCCAAATGACCGTCCCGTATTCCTGTATTTCCGAAGCCCTAGAACATAGTGAATCTGATTATATGGCGTTGGAAATTTCTGGGGAAACAATGAAGGAAAATGCCATTCTTGGTGGGGATACCATTATTCTTCGCACCGTGAATGATGCAGAACCTGGGTCAATTGTACTGGCCATTATTGATGAAAAAGATGTGGTCCTTAGACGCTGGAGCATTGAAGGCGATAAAATATTACTGACCTCTGGAAACAAATACCTTATGCCACAAGTTTACGATAAAAGCCAAGTAACCATTCGTGGAAAAGTCGTTGGCTTGCTGCGCAAGTTTTAATCACCCTTTTACTTAGAAAAAGACAAAAGCCGTTAATAAGAATAAGGGTATTAATATCACAAATGACCAGGCCATATACCCAAAAAAGCTGGGCATTTTTATGCCATGACGTTCTGATATTGATTTAATCATAAAGTTTGGCGCATTCCCAATATAAGTCACAGCCCCCATAAAAACAGCCCCAGTTGAAATGGCCGTTAATGTCGTGGAAAGTGTTGTTGTCAATTCAGTCACATTCCCCCCCGCCATGTAAAAGAAGACATAATAGGTAGGTGCGTTATCCAAAAAGCTTGAAAATACGCCTGTCAGCCAGAAATAGGCGGGGTTATAAGGGGCCCCATCTTTTGTAACCATTTCCATAAAATGACTTAAAGCCCCATCATGACCAGCCTTTAATATGGCAATTACGGGACTTACTGTAATAAAAATCCCAAAAAATATTTTCATGACTTCCAATAATGGATCCCAAGAAAAATGGTTGCTTTCGCGGGTTTTACTGTTGGTTGTCACCAATGACATCAAAGACATTAATAATAAAATGGCATCCCGCACCAAGTTTTCAATTTGAATTTCCACACCAAAAAAATCAAAACTTATACCTGGGTGCCAAAACCCACTTAATAAAACGCCCCCGATAATCCCGCCAAGGAAATAAAAATTACGGCGTCCTTGGAACCGTATTCCACCCGTTGTTTGACTTGATTTATAGGGTGATTCCTCTGTTTCTTTTTTATAAAAATAATAATCCAGGCCATAATAAACAGCCAAAATACAAACACTTAATAACAGCATCGGCAAAAACATATTAACCGCTGGCCAGAAAAAAGGAACCCCTTCTAAGAACCCCAAAAATAAAGGTGGGTCCCCCAAAGGCGTTAAACTGCCACCTATATTGGCAACCAAGAAAATAAAAATAATAATTGTGTGAACTGTATGTTTACGCCAGGCATTGGCACGAATTAAAGGCCGAATCAGTAACATACTGGCCCCTGTTGTTCCAATAATACTTGCAATAAATGTACCCGTTAAAAGAATCAACGTATTGCTTTTTGGTGTTCCAAACCAATTGGCCGTCAAATGAATGCCCCCTGTTGTGATAAACAAGCTGGCGATTAATATGGTAAACGGCATGTATTCAGATAACATGACATGCAAAATTTCATGACTTACAACATCCATTCCAAAAGATGATGCCCCTGGAATAATGTATAAAAGACAGTATCCAATAATTAACTTTCCATAATGCCGATGCCATAGTTTAGGAAAAAGTAACGGCATTACGGCCAAAGATAATAAAATGGCTGCAAATGGCGCACACCAAATTAACCCCATTGATTCTGCGGGCAATCCATGGTCAGCGACAGCAAGACTTGACGTCATTAAAAGGCAACATGTAAGAATGTAGAACATGAAAACAACATACTTGATTGCCCTGATTAATTCAAGACAGCCGTTGTCGCTTATGTAAAAAAGATGTGTTAAGATAAAGGATATTGACAGACTTCCCATACTATGTAAATTTGTATGGCATATACAATGGATCTATAATGTTGAAATTACTTACTTTTATTTGCGGATTTTTATTAATCACAGCCTGCAGCCCCAGCGAACACGTTCGGGGAACCGTTATTGACATCAAACAAGTCCAAAAAATTGTCCCGCATGTGACAACATTAACAGATGTTCATTCATTGCTTGGGCCACCATCAAGCATCACCTTGTTTGGAAAAAAGGCATGGCTGTATATTGGTGAAGAAACAACAACAGTTTCATTCTTTGACCCCGTTGTGGAAGATAGGAAAACATTAATTATCACTTTTAATGATGATAGCACTGTTGAAAGTTATAAATTCAAAGAATTTCATCATGGTCACGAAATTGAACCAGACAAAAACACAACCCAAACATATGGGAATGACCCAAGTTTATTAAGCGAGCTTTTTGGTAATATTGGTAAGTATGATCCGCCAGGTCGTGGCGGCAAAAAATAAGCCTGCTGTTCCAAAAGTGTAGGTAAAACAAAGCCTTAAAACCTTTCCACAAAATATGTGGATAAGTCTGCGGGTAACTTCATACCCTATAGTATTACCGTCCCATTCACTGCCCCTGATTAAATAACAGTCAATCTTTGAAATACTTAATGTATCCCCCAATTTAAAGAGCAAAATAAGTATTATCAAGTATTTAAAACTAAATAAAACGATATGCATTTTTTGCATAAATAGATGAAGTGAAATTATTGTGGAAAAAGGGGGCATAGAAAGGGTTCTGTGTAAAAAAAAGAGGATAAGCTAGGCCTATCCCCTTTATCCCCTTTACAGCGAGTGTGTGTACAGGGAGGCTATAAAATAGCCAACACTGTAAAGGTAACCTTTAAAAGGCTACCTTTGGATTATGTTAAAAATGAAGAAATGTCAATTATTATTTAAAGAAATTACCTATGATTACAAAAAATAAATCCTGTAACGGCCAGCCACCTTGTTGTTTCATCCCCACTTTATTATCCCACATTTTAACAGCCCCACATCGTCGTGCGACGCTTGATACCATAGCCAGTTATTAATTCATATAAATACATGAAAATTATAGCATCCGAAAGGGAAAACAATTCCTTTTACAATGACAGTTTACTGAAAATATATTAATAATATCCATATACAAAGCATCAATGTAATCGAATTCTTGCACGATAAGATTTTTTTAAGATCCTATACCTAGGTTAACAATGCGGCTAAAAAAAATGGCCCCTGCCTATCCCAAACTGGAAATTGACCATGAACCATTTTATTACTGAATTCGGTTATACTATCGTTAACAGTGCCATACATTCTCATAAATTTCTGGGTAGCCCCTGATTACAATCAGGGTCACCACCTTAGAAGGTGTATGTTGCCCCTGGGAAAATTTCCTAATAACCCTCAGGGGCTTCGTTTACGACTTCAGATACTTATGACGACCAACACTTATTAATTTTCTATTAAGTTGTCCTGTATCGACCTGATTCTCGAGCTTTATATTCTGCTTCTGCTCTTCTGGCTGCTGCTGCTCTGGCTTCTGCTGCTGCTCTGGCTTCTGCTGCTGCTCTGGCTATGTCTGCTCTAGCTTCTTTTATTACTCTATCTTTAACTGCTTTCCTAGCTCTTTCTCTATCTGCTTCTCTACCCATACGTTCTGCATCTATCGCTTTTATTTCAGCACCTACTCTATCTGCTGTATGTGCGCTATCTATTCTCGCTGCTTCCGCTACTACTCTAGCTGTTTCCAGGTCTGCCCTCGCTGCTTCTGCTTCTACCCTAGCAGCTTCCAAGGCTACCCTCGCTGCTTCCACTCTGTCTGCTGCTCTATTTTTTACTGCTCTAGCCTTTTGTTCTTTGAGCGTAGCTTCTCTTTCTCTTTGTATCTGTGCGTTTATTTGCCTTTGATATCCTTCATGAATAGCTTTTTCTTCTGCTACTCTAGCGTTTGCTCTTGTTATAACACTTTCGCTTGCCAATCCAAAACCTGCTTCTGAATCATAATAACGATTGGATCCTCTTTGTTTTTGTAGTTCATAAAAAAACGCCAATCCCTCTTCATGAATTTTCGCAAGCCTCGCATCCCTATCTGAGATAAAATGAAGTGATTGCCCTGTCGTTCTCAAACAAAAAGGGTCTATACCTTTATAAGAAAGAAAGAGTCTAAAAATTTCTATTGATCGGCTTAATTCTTCATCATCTTTTGCATCTATATAAACAAGCATTCTATTCATCAGAGAGTATATAGCCGTTTGACCAAATGAATCTTCATAATTTATCTTAACATTTAGGCCGCTCCGCAAAAAATATTCAGCAAGTCCCCATTGCATCTTACTGATAGCGCGGCGCAAAGGGGTTCTTCCATCAGCAACCATTCCTTCCAAAGAATTCCCATTAGCAGCTATAGCTGCTTTCACAGCGTCCAAATCTCCCCGATCTATGGCTTCAAAAATTGAATTAGAGCAACGGGTGGCTGCTCCTGAACTTGCTGCAGCGGCAGCTGCAGCTGCGGCGGCAACAGGGCGTCTGCGTGCTGCGCCATCTTCTTCGTGTGCACCTTCTGCCGCATTTGTAAGTGTTGATCTTAAAAGTATTAAAGTTGTGTAAAGTAATGCTTGCTTTATTTTCATTTTTTCATCCTATATTTCTAACATATATAACGTATTAATAATTAACCTTCAAGAAACTAAACAAACTGTAATAAAATGGATTGAATCATTCCTGTTTAAAGATTCAAGAAATTCAATGGGAATTACTTGCGGCGTTTTTTATAAACTCTTTTGCAATTTTAATACCCCGCATATCAATACTGTGGGCAAGGTTGTCTAGTAAATTCAAATCAGATCTGAACCCCTGCCCTTGAAGGAATTCATGTGATTTGACTGAGGCGTCTGAAGATACAGCATCATCATTTTTCCCATGAATTAAGCTTATTTTCAAAGATTTATCAGCTTTGATATCAGCAGAATCCATATAAATGCCGCCAGAAAATCCAACCACACCCCGGCATAAATTATGATCCACCAATGAACTGTACAACACCATCATGGTCCCTTGGGAAAAACCAATTAAGAATGTTTCCTGGTGCCCCACCCCATGCTTGGTTTGTAAGTTCCGTATCAATTCCACCACATTAGGGGAAACCCTTTGACAAGATGCCTTTAAATAGCCTTCGGACATACTTTCAATAGGGAACCACTGATACCCCCCACGGTTATCCGGCATAGGCTCTAAAGCATTTGGGGATTCAATTATAACGTCTTGTGCCAAATCTTTAAAGAAAGCCCCCAATGATGCCAGGTCTTTTCCGTTTGCGCCGTAACCATGTAAAAATATTAATAAAATCTTGTTCATAAATCTTTTCTTTTTTAATTAATTGAAGTAAGTTTCTTAGCATGACAAAAAAACCAGAAAATATCAAAGTAGAAAAAGGCCAAACATACTTTTTATGTACCTGTGCCTTAAGTGAAAAATATCCCTTTTGCGATGGCACCCATCGTAATGCCAGTACAGACTTAAAATCTATGCATTACACCGCCCAAGAAACTTGTACTATGGCATATCACCCTGGGGAAGCGCCTAAAAAAATATAAATTAATTAAAATTTGTCGTTTTTCCACTCTATCTATTTAGTAAAACGAAGTATATCTGTGGCTTTCAGCTATACACCCCCCTATTTTACTTTGCTTTCTTCCCTAAATTTAAGAATAATCTATTGATTATTTTACGTATTGTCTTTATAAAAGGCACATACATGGAGAGTATATAAATATGAAAGAAGCTAATGACCAAATATTAGAGTTAACCTCTAATATCGTGGCAGCACATCTGTCTAATAATGAAGTGCCTGCAGAAAAAGTCTCAGACCTGATTGAGCAAGTCTATGGAAAACTGTCACAAGTAAAACATGATTCCAAGATTTCTATTAACCGTCCAAAGCCAGCTGTATCAATTGAAGAATCTATACAGCCAGACTATATTGTTTGTCTTGAAGATGGAAAAAAACTTAAAATGTTAAAACGTCATTTAAAGGCTGTCTATGGCATGTCTTTGCATGAATATCGTGAACGCTGGGGATTACCGGCTGATTATCCAGCTGTGGCGCCTAATTACGCCAAAGAACGTAGTCGCCTTGCCAAAGAAATTGGCTTAGGTATTGTTGGCCGCAGCATTGCAGTTAACAGCTAAAAACCACACTTATCTTTGCTAAAGACCACACCACTTTTATAGTAAAGCCTTCCCGGCCCGCGTGCCGGGGGGGGGATTATCTAATCAATGTCTTATATAGGCCAACTGTCTGTTTCGTAATAATGGTAGTTGAAAATTCTTGTTCGGATTTTTGGCGGCTGATGGCTCCCATTTTATTGCGCAGTGGCTTGAAATTAATTAATATTTCCAAGCGATCTGCCATAATTTTGTGATCTTTCAACGGAACCAAGAAACCATTTACATCGTTTTCTACAACCTCTCGGCAACCAGGAACATCAGTTGTAACGATGGGCAATCCACAGGCCGCGGCCTCAAGCAAAGATTTGGGCAACCCTTCCCGATAAGACGGCAATAAGGCAATATCTGATTCCTGATAAACCTTGGCAACATCTTTTGTGTGGGGTGTCCACTTACATAAACCTTCTTTTTCCCAACGCTTTAGCTGGCGTTCTGAAATTGATTTTGGGTTTTCTGGATCAGGATCCCCATACAAATATAAATCTGCCTTTATGTTTTTCTGTTTCAAAATTTGCATTGCATCGATGGCTTCTTGAATACCTTTATCCCACAACATACGGGCAACCAAAGCAATTTTAATTGTGGGCATTTCTTTTGTTTCAAGGGGCTTAAAGTGATTGATATCAACCCCCGATCCTCTTATTATTTCCACTTTGGCTTTAGGCATTCTTGCCTTAAAAAAGCTTAAATCATCTTTGTTTTGTAGCAACAGGCAAAACTGTTTTTTTGAAAAAAGATATTTAAATACAGTCATAACAAAATATCTGATGATACGTGCCTTTGATGACTGGGAAATAAATAAGTATCCAAGGCCAGTCAAGGCATTAATGACGGCAGGCACCTTAGATATCCATGCGGCAATACTGCCATACAAGACGGGTTTCATTGCAACATGATGAACCAGATCTGGCTGAATCCGACGGTAAATAGCCATCATTTCCTGCAAGGCTGATAAGTCTTTAAAAGGATTAAGGCCACCCCTTTCTAGCTTGGTCAATGGAATGAACTGAAAACCATGCTTTGTAATTTCTTTTTGATTGCCAGTATCTTTGGCCACAACAATAATTTTATAGCCTTGTTTTTTTGCAGCAAGGGCAACTGGTAAGCGATGACTTAGGAAATAGGCATCGTTTGCAACCAGATACAAAATCTTTTTCATGAATTAACGCTTTGAATGGCGTTCGAAGGAAAGTTCACTTTTCGGATCAAATAAGTGACAATCATTGGGTTCCACGCAAAGGGTCAAATGATCCCCAATTTTAACAATGGATTCCCCATTTAATCGAACAAGAACTTGCTGGCCCCAACCAATTTTTACATAAGCAAGAATTTCGCTACCTAAGTGTTCAACCATTTGAACATCGCCTGTGAACAAGGCTTTCTTAGGGTCGCATATTGTAATATGTTCAGGACGAATCCCAATATCAACCGTATTTCCAGCTTCTAACTTAATACCTTGAGGAAGCGATACAGGTAAAACAATATTTTTATCGTGCGGCAGATCCAGTGTAACTTCTTCCCCAACAATTTTGGAAATTCGGGCCTCAATAAAATTCATTTTTGGCGACCCAATAAAACTGGCCACAAATTTATTACGGGGATGGTGATAAAGCTCCAGAGGTTTACCAACTTGTTCAATGTTACCATCTTTTAAGACAACAATTTTATCCGCCAAAGTCATGGCCTCTGTCTGATCATGTGTAACATAGATCATTGTTGTTTTTAATTCTTCTTTTAACTTTGCAATTTGCATACGCATTTGCACACGCAAAGATGCATCCAAATTTGACAAGGGTTCATCAAACAGAAAGACATGCGGATCACGAATAATGGCCCGCCCAATGGCCACACGTTGGCGCTGTCCCCCAGACAATTGTTTGGGTTGGCGATCCAGTAAATGATTCAATTGTAATATTTCCGCAGCATGCATCACACGCCGATGGATTTCATCTTTGCGGTACTTTGTAATTCTTAAGCCAAAGGCAATATTTTCATAAACCGTCATATGCGGATATAAGGCATAGGATTGAAACACCATGGCAATCTTGCGTTTGGCCGGTTGTAATTTTGTTACATCCTGGTCACCAATAAAAATTTGGCCACTGGTAACATCTTCAAGGCCCGATAATAATCGTAGCATCGTTGATTTTCCACACCCTGAAGGCCCCACAAAGACTGTAAATTCATTATCTTCAATTTCCAAATTGGCATTATGGATAACTTCAACTTTTCCAAATGATTTTTTTACGTCTTTAAAAATTACTTTCGCCATTTTTTATCCTTTTACGGCCCCAGCCGTTAATCCTGATACAATTCGTCTTTGGAATATTAATACTAAGGTGATCAAAGGTAAAGTCACAACCACGGATGCAGCCATAATTTTCCCCCACGGAAGTTCATACTCCGATGCCCCGGTCATCAACGCAATGGCCACGGGAACTGTTCGTGCTTTTTCTTCAATAGTAAATGTTAGGGCAAACAAAAATTCATTCCAAGCCGCAATAAAGGCCAATAATCCTGTTGTCACCAAGGCTGGCCATAATAACGGAAGAAATATTTTCGTACATATTTCCCAAGTATTGGCCCCATCGATAATGGCGGCTTCTTCAATTTCTTTGGGTAATTGTTTCATAAATGTTGTCATAATCCATACAGTAAATGGCAACGTAATAATCATGTACGAAAGAATTAACCCCAATAAGTTATTATAAAGACCCATCGCACGGATTAATTCAAACATACCTGATAAAACGGCAACTTGGGGAAACATAGAAACAGCCAAGATCGTCACCAGCAAAGCCGTGCGCCCCCGAAAAGCCACACGTCCCAAAGCATATGAAGCTGTCACAGCCAAAAATAATGCCAAAGAAACGGTGCCAACTGCCACAACAACAGAGTTAAAAATATTGCGTCCGAAAGGTTGCTCTTTAAATATTTCAAGATAATTTCGCCAAGCTGGATTTCCTGGAATGAATTCCACTTTAAATAGATCTGTTCCAGACTTCAACGACGAAACAACTGCCCAATAAAAAGGGAAAACACACACAATAATGATGACAAGGGAAAGGCTGTAAATTAATACTTTTTGTTTTACATTTCGCATTATTTGATTTTATCCCCTTTGATCCCGCCAAACAGTAAAAATATAATGGTGAACAATCCAATCATTAAGAATAACAAGGTTGAGGCCGCTGACCCAACCCCAACATTTTGGAAGTCAAACAACTGTTGTCTTGCATAAACAGACATGGACATCGTTTCGGAACTGCCTCCAGTTAAAACATAAATCAAGTCAAAGACCCGCATGGCATCAAGGCTACGGAAAATAACAGCCACAATAATGGCTGGCTTAAGCAAGGGAAGTGTCACCCGCCAGAAAACACGAATTGGATGAATACCATCAACGCGCGCAGCCTCAAAACATTCTTGGGGCATAAGCTGAAGGCCCGCCAACAAAAGTAAGGCCATAAACGGTGTTGTTTTCCAAACATCCACCAAGATAACAGAAATCATGGCCAGTTTTGGATCTGCTGCCCAAGCAATCGGTTGTTGAATAAAGCCAACCCAAATCAACATGTCATTGATCACCCCGTAAACATCATGCAACATCCAGCCCCACATTTTGGCTGAAACAATGGTTGGAATCGCCCAAGGAATAAGAACGGCGGTGCGAAGCAATCCCTTCCCTTTGATTTGGCTATTTAAAACAAGGGCGATGACAAGCCCCAAAACGGTTTCCAATGCAACGGAAATAACAGCAAAATAAAGCGTGTTTTTTACAGCTGTTCCCCATGAACTATCTTTAAACAAAAATTCAAAATTTTCAAAGGCTGTAAACTGTGCAGCTGACATGTTGCTTAAAGAAGCATCTGTAAAAGAAAACCATATGGTTCTTAACAAAGGCCATCCCGCAACAAAGCTGATAACCAATAAAGTTGGCAGCATAAAAACCCATGCAGCCCTTGTTCTTTCTTTTGTTAGATCTGATCTGAATTTAGAAGCCACAGCAAAAAACCTTTAATACCACTTTGTTCCGTTCTTACTTAAAGAATTAAGTTTTTCAGCTGCAGTTGCAAAATTTTCTTCAGCTGTTCCATTCTTACTTAAAGTTTTATGAACGGAATTCCAGAATACAGAGCTAACCTGGCTGTATTTTGATCCAGTTTGCCCACCTGGCCTTGCCGTTATTGTCTTAAGAACTTTTTTCATAATTTTCATCAAAGGATTGGCGGCAACAATGTCTTTGTCATTATAAAGTGATTCAATAGTTGGGAAATACCCCCCAACAATCGCCCGCCTTCTAAGTTCTTTTTTGCCCGTTAGGAATCGAATAAGATCAGCCGCATCTTCTTTCCGCTTTGAGTATTTTGACAAGGCCAAATTCCAGCCCCCTAAAACACCTGTATGGTGACCATCTTTTCCACCTTTAGGCAAAGGCGCAATGCCTATTTTACCCTTAACAGGACTATCATCAGAATTTAATAAAGGCCAAGCATAAGGCCAGTTGCGCATGAATACCGCTTTTCCAGATTGGAAAATACCCCGACAGTCCTCTTGTTCATAGTTCAAAACACCCTCTGGTGCAATGGTGCCTATCCATCTTGATAAACGGTTAATAACCCCAGCTGCCTGTGAATTATTTAAAGTAATTTTTCCTTTGTGATCAATGATTGTCCCCCCATCTTTTGTGGAATTCATCATTTCTAAGGCATTGCAAGTCAGCCCTTCATAGGCCTTTCCTTGGAAAACATATCCCCAGATATTATCTCCAGTTTTCTTTTCACCTTCCATAATTATTTTGGCTGTTTCTTCCATTTCTTCCCATGTTTGGGGAACAGGCCGATTATATTTTTCAAGCAGATCTTTCCTATAATACATAAAGCCAACTTGGATAAACCAAGGCATCGCAACCAGCCTACCGTTAACTGTATTGTTTTCTATTAAGGTTGGAATATATGTATCCAGTTCTTCTTGGGGAATATATTTTTTCAAGTCTTCTAAATGATTTTCCAACAACCCTGGCCAAACAACGTCCACTTGGTAAACATCAATGCTGGCATCCCCGGCAGCCAAATATTGTTGGAAGATGGTTAAACGTTCATTGGATCCATTTGGAGCGGGTAAAATTTTTGCTTTTTTGCCAGTTTTCTTTTCCCACAAAGCCACGCCTTCTTTACAGGTTTTGTGTTCCAAACCAACCATTCCACACGTGATTGTTACAGCATCGTTATCGGAATTATCTTCACCGTCTGCAAAATAAAAATACCCCCCTACGATTAAACCTAGGAAAAGCAATCCAATTAATAACTTTTTCATCATATCTCCAAGTCTTGATTGATTTATTGATCAAACGAATTTATATTGTCCAAAATCAACTTGATAATTAAGTACACCATAGCGTCATCAATGAGATAAAATCAAGAGACAATGTTAATGAAAATAAAAAACACCCCACCAAGAAAACGCATCTATGAAGATTTCTATAGGTATCTTGAGGATAAAGCCATCTCTATTTTATTAGAAAGCTTTAAAACTACGGATCCAATGGATAAAAATATCGATGCTGTCGGGAAAGAATTGGTACAATCCATCAAAGACACAACCTTAAGTTCTTTTGATGCTTTAATGAAAAAATATGACCTTGGGTCAGACCAAGGCCGTGCGTTAATGAGTTTGGCCGAAGCCCTTCTTAGAGTCCCAGACAACAGTACAGCCAGTCTTTTGATCCAAGACAAGCTTGAACAAGCCATGAAAGAACCTGTTGACAGTAAAGATGACGGTTTGTTTTTAAAGTTTATCGGTTATGGCCTAAGTCTTTCTGATAAAATATTTGACTCTGCTGGTAAAAAACCCAAAAACTGGGCTGATAAAATGCAAAGCCTTATTGCCAAATCAACCGAACCTGTCGCCCGCGAAGGCTTTAAATCCTTTATGAAAGTACTGGGGCGGCATTTTATTTTGGAAACCAGTATTCAAAGTGCTGTGAAAGAGGCCCGCAAACAGGAAAAAAAAGGATACACTTATTCGTATGATATGCTGGGTGAAGCCGCCCGCACCCAATCAGATGCCGATCTATACTTTGATCATTATGCAACAGCCATTCATGAAATGGGAAAATCAGCCACAGGGGAATTTTTAAAAGAACGCCCTGGAATTTCCGTAAAATTATCAGCATTACATCCCCGTTATCATTATTTCCACCGGGCCCAGGTTGCCAAAGATTTAACCCCAAAAGTCTTGGATCTTTGCTTGCTTGCCAAAAAATATAATATACATTTAACCATTGATGCAGAAGAAGCAGATCGTCTGGATTTATCTTACGATATTATTGAACAAGTTTTCTTGGATAAAAAGTTAGATGGCTGGGAAGGTTTCGGCCTGGCGCTTCAGGCATATCAAAAGCGGGCTTTTACCGCCATTGACTGGCTGATTGATTTGGCAAAACAAGCCAATCGAAAATTAATGATTCGTTTGGTTAAAGGGGCCTATTGGGATACAGAAATTAAGCTGGCCCAAGTTGAAGGGCTGGGCTATCCTGTTTTTACGCGAAAATGTAATACAGATGTGTCCTATATTGTTTGCGCCCAAAAACTTTTGAATCATCAAGACCATATATATCCTATGTTTGCCACCCATAACGCCCAAACGGTTGCAACAATTTTAACTTTAGGCAAAGATAAAAAATTTGAATTTCAACGCCTGCATGGCATGGGCGATTCCCTGTATGATAAAATCATCACAGACGGCCCCTATAAATCACCTTGTCGCATTTATGCCCCCGTCGGAAGTCACAAGGATTTATTGGCTTACTTAGTTCGTCGTTTATTGGAAAATGGGGCGAACAGTTCTTTTGTACATCAGTTAACATCTGACACCATTACAGTTGATGAAATTTTGGAAAATCCTTTTCATAAAGTAAAAAAGTTAAAAACCATTCAACATTCAAAAATCCCAAATCCCACAGATTTGTACAAAGGCTATCGCAATAACTCGCTTGGAATTGACCTAAGCAACCAAACAACTTTAACCAGTTTGCAACTGCATATTGAAGGGTTCTGCAAAACACTTCCCTTACAACAAGGGCCCACGTCTTTCCTTGCAAAATCAAAGGAAATAATGGCTGTTACCAATCCCAATAATCACGCTGAAGTCGTTGGAAATATTGGCAAAGCCAGCAAAGAAGACTTAACCCAAGCCATCAATAACTCGCAAAAAGCCTTTGAAGATTGGGCCCAGACCCCTGTCAGTCAGCGGGCAGATATTATTGAAAAAGCTGGCGACTTAATGCAGCAACAAGAAAATGATTTGATTGCCTTGTGTGTGAAAGAAGCTGGAAAAACCCTACCGGATGCCGTGGCAGAAGTTCGCGAAGCCATCGATTTTTGTTATTATTACGCCGCGCGCGCCAGGGAACTTTTTCAATACCCAGAAACATTTCCCAGCCCAACAGGTGAATTAAACCAGCTTACATTATACGGCCGGGGAACATTTTTATGTATCAGCCCCTGGAATTTTCCCTTGGCCATTTTTGTTGGACAAGTAACGGCCGCCTTGGTTTCTGGCAACTGTGTTATTGCAAAGCCAGCGCAAACCACCCCATTTATTGCGGCCCGCGCGGTAGATATTCTTCACAAAGCCGGCATTCCGAAAGATGTTTTGAATTATGTAAATATCAGCGGGAAAATGATTTCAGAAATTGCCCTTTCCCATCCCGTCATCAAAGGGGTGGCGTTCACAGGATCTGTCCCTACGGCGCAAGCGATTAACCGGACATTGGCCCAGCGCCCCACAGATATTATTCCCTTTATTGCGGAAACAGGGGGATTAAATTCAATGATTGTTGATTCAACCTGTCTACCAGAACGGGCGGTTGATGACATTATCATGTCGTCCTTTCGCAGTGCAGGCCAGCGCTGTTCAGCCTTACGTCTTTTATATGTTCAAGATGATATATATGATGACTTTATCCAGATGCTTAAGGGGGCCATGAATGAACTGAATATTGGGGACCCTATCAATCTTGAAACAGATGTCAGCCCTGTCATTGATTTTAAGGCCCAAAAAAATCTGGCCAACCATATTGATCATATGATCAAAGATAAAAAAGCAAACCTTCTTCACAAGATATCTATGCCTGACACTTTGGCGAAGGGAAGTTTTACTGCCCCTCACCTGCTTGAGTTAAAACAAGCAAGTGACTTAACTGACGAAGCTTTCGGCCCCGTCTTGCATGTTGTTAAATACAAAGCAAAAGATCTGGATAAAACCTTGGATCAAATTAATGGATCTGGGTTTGGTTTGACTTTTGGTCTTCACACCCGTATTAACAGCCGCATGCAATATATTCGCCACCGTATTCATGTGGGAAATATGTATGTCAATCGTAATATGATTGGTGCCGTTGTGGGTGTACAACCCTTTGGCGGGGAAGGTCTTTCAGGGACAGGCCCCAAAGCTGGGGGTCCCCATTACCTGCTGCGTTTTGTTTACGAGCGCACCTATACAGAGGACACTACAGCCTCTGGCGGGAATACTGGGTTGTTAAGTTTGGAGGAATAATAATAATTCTGATTTATCAAAACATCCCGCAGCCAACTGATGATCGTGACATCTTTTTAAGATATCCGTAAATTCTTTGCCCGGTGTTATCCCCTGATTAATCAAGTCTTTTCCTTGGATAATGGGCATCATTTTCAAAGGATTATCTAAATCATAATCTTTCACAGCTTGGGTAAGCTTTATAAGCATGGCATCTTCCATTAATAAATTAACAAGTGCTTTGATAGTATCAAATGATGTGTATCCTTTATGGATATTGTGCGCCCAACGACGCCAACCATAGGCACCATCTAAAGTGGCCAAGTCATGCAGGGCATCATCCCCCTGCGTTACTTCTTTATAAGTATGGTTGGACACCTTTAAATATCTTAAAAAGGCTTCAACAGATTCTTTTGCAGGCATAGACCAAGCAACAAGCGTTAACATAAAACTGAATTCCACAGAATTTTTATCCGGGTGATTGACACCAAAATCCAGTTTTTCCAGCAATATTTTCCAACTTGAACCCTTAATATCCTTTAGGCCATCAATGTATTTCAGCAAACCTGTTTCTTTCAGGAAAACAAATCCCCAAGAAGGTTTTTGGCCCTTAACCAATAGTTTTCTGAATTCTGTTAAAATCCGTTCGCTGGGTAATTCTGATAAGTCTTGCTGGGAACACAAAGCCAACAAAGCCTGGTCAGGCTTCATCAAAAACCTTGCGGATAATTGCATGACACGTAATGCCCGTAAGGGATCTTCCCCAAAAACTTTGGAATCTGTTGCTTTTAAAACTTTGTCTGCCATGTCTTTCTGGCCATCCCAAGGATCCAACAATTCATTCGTGATGGGGTCATATCCCATGCTGTTCATTGTTAAATCGCGCCGTCTTGACGCCTCTGGAAAACTTAGAAAAGGATCGGCAGAAATTTTAAACCCACGATGGCCTGCCCCAACTTTCTGATCTTTCCGGGGAATTGAAATTTCTAAGTCACGGTGATGCAGATGATAAACCCCGAAACTTTGTCCAGCAAAAGATACAGGGCCACTATCTTTTAAGATATTTTCTAAATTTTCAGGGGATAGTCCATATACCTCGGCGTCATAATCTTTAATTACCCCCCCCAGCAGAGCATCACGAACACACCCCCCAATAAATAAAAATCGCCCCCCAGCATGGGTTACAGACTGGATAATATCTTTGTAAGAATCTTTTAATTTTTTAAGGTTGTTTACTTCCATCCCCTATTATGGGGCTATTCATAATACGAAATCAACCAAATCCCTTTATTATTATTCACAAAAAGGCTATGATAAAACTGTTGTTTATTAAGGGCTTGGTGAACGATGAAATTTTAAGGGGCGTTTAGGAAAAGCGCATCTTGCAACAATCAGATTAACTATGCGAACAGAGGATTCAATGGATAAAAAACCTTACGTAATTGTACTTGGAAATGAAAAAGGTGGCACAGGGAAATCAACCACTGCCATGCATTTGGTCACAGCCTTACTTCGACTTGGCTATCAAGTTGGAACTGTTGATATCGACGCACGTCAGGGAACTTTATCCAGATATATTGACAACCGTAGACATTACACTGAAACAAACAAGGTAAACCTTCCGCTGCCGCAACATTACCGTCTGACACGATCTGCCGAAGATTCAACCAAAACTGCCCAAGAACAAGATAAGGCAACTTTTGAAAAAATTTATCAAGAACTGGGGGACAAAGATTTTATCGTCATTGATACGCCAGGGCATGATCTTTATCTATCCCGTTTGGCGCATTCCTATGCAGATACCTTGATTACCCCTTTGAACGACAGCTTTGTTGACTTGGATGTTTTGGTTCACTTAAAACACGATTCCATGGAAATGGAAAAACCAAGTATTTATGCAGACTGGGTGTGGGAACAAAAAAAACACCGTGCCATGCGTGACAGGGGTTCCATCGACTGGATTGTTTTAAGAAACCGTTTATCCAGTATTCATGCGAATAACAAACAAAAAATGGAAGGTGTTCTTAACAAAATGTCAAAACGTCTTGCCTTTCGTATGGTCCCAGGTTTTAGTGAGCGTGTTATTTTCAAAGAACTGTTTATGCAAGGATTAACCTTGTTAGATTTAACCGATATTGGGCGCCCTTTGAAGTTATCCCATGTGGCTGCACGTCAAGAATTACGCGACTTAATGAATGCCATCAACCTACCGCCTTTGCAAAAAAAGGTTGCAGAAGCCTTTAAATAATGGTTTCTTGAGACACACTTGATTAAGAGGATTTTGTGAAGCAAACAATTAAAAAAGCCATCTTTCCTGTTGCGGGCCTTGGAACACGTTTCCTACCGGCCACAAAATCTATGCCCAAAGAAATGTTAACAGTTATTGATCGGCCTTTAATTCAGTATGCTGTCGAAGAGGCAAAATCCGCCGGAATTGAAGAATTCATTTTTGTCACTGGTCGGGGGAAAACCGCCATCGAAGACTTTTTTGATTACTCGTTTGAATTAAACCACACCCTTGAATTACGTGGAAAAATAGAAGATCTTAAAAAAGTAAACGATGTTGTTTTGGATGCTGGAAAAGTTATTTACACACGCCAGCAAGAACCCCTTGGTCTTGGACATGCCATATGGTGTGCACGTCATCTTGTTGGCAATGAACCTTTTGCCGTTCTTTTGGCGGATGATATGATTTTATCCAAACAACCCTGCCTTCAGCAAATGATGGACCATTATGATGGCGGAAATATGGCAGCCGTTATGCAGGTCCCCAATGACAAAACAAATCAGTATGGTATTCTTGATTGCGGCGCCGAAGATGACTACAAAATTGTTGCAAAGGGGTTAGTTGAAAAACCAGATCCGGCAAAGGCCCCATCCAATCATGCCATTATTGGGCGTTATATTTTAACCCCTGAAATATTTGATGTATTGGAGCAAAGGAATTCTGGCGCTGGCGGTGAAATTCAATTGACGGACGCGCTCCAGAAACTTATTGGGGAAATCCCCTTCCATGGATTTAAGTTTGATGGCAAACGGTTTGATTGTGGATCAAGGCGGGGATTTCTTGAGGCCAGTATCAATTTTGCCCTGGATCGTGAAGATTTGCGTGAAAGCATTAAAAGTATTATTTTAGAATTAAGTCAAAAGCTAAAGGATTAAGTATGAAAGTATCAATGATTGGAACAGGTTATGTCGGACTTGTCACGGGGACTTGTTTTTCAGAATTTGGATTCAATGTCACGTGTGTTGATAGAATTAAAGAAAAAATAGACCTTTTAAACAAAGGAAATGTTCCCATCTATGAACCTGGCTTAGGAAGCTTAATTGAAACAAATGTAAAGGCCGGGCGCTTAAAATTCACAACTGACTTCGCTGAATCTGTTAAAGAATCAGATATTGTTTTTATTGCAGTCGGCACCCCAACGCGTGAAGAAGACGGCCATGCTGACCTAACATACGTCTTTGATGCTGCAGAACAAATTGCAAAATCAATGCAGGGTTATACTGTCATTGTCACAAAATCAACGGTTCCTGTTGATACGGCGAAAAAGATTGAAACACTTGTCAAAAAGGTTAATCCAAAAGCAGACTTTGATGTTGTTTCCAACCCAGAGTTTTTAAGGGAAGGCTCTGCCATTGAAGATTTCATGCGACCCGACCGTGTTGTCGTCGGGGCAAGAACAGAAAAGGCACGTGAAGTCATGCGGAAATTATACCGCCCCTTGTTCTTGATTGAAACCCCCATCGTTTTCACAACACCTGAATCATCTGAACTAATTAAATATGCTTCAAACAGTTTTCTTGCAACAAAGGTTGCCTTTATTAACCAAATTGCTGACCTATGTGAAAAATGTGGCGCTGACATACAAGATGTTTCAAAGGGGATTGGTCTGGACGATCGAATTGGTAAAAAATTCCTTCACACTGGTCCTGGGTATGGCGGATCATGCTTTCCAAAAGATACACTTGCCTTGGCCAAAACAGCCCAAAAATATAACTGTCCAACAACAATTATAGAATCTGTGATTGATGCAAATGATCGGCGCAAAAAGGATATGGCACATAAAGTTATTGAGGCTTGTGGCGGCGATATCCACGGTAAAACAATTGGGGTTCTTGGGGTGACATTCAAACCAGACACAGACGATATGCGTGACAGTCCCAGCCTGGATATTATCCCAATTCTTCAACAAAATGGGGCGAATATAAAGGCTTATGATCCGGCAGGAATGGAAGAAGCCAAAGCTTTTTTCAATGATATTGAATGGAAAACCAACGCCTATGACGCCATTCAAGATTCGGATTGCATGCTTATTTTAACAGAGTGGAATGAATTTAGATCCCTTGATAAAGATCACTATAAAAATCTGTCCAAAAAGCCTTTGATTGTTGATTTAAGAAATATTTATCCTTTAAAAGAAATGAAAGATGCGGGCATTGAATATGTATCTTTGGGGCGTAAACATATAAAATAGTATGAATCATAATTTTAACCCAGTCATCTTAAGAAAATACGATATCCGCGGTGTCTATGATAAAGATTTTAACGCAACGGATGGGTATTATATTGGTCGCTGTTTTGCCGAAATTGTCAAAGAAAACAAGGGAACAACTGTTGTTGTTGGTTATGACGGGCGGTTAAGTTCCCCTGCCCTTGAAAAATCAATCACCCAAGGGCTTTGTGATTCAGGCATTAATGTTATTCAAATTGGGTTGGTCCCCACCCCTGTTTTATATTTTTCAATTAAAACTTTGAAAGCTGCGGGGGGAATGATGATTACAGGTTCCCATAATGCTGGCCATTACAACGGCGTAAAGATGGCTTTGTATGACCGACCTGTGTGGGGCAAAGACATTGAAGCCTTTCCGGAAATGGTCCCCAATTTTTGTGAAAGCCCCACCAAAGGATCTGTTGAAAAGTTTGATGCCATCACGCCTTTTATTGAAAAAATGACAAACCTGGCCCAGTTTAAAAATTCTACAAAAGTTGTGTGGGATATTTCAAATGGCGCTGCTGGCGCGGTCATGCCAGATTTAATAACCAAATTACCTGATACGCATATTCTTTTGAATGAAAAAGTCGATGGGACTTTTCCAAATCACGATCCTGACCCAACCAAGCTGGAAAACTTGGGCCAATTAATTTCGTCTATCAAAGAAAACAAGGCGGACTTGGGCATTGCCTTTGATGGGGATGGAGACCGAATTTGTGCCGTAACCAATGATGGGAAACAAGTTCTGGGGGATCTTTTATTAATCTTTTTTGCCCATGATATTTTACAAGAAAATCCAGGCGCGCCCATTATTGCGGATATTAAAGCTTCCCAAGTTTTTATTGACCAAATCATTAAAATGGGAGGGAAACCCATGTTGCTTCCCACGGGGCATTCCAATATCAAAGCCGCCATGAAAGAATATAACTGTCCATTGGCCGGGGAGTTAAGTGGCCATATCTTTTTCGCCGAAAATCATGGCTATGATGATGCGATTTATGCATCCATTAAATTATTAAATATTTTGGCAGAAAAAAAATACAGTTTTTCAGAGCTTGTTAACGCCCTGCCAAAAACATATACAACACCTGAAATAAGAATTGAATGCCCCGAATCCCTTAAATTTGGTATCATTGAATCCATTCAAAAAGATGTCATGAAAATTGAAAATGTGGACGTCACCACAATTGATGGGGTTCGTGTTCAAACCGATCATGGTTGGTGGCTGGCCCGCGCCTCCAACACAGAAAACTGTATTATTATTCGCGCCGAAAGCATAACCCCTGAAGGGTTAAAAGATCTTGTTCATACCCTGAAAGAAATTTTGGGGCGTTATAATTTAAGTTTTGAAAATTAACTTTTATTTCATCCCTTATCTATCATCCTCTTATGCTTCCCATCCTGCCATTACGCCCACACTGACCAGTTAATCCAGGACAAGTGTCCTGCCCATTTCATCATCCCGTGATTTGAAAACCATATAACAGTCGTCCTCTGACATTCCACCGTTTTCGCCCAATAATTGATATAG
>OJGZ01000085.1_pt1 | contig 45307 bp, 46 predicted proteins | sample 1595051 | NCBI WGS metagenome assembly OJGZ01 (sample SAMN05416800, study PRJEB24817) | seawater metagenome | isolation source: Sea water | place: Canada:Atlantic | collected 2013-07 | reverse complement strand
CAGCGTCAGATGTGTATAAGAGACAGCTATTATAAATGCAACAGCGCTAATAAACATTAGCATTAATCTGTTTTTTCGCTGTAGTTGATTTAAGTTAATCAGGTCTTTTAATCTATGAGTATATTCCTCTACTAATTTGATTATTCTATCAACATCACTTGTTTTGAAATTTTTATCGTTCATTCATTAAAGAATTAAGTGTTTCTAAAAAATTACTGTAATTCCCACGCTTTAATGGTTCATCGTAGCCTTGTATTGTCTTTTTTGCAAAATCATTACCAATTTTAAAATTTGAATTAAATAATGAGCAAGATACATATTCGTGAACAAAATTCATTTCTCCTTTAGATTTATATATATCCTCAATTATACTATTATATTCTCCATTTAAGTAATAATCCTTAACTTCTTCTTTATTATCCCACCATAAATCTTGTTTATTTACGAGTGTAATCATCCATATTTTTTTTTCAGTATTCTTTATATGTTCAGCAGCTTTCTTCAAGTATTTTATTTCTTTTTCTTGTTGAATTTTCAAATAATTGGTTAAGAAACTGGCCTCATCAGGTTCGTTATTATAATAAGTAGAAGTTTTATATGATTCGTTACCAATATCGATAGAATGATAACCATAACTGACGACATTAATAATACCATTAACTTTATCGGAACCTATTTTACGAAACAATTCTGGCCAGTATCTATCTATTCTTCTTTCTTGACCTGGCGCAACTAAATAATGACCATATATATTTGAATTCAATTCTACCTTTTCAATATTAATTGTTTCTTTGTATTGGAAGTCAGTAATTTCTTTATTTGCAAGCACATATGCTAGTGTAGTTTTTCCAGTCCCTCCAGAACCAAAAATAATTATACGACATTTCCCATTTGCTATAAAGTGAATGATTTTATTTAGTGATTTTTTCAATTTATTACCTTGTTCCGCTATAGTTATAGCAGAACTTATTGCTCCTACTGTTATAAAAAAGTCCATATTGTTACTTATATTAATGCCAACATGTTTATATACGCATGTTTTTAAAATCTTATTGCTGCTATCCCGCACATGTGCGCAACAGCATGGCTACCCAAATATAAAGTTTATTTCCCAATCACCTGCATCAAGGTTTCCACCTTAGTTTTCAACAGTTTGTTTTCCTCCTCCAGCGCGGCTATGCGCTCCTGTAGGGGCAGCGTGGGGTCTGGGGCGTTGGTGGTAAAGTCTGGCGGCAGCTGGGCGGCCAGGTCCATAAAAAAGTTGTGCTTTATTACCAAACATAGCTCCCAAAGTAGGGAGGTCTGCATGCTCTCACTTTTTTGATATTTATAAACAGTGGAATAGCCTCTGCCCAAATGTCGGGCAATGGCCGCCCTACGCAGGCGGTTATGTCGTATGTGCTGCTTTAGGAGGTTGCCCATATGGGGCGCAGTGGTAGCGATCTTGAATTTTTGCGTCATGGTGTTAAAATTAGGGGGTTAATGCTATATTTAATGGTGTGAATGCTATAAAGCGTGGTATTAAGACCGCTAAATGTGGCGTTAAGACCATAAACTTGGGTCTGCACACCATTAAATTGTGCGTTAAGACCATTAATAAGGGTGTAAAAACCATAGTGTGTGTTGTTAAGACCATTGTTTAAGGTGTCAAGACCATAAAGTGATGTGTTGAAACCAAAAAAGTGGGGTCTAAATGCGTTATTTTATACAAAATTCCACTTCAGAACAGTTGCAAAAAAACGGGAACAAATCCCCGTTCTTCCTTAGGTGGGTTATGGAAGTTTAAATTTCCATCTCCGGTTCAGATACCGGCCTAGCACCCCCTTGATTTTGAAACCTAACTTTAAGCCTATCATAACTGGCCTGTGCACCGGGCACACCGGTGCGCGCCATTACCTCAAACATACCATACACGGCGGTGGCCATGCCGTAGCTTTCATGGCCCGCCACACGCAGTAGGTCATCCAGCCGCTGCACAATATTCAGCATACGGCTTTTTATGCTTTCCACTTGTTCAAAAAGCTCTAGGTCCGTTGCCAGCAAGCTTCTATCAAAAACAGGGGGAATGGTGACGGTGGTATTGATCGTCATCTCATCCAGCACCTCTTCGGCAAAAACTTTGTTGTCCACGCTTATAGCGTTGAAGGTACGGCGTTGCTCATCGGTTAGGGTAGCATCTGGTAGGGCAGACTCTACAGCAGTTAGGGCATCTGTGATTGCAGTCATGGCCAGTGGGGCCAGAATTTCATTTACAAGATTTTGGTTTACATTACTCATAATGGTAAAAGTTTAAATTGTTAATAATTCCAATTTTCGGAAAAAAACAAAAGCCAGTCAACGGGGGAAATCCCCCTTTTTTTTGAAGGGTTTTTCCTATACGGAAAATTCAACTAATTGATTATCAATACTTTTTTCAAGGGTAAATTTTAACTTAAAAAATAGCCCGACAAAAAAGTTTCCGGAAAGGGGCATTGGGGGCGAAAAAATGAATACGCAACGCCTTATTTTTTCATTTTGCTAAATAATTCAAAAAACCGGGGGCTTTCTTTCTAGGTTTTAGTAATTTCATAAGAAGTAAAAAATCAGCGCTTATGAAAACTTCAAAAAGACTGGACCACGCCCTGCAAAGACTCTATACCGCCTTTCACAACAACACCCTAAACCCCGAGTGCTGCAAGCAATGCGCCGTGGGCAATATATGTGATAATACCGATAGCTGGAAGCACCTGAGCGACGGCCACGGCTCGTTGCAATTAAACTACGTGGGCCGCGTGCATGAAACCTTGGGCCGGCGGTTTAACGGCTACACCCCGCTGGAACTGCTACAGATAGAAGCCGAATTTTTAAAAGGTTGCGGCTACACCCTGCCCCTGCACCATAAAAACGAAAGACCGAAAAACCCCACCTCCAAAACTACACTCTTTAAAGGGCTGAGCGTCGCCATTGCATTTCTTTGCGCACTGGATGGAATACACAACGTAATGGACCCTACACAACTACTTAACTTTACGACAGAAAGAAAGCCGCAAGCAGAAGCTGTAGGCTAAAAAGTAAAAAACCTGCGCTTTATGCAAAAAAAGGATATAGGCGAAATCTCCGTTAGAAAAAGTAAAGCGCCCCTTTACAGTTCTATCACCTTAATCATAGTCTTGGTGATCTGCTACTTTGCCATTCCGGAAGTCAATCAGTTTTTAAACGAAGCCTGGGATGTGCTCACCAGTAATGATGAGGCACGCATCAAGAACTGGGTAAGCGATTTTGGGTGGATGGGCCCCGTGGTGATTGTACTGGCTATGATCGTTCAGATGTTCCTGTTGGTAATCCCTTCCGTATTGTTGATGATTGTGGCAATACTGGCGTACGGCCCCTTTTGGGGAAGTTTAATTATCCTGATTGCCATTTTTTGCGCTTCTTCCATCGGGTATTTTATAGGAAAGTATTTAAGCGTGGAGCTTACGGCCCGCTTATTGGGTAAAAAAACCACCGAAAAGATGACCGATTTTCTAGAGGACTATGGGTTTTGGGCGGTGATGATTACGCGAATAAACCCTTTTCTCTCCAACGACGCCATTAGCTTTGTTGCAGGACTGCTGCGGATGAATTATTTTAAATTCATTACCGCAACCTTAGTAGGTATTTCCCCTTTAACCCTTTTAATAGCCTTGACCGGCAGAGATATAGATTCACTTAAAATGGGACTGCTTTGGGGGTCGCTGGTGAGCTTGGCCCTGTTTGGCCTCTATATATGGTGGGACAAAAGGCGAAAGCATAAAAACTAAAAAAATCCTCCAAAGACATAAGTTGCCTCTGGAAGGATGTCATTAGGAAGGGGAGTAAATTATACTTTTAAATCGCCCTGTACACCCAGATCGGGTTCGTTGCCCGTTATGGCGCCTTGGGCCATTTTTAAAAGTGAAAGTACCTTGCCGTTTTTGGTGTCCCAGTAATGGGCGTCTTCCGGTACCACTTTAATGGCGGTTATGTTGGGGTCGTCTTCGCCATCAAACCAGGCGTCGTCACCACTGCCGTACAGCTCCTTAATTCGGTTTCGGTCTGTACTTATATGGGCACGGCCATAAATACTCAAAAACTCAAAGTTGCCTTTGTCTGCGTAAATAAGTTGGGTCCTGTTTTCTTTTTCAATGTGCTGATTGTGCGAACTGGTTCTATTGCTGAGGAACCAGATGTTGCCCTCGTCATCCACTTCCTTAGTGCTCATAGGCACCACGTGGAAAGGCTGGCTATTTAAATTGGTAGCCATCATGGTATAGTCAATGGACTCTGCCATCTTTTTTATTTTCTCTTTGGCTTCATTACTGTAAAGGTTTTTTGTGCTCATAGTTTTTTTATTTTGAAGATACTAAACAATGTTGCCACCCACTTTTAAGGAAATCATAAAGTTTAGTTTATTTCAGAAAACATTGAACAAAATGCCTATTCACCCGTATAGGCAATCCTCCAAATATGGTTTGTGGTATCATCGGTCATTAACATAGACCCATCGGGCAAAAGTGTAACGCCAACGGGTCTTCCCCTTACCTCATCTTCATTTGGGTCAATAATAAATCCTGTAAGAAAATCTTCCGGCTTTCCGGCAGGCGCACCATTCTCAAATGGAACGTACACCATTTTATACCCCGATAAAATGTCACGGTTCCAAGACCCATGTTGCGCTATAAAGGCTCCGTTTCTATATTTCTCCGGAAATGCATCTGCAGTATAAAACATCAGGCCCAAGGAAGCCGTGTGCGGGCCCAAATCTACATCGGGCACAATGGACTCTTTTAGCTTTACATTGGGCGGAATGGGCACACGTGGATCATAATAACTGCCCCAATACATATAGGGCCAGCCATAAAAACCACCTTCCTTCACCGAAGTTAAATAATCGGGAACCAAATTATCACCCAGACCGTCCCGCTCATTTACGGTGGTCCACAGCGTTTGTGTTGTAGGCTCCCAATCCATCCCCACTGGGTTTCGAAGGCCCGAAGCATATACTTGAAGCTCGCTGCCGTCTGGGTTCATAACGAGTATGTTTGCTTTCATTATTTCGTGCTCCATTCCTTTCTCGCCAATATTATCACCACTACCCACGGCTATATATATCTTAGAGTTATCGGCATTGGCAATAATATTGCGCGTCCAGTGCTGATTGACTTTTCCTGCGGGGAGGTCGGTAATTTTCTCACCCTTGACGGTAATTTTGGTTTGCCCCGCTTTATAGGGGTAACGCAGTACTGCATCGGTATTTGCCACGTACAGCCAATCGCCAATTACGAGCATACCAAAGGGCTGGTTGAGGCCTTCTTTTTTGGTAAGCAGTGTTTCCCGCACATCGGGATATCCGTTGTTATCTGTATCCCGCAGCAGCGTAATAACGTCGGCACTATTGGCTAGATTGTTGGAACCTCCGGCGCCTATAATTGTTGCGCCAATTTGTTTAAGAATTCCGTAGTTACTATTGCTTTCGGCTACAAGCACATCACCATTGGGGGTCACGTACATCCATCGGGGGTTTTGAAACCCATCTGCATATTTGTGAACCGTAAAACCGTTAGGCGCTTTGGGAGTTTCCCCTTCTTCCCAGCCTACTACATTGGAGTAATTTGAAACTGGTTTTGTGGCATAGGGCTCGGGTAACTGTTTTTCCTTTTCAATTTGGCAGAAAAGTGAAAGTGGAAAAACGAACAATAAGAGAAGATACCTTTTCATAATTGAAATATTTATAGTTTATCAATTTTTAAGACGCATAATAGCTTTTTCATTTACAAACTCCTTCATTCCGAAACCGCCGTGCTCGCGGCCATAACCAGAATCCTTTACACCGCCAAAGGGCATATTGGGCTGTGCAAGGCCAAAACTATTTATAAACACCATTCCGGTATCAAAATGTTTGCTGGCTAGTTCCATGGCTTTCTTTTCATTTTTGGAAAAAATACCACCCCCCAGACCGTATTTACTATCGTTGGCAATACGCATGGCATCTTCTTCATCCTTGGCGCGGATTAGCGACGCTACTGGCCCAAAAAGTTCATCGTCATAAGCGGGCTGTCCAGGCTTTACATTCTCAAGAACCGTAGCAGGATAAAAGAATCCTTTGCCTTTTGGCATTTGGCCACCGCAAAGTATTTTGGCTCCTTTCTTCACGCTCTTTTCTACCTGTTTGTGAAGGGTTTCACGAAGGTCCTCTCGCGCCATCGGGCCAATTTTTGAATCCTTTTCGGTCGGGTCTCCGTGCTTAATTTTTTTCATCTGTTCCACATACGCATCACGGAATTCATCATAGACTTTATCTACAACCACAAAGCGTTTTGCAGCCACACAGGTTTCGCCATTGTTATAGATTCTTCCGCGTACGCACATTTTTACTGCCAAATTAATATCTGCATCTTCCAATACAATATATGCATCGTTACTACCCAGTTCCATCACCGTTTTCTTTAGGGCGGCACCCGCCTTTTTGGCAATGGCACGTCCCGCATCGGGGCTTCCGGTAAGGGTAACGCCCCTTACAAGTTTGTGCTTTATTATTTTATCGCTCTGGTCGTGGGTTATTTTTAAAACGGTAAAAAGATTTTTGGGCAGTCCTGCTTTTTCATAGATTTTTTGAAGCATCAATCCTGTGCCCGTTACATTTTCAGCATGCTTTAAAAGAATACCGTTACCTGCCATAAGGTTTGCAATAGAGTAACGCATTACCTGATACACGGGGAAATTCCACGGCTGTATCCCGTAAATAACACCTATGGGCGAGTTTGTAATAATACCCTTTCCGCCATCGGGAAGCTCGCGCTCTTCGTCCTTTAAATTGTCCGGGCCGTTGGCAGCGGTCCAATCACAGATTCCTGCACACAGTTCTATCTCCTGCTTGCTCTGTTTTAGCAGTTTCCCCATTTCGTTGGTCATCAATTTGGAAAGCTCTTCGGCGTTTTCTTTTAGTTCTTTGCCGATAGCTTTTATAATTTTTCCTCTTTCCTTATGCGAAACCATACGCCATTCCAAAAAAGCTTGGTGGCATTTTTCCACGGCCTCGTCAGCTTGCTTGTCGGTCATTAAGGGATATTTCTTTATAACTTTTCCTGTGGTGGGATTGATGGTCACCAATTCCTTTTGTTCTTCTTTGCTCATAGTTTTTTTCTTTTTGTTGAATATATTATTTTGAGGAAGAAGTGTGTCTTAAGAAACTGTTATACTTTTAGACTGCAGAAGAAAGAGTAGCTGAAATTTCTTCCAAATAATGATTTAAAAACCATGAAAACATTGCAAATAGCAAACATCCGTCCTGCCCGTCCCGAAGATTTTAGGCAAGTTGCCCCGTTAATCGTTCAGGCAATGGAAGATTTGGCGTGTACGTTTACAAACACAAACGCGCCCGAGAAATCGTATCCTTTGTTTGAACATTTCTTTCAAAAAAAAGCTAATCAATACAGCTTTGAGCATACCCTAGTGTATGAGGAAAATGACGAAATTATGGGCTCCATCACTTTTTATGATGGAAAGTTATTACCGCAATACCGTGCGCCTTTTCTTCAGCATATTGCGGAAAAATATAAAGTAACTGATTTAGTAATTGATGACGAAACCAACCCGGGAGAGGTTTATATAGACACGTTAAGTGTAGCCCCACAGCAGCAAGGAAAAGGAATAGGTAAAAAATTACTGGCTGCTGCCATACAACAAGCAAAGACAGAAGGCCATGAAAAAATCGGGCTTTTGGTGGATTTTAAAAACCCGAATGCCAAAAAATTATATGTGGGCTTAGGTTTTGAGAGTATCGGCACAAAAAAATTGGGCAGTAATGTATATGAGCATCTACAACGAGAATTGTAATTTGTCTTTATGAAAACAACTGGTTGAGCACAGCGAGTGATTTTGGTTTTTGGTAGCCTTGCACGTGAAAGCTGTAATAGGAAAGCATTAATTGCAGCAAGTTTTTGCGCTGTGTTTTGGTAAGTTTTATTTTCTGAAATGTTTCTAGGTTTGTTCCAAAAAATTGCTTGAAGTTTTCTATTGTTTCGCCCTCCATACAGTAATTGGAAGTACTTGTAGCCTGAAAGTTTCCTTCTACTATATTGAAATAGCTTTTATTAATAGCTGTAGCATCGGGGAAAAAGCCCAGATACAAGCTCAGTTGTAGCAAAAAGAAAATATGGAAATTCGCAACTTCCTCATTTTTATCAAGCCATAGGAAGGATTGTTCCAAAAAAACAAAAAGGTCTTCATTGGCTTCTTCCTCGCGAATGCAGTTCTTTAGCATTTCAGCCAAAAACATAACCAAACCTGTTTTTACAATATCGGTATGAAGGGTTCGGTAGGGATAGTACACTTTGGCTTCCTTAATATATTCCAGCGTCCCTTTGTTTTTATGGTCGGCTATAATCTCAAGTTGTGTGAGGGGCTGAAAAAAAGATGCTTTTAGCTTCCCTTTCTTCGATTTCAGAATATTGCGAAGTAAATAACTTTTCATGCCCGAAGTTTCAGTAAAGCAACTTACAATTAAGTCGGCCTCTGAATATTTAATCGCGGAAAAGACAATAGCTTTGGTGGCAACAACCATTAGCGGATGATCATAATTTTTGCGACCTTGGTCTCCACATTATCCTCTGTAGTTACAAGCACAAGATATACTCCCGAACGTACCTTATATTTTCCAAAGGCCGTAGTGTCCCAAAGTACGCTTCCTCCTTCTGAAGTTTCCTCAAAAACAAGGCTTCCGGTAATGTCTGTAATCTTAACATTGGCTTGGGCCGTAAGTCCATCAATGGTAACGTTTCCGCTAAAACCTGGACGAACGGGGTTGGGAAAAGCATGCACATTTTCCAAATTGTCACTTGGTGCGGTTGAGGTTCCCCTATAGGCTACAAGCCCTTGTGTGGTTGCAAAATAAACCACGCCCGTAAATGGATCTATTGCTATATCCTGCACATTGTTTGTAGGCAATGGGGAGTTATCTTTGGTGAAGCGAAGCAGCGTTTCCTGTCCATTGGGAGATAAATAGAAAACCCCAGACGAGGTTGTGGCAATCCATTTATTGTTGGAACCATCCACTTCAATATCGGCTATTGTCTGTTCGTATAAAAGTTCCTGCGGCACCCCATCTTCCACTATAATAATGGATTGTGATTCTGGAGTTGTTCCCTCTTCAAAAAAACTTCCGGGACTATAAATTATTCGCAAACCCTTTACGGTTCCTATCCACAACCTGTTTTGGCTATCGAATGCAACAGCGCGGACCGTAGTTGAGGGTAAGTTGCCCAATCCCGCACCTTTATCAATTCTATTCAATCTGTTCGTTGTTGGGTTGTATCCTATTAAGCCGCTTCCATATGTTCCAAAGAAGGCATAGTTTTCTCGGCTTAAAGCTAGTTCTGTTAACGCTACCTCTCCAGGGGCATTAATTATTCCTGAAATATCAGTTTTTTGAAATTGGCCTCCGGGAGTTAATTTAATAAGGCCTTCGTCAGTTTTGCTTTGTACAAACCAGAGATTCCCTTGACTATCAAACTGGGAGCCGTAAATTCGGATACCAGCATCAGCGCCTCCTATATTTATTCTTTCCAACGGGCTATTGGTTTCATCATAAAGAATTGTGGGAACACCATCTACTATTTTTAAAAGCCCTTTTTGGTTCGCGCTCATATATACCTCATTGGGCGCATCTGGATTGATGGTTACGTTTACCAAGTCTGTAGGTTCCGCATTTACTGCTAAACTGAGCTCTTCATAAGAGATATTTGTCCAGATGGTATCCTTTAACTGACTTATTCCGAAACGTGATAACGGATATGGATTATAATCTCTATCAACCTCTCCAAAACTCACCCATAATTGTCCCGGGGAAGCATCGATGGAATATGGGCTATTTCTTATTGGACCATTGGGAAGCACTTGGGTAGCCTGCATGCTGCCAAAAGGAACTATTAGCATGCCGTCCTCATTAGTCCCCAAATAAAAATTATTGCCAAAACCATAACCCGAAAGCAAATCGAGGTCAAATCCCAGCACCGTACTTACTGAAGCTTCCTGTACAAACCCTTCGGAATATGCCTGACTGGAAGTTTTGGTTATAATAGTTAACAGATTATCTGCGAGCCTGAATTTTTGCACTTCAGAATTGAAATTCTCTACAGCTACGGTAGTCCCATCAGGCGTGAAACGCAAAATAGTGTTGGATCGGTTTGAGGCATACAGCTCATTACCTAATTTTTCCGCAGCTCTAAAACCACCACCCATTATGGTGGTCCAGTTTTGATAATCAATCAAATTATCATCTGCTACAAAAGCCCTGCGCATGCCACTGGTTGAACTTGCGGCAAAAATGTAAGGTTCCTGTACAATAGTTTGTACAATATCTATCTGGGCACCCCCATCACCTATAAAATAGGTGTCGCCAAATTCAAGCCTCGACAAGTTATAAACCGATATTCCGTATTGGGTTGCTATATAAAGGTTTTCGTTGAATTCCGTAAAATTGTTGATACGTTTTCTATCAGGTGGAATGGTTTGCTTTTCTAAAATATCTACCACTTTTAAAACGTTTTCCTCGCCTTCTTTTACAATCTCTATCAATCCGTTTGCATACCCAATAACCAATAAATCAAATGCCTCACTATAGTGTAGGGTGGTTATAGCGTTTCCAGAAAGGCCATTAACAGTGGAAAGGGTTTTTATTTCTTGTGTGGAAAGATCATAGGTAAAAACGGCATTTTCAGCGCCTACATAAATCTTGTTGTCGCCTTGGGAAATATCTTTCACCGAAACATAGGAGAAGTATCCCGTCCAGCGGTCTTCGAAATTCTGGGCGCTTGCCAGAAAGGGAAATATAAATAGCAAAGCAATTGCCCACTGCTTCATAGAAATTCTGTTTTGAATATTAACACGCTAAAATACTATTTATTGCGAGATGGGAATGAAAAAGCCTTTCCAAATCTTTTTTTGAAAAAAGACTTTTCGGAAAGGCTATTCCTTTATTTTAAGATATGAAGTATTAAACCACGCCTTGGGCCAGCATGGCATCGGCTACTTTTACAAAGCCGGCAACGTTTGCACCCTTCACGTAATCTACATACCCATCGCCATCTTTTCCGTACTCAACGCAAGCTGCGTGTATATCGTTCATGATGCCGTGTAGTTTTTCGTCCACCTCAGCGGCGGTCCAGCTTAAACGCAATGAGTTTTGCGACATTTCCAAACCTGAAGTTGCAACACCACCTGCATTTGATGCTTTTCCTGGTGAAAACAGGATCTTCGCTTTTTGGAACGCTTCAATCGCTTCTGGGGTACAAGGCATATTGGCGCCTTCTCCCACACAGATACAACCGTTGTCCAAAAGCATTTTAGCCTCTTCGCCATTTAATTCGTTTTGGGTTGCGCAAGGCAGTGCGATATCACATTTCACTTCCCATGGGCGTTTTCCTTCAACATATTTTGCGCCGGTATATTTTTTTGTGTATTCTGAAATTCGGCCGCGCTTTTCGTTTTTCAGTTCCATTACGAAAGCAAGTTTTTCTTCATCAATACCTTCGGCGTCATAAATATATCCGGCAGAATCTGAGAATGTAACTACTTTCCCACCAAACTGGATTGCCTTTTCGGCAGCATACTGCGCAACGTTTCCAGAACCGGAAACAACTACCGTCTTTCCTTTAAAGCTTTCCCCTTTGGTTGCAAGCATGTTTTTTGCAAAATATACATTTCCGTAACCGGTTGCTTCAGGGCGTATAAGCGATCCGCCATAAGAGCGTCCCTTACCTGTAAGTACTCCGGTAAATTCATTTCTAATGCGTTTATACTGACCATACATATAGCCAATTTCACGCCCCCCCACACCTATGTCTCCCGCGGGAACATCAGTGTCTGGGCCAATATGACGGAAAAGCTCTGTCATAAAACTTTGGCAAAAACGCATGATTTCAGCATCGCTTTTACCTTTTGGGTCAAAGTTGGAACCTCCTTTTCCACCGCCCATTGGCAAGGTGGTCAAGCTGTTTTTAAAGGTTTGTTCAAAGCCTAAAAACTTAAGAATACTTAAGTTTACCGAAGGGTGAAAGCGCAGCCCTCCTTTGTATGGGCCAATGGCTGAATTGAATTCAATTCTATAGCCTTTGTTTACGTGAATTTCACCTTTGTCATCAGTCCAAGGCACTCTAAATAGAATGGTGCGCTCTGGCTCGACCATGCGTTCCAACAATTTTTTGTTGGCATATTTTTCATTTTCTTCTATAAATGGAATTACGGTTTCAGCAACCTCGGTTACTGCCTGAAGAAATTCAGGTTCATTGGGATTGAGTTTTTCAACTTCAGAAATGAAATCTTTTATACTTTGCTTCATTGGTTAAAATTTTATTTTACTTTTAGCGAATTTCCTTGACAATTGTTTGATACAATGCATTTTGCCGAATATCTAAATTAAGATATTGAATAAAAAGATGCATTAAAAAAACCATTTACATAAGGAAGGAGCAAATATAAGCGTTATGATAAAAACTGTGCGCCAATTTTTTACAAATTAGCTAAATAGCTTTATTAAATTTCACTGTTAAACATGTTTTTATATATTTGTTGTGTCTCAATCTAAACCCATATTTATAATGAATACCAGATTTTTGTTATTGGTATTTTTCTTGTTGGCTTTTGCAAGGCAGGAAGTTTACAGTCAGTTTGGCTTTTCTCACGAGGTGGGTTTAATTACAGGGCCGGTCGTTTTTTATTCAGATTTTGGACAGCGAAACGATTTTGAAACCAATGCTAAAAACACAGGGTTTGGAATTGGTCTTATTCATTACATTAACTTTTCATACCGCGCAGATTGTAACTGCTATACACGCGATAAGTATTTTAACGACCACTTTAAAATACGTACAGAGATTGATTACCACAAAACTAACTTGGAGCACTTTGGCCGTTGGGTAGAACCAGACCAGACTTCGCTTTTTGCAGATCAATTAAGGGCCATGAGTGGTTCTGTTTCTGTTTTTGAAGTAGGCTCTCAACTTGAATACTTCCCGTTAAGCATCCGAGATTTTGCTGCAGGTGGTTATAAAATTGCACCTTTTATCAGTTTTGGTGTTCATTGGGTGAATTTTGACCCAGAAGTTTCTTCTACTTTTGGACCGCTAAACAGTCCAATATCAACCCCCGATAAATACTTTAATGCCTTCCAGCAGGATCCTGCTTCCACTTGGGCTGTTGTGGGAAGTGTAGGCATTAGATATAAATTAAACGATTTAAGTGATTTAATGCTTGACAGCCGCTGGCACTATTACTTCTCTGACTGGGTAGACGGCCTTAACCCAACTTTTGAAAATAATGGAACTACGCCAGTTCCAGAAAACAAAGCCAATGAATGGATTTATTGGTTAAACATTGGATATATTTATTACATAAATTAACTTACAAATTTTATAATATTTAATTGGGGCTGATTATATAATCAGCCCCAATTTATTTTTAAAATAAAGATTACCCTATTGCTTGCTTCAAATCTGCAATTAAATCATCTACATCTTCAATACCTACAGATAGACGAATCAATGAATCAACAATCCCCGTTTTTTCACGTTCCTCTTTTGGAATGCTGGCATGCGTCATACTGGCGGGATGGCCTGCAAGGCTTTCCACACCGCCCAAGCTTTCTGCCAAGGTGAAGATTTTTAGGTTTTCGACAATTTTAACAGCATCCTCGTAATTGTTTCCTTTTGTAACAAATGAAAGCATCCCTCCAAAATCCTTCATTTGCTCTTTTGCAATTGCATGGTTTGGATGGTTTTTAAAGCCCGGCCAATATACTTTTTCAATCTTTGGGTGCTTTGCCAAATATTCCGCAATGGCCTTGCCGTTTTCGCAATGGCGTTGCATACGGATGTGAAGTGTTTTCAACCCACGCAAAACTAAAAAGCAATCCTGTGGCCCACAAATGGCACCACTGGCGTTTTGTATAAAGTAAAGCTTTTCCGCAAGCGCTTTGTCTTTTACAACCAATGCCCCCATAACAACATCACTATGCCCGCCAAGGTATTTTGTTGCGCTGTGCATCACAATATCAGCGCCTATTTCCAACGGTTGTTGCAAATAGGGCGTTGCAAATGTGTTATCAACTGCGAGAAGAACATTGTATTTTTTGGCAATGGAAACTGCTCTTTTTATATCTATAATATTCATCATTGGGTTGGTTGGTGTTTCCACCCAAATCAGTTTTGTTTTATCATTTACATATTCCTCAATTTTATCGGCGTTTTCCATTCCGATGAAGTGAAACTTTATCCCGAACCCTTCAAAAATCTTGGTAAACAACCGATAAGTTCCACCATAAAGATCATTCGTGGAAATTACCTCATCGCCAGGTTTCAAAAGCTTCATTACCGCATCAATTGCAGCAAGACCACTTCCAAAGGCAAGTCCGTATTCTCCGTTTTCAATACTCGCAAAAGCTCTTTCCAAGGCAGCACGCGTGGGATTGCCAGTACGCGAATACTGAAACCCTTTATGGCCACCTGGAGTTGTTTGTGAATAAGTTGTGGTTTGATAAATAGGAGGCATTACCGAGCCATAAGCTGGATCTACATTGTGCTGCCCGCCGTGTATTGTTTTGGTATTGAATTTCATATAGATAGCTAAAATTTTAAATTGATAATCAGCAATATCATATATATTCTATGTTTTAATATAACTTTTACAATAGCTGATTTTAAAGTTATTACTTTTGAATTACAAATGTAAGAGTTCGTTTGTGATAGCTAACCATCTATTCCTTTTAACGTATGAATAATAAAATCACGGTAGCGGCAATTATTGTACTTATAAGTATGGGCTGTAACCAAGAAAAGAACATTGAGATTTCTTCGCAAAGTTTTACTGAAAGGGAGCTTGCAATATGCAAAAACAGCAAATGTCCCGAAGTTACCATAAACTATGTGGAGGTTTTTGGCGATGATGAGATTTCCGAAAAAATAAATACGAAGATTAGAAATTTTATTTTTAGTTCTTTATTAATGGGTGAAGACACCATCCCGACGGCAAAAAGCATTGAAGAGGCTGCTACAAATTTTATTGAAACCTATAATGCTGACAAAGCCCAGTTTCCAGATATGGCTGGGGAGTATTTTGCGGAAATCTCTGTAAATGAAATTTTCTCTTCCGAAGAACACCTTTGTTTTGAATTGCGCCAATATCTTTTTACCGGCGGCGCCCACGGTTATGGCACCACTTCATTTTTGAACATTGACCCAAAAACCGGGGAAGAGCTTACTTCAAAAGAACTTTTTAAAAACAGTAAGGAGTTTACAGCTTTCGCAGAGAAAAAGTTTCGATCCGAACAAAATATTGCAAAAGATCAATCCATTAACGAAAACGGTTTCTGGTTTGAGAATGATACATTCTATCTTCCCGAAAGTGTTGGTTTCACGCAAGACAGCCTTATTTTTGTTTATAACCAGTACGACATTGCGAGTTATGCCGATGGCCCCATTGAATTGAAAATAGCGATGAAAGAAGCCGAACCTTTCCTCAGTATTGATTAATTTTGAACTATGCAAAAAGTATATTATTTATCAAGTTGTGATACCTGCAAACGTGTGATGGACGAAATAGAAATCCCCTCATCGTTCATAAAACAGGACATAAAAGTACAGGGAATTACCGAAGAAGAATTAGACGAACTGTTCAACCTTACCGATAGTTATGAGGAGCTATTCAGCCGTAGGGCGAAGCTTTATCAGAAACGAGGCTTAAAGGATGAAAACCTTTTGGAGGAAGATTACAAAGGGCTCATTTTAGAACATTACACTTTTCTGAAACGCCCGGTAATAGTCAACAATGACGAAATATTTATAGGCAGCAGTCCCAAAACAGTTGCCGCTGCAAAAAAATCCATTCATAATAATTGACCAACCAACGCATTTTTGCGCTTTTGGCTGCAACCACAGCCAGCACCATCTATGGCATAAACCACACCATTGCCAAAGGATTGATGCCACACGTAATCCAGCCGTTCGGTTTTATACTATTGCGAGTGTCTGGCGCGGCATTGGTTTTTTGGATTATAAGCTTTTTCTTTCCTTCAGAAAAAATTGAGCGGCGTGATTGGTTAAGATTTATAGCTTGCGCTTTCTTCGGAATGGTTTTGAATATGCTCGCCTTTTTTAAGGGATTGAGCCTTTCCACGCCCATTAACAGTTCGGTAATAATTACGCTTTCACCAGTTTTGCTTTTGGTTCTATCAGCATTTATCTTGCGGGAGCGGATAACTTGGGTAAAAAGTCTCGGTATATTTCTTGGCCTTGGCGGGGCTTTGGTTTTAATCCTTTTTGGAATTAAGGAACAACCCAATGCGCCAAATATTCCATTGGGAAATATTTTATTTATTGTAAACGCAACTTCCTATTCAGTCTATTTGATTTTGGTAAAACCATTGGTTCCAAAATACAGTTCCATTACTTTAATGAAATTTCTATTTCTCTTTGCGTTCCTAATAAACCTGCCGATAGGTATTTCAGAATTTACGGCTGTGTCTTGGACCAACTTGCCTTTTGAAGCTATTTGGAAACTTGCTTTTGTGGTTATCTGCACCACGGTTATGACCTATCTTTTGAATATTTACGCCCTAAAACAATTGAGCCCTTCCACCATAGGCGCTTTTATTTATTTACAACCTGTAATAGCGGTACTTTTCGCAGTAATCGTTGGCGCCGATAGTCTAACCGCTTTGCGAATAGGCGCGGCAGCATTAATCTTTTTGGGCGTTTATCTTTCCACTATAAAGCGCGTCCGTAAAAGTACGGACTAAAGATCCTTTGGCCGCTGACTGTACTTTCGGGTGTTTTCTTTGGTGAGAATTCTGAAATCGTCTGTCTTTTCCAACGCATTGAATATTTCGTAAAATTTCTTCGGAAGACCTACCAGTTTTCTTTCCGTCAGATCAATCCACGCCCCCATCATTTCGCAACGGGCATAGTTTTTACCCTTTTCATCATAAAAATTGTGCAGGAATTCAAAATACATCCCATCCTCCGAAAGGCCTTTCAACTGCAATGAAACAGTAACGGGCTGTCCGGGAAAAAACTCACGGAAATAATACATATGCTCATAAAATGCCACGGGGCCCAAGTTGTATTCCGCCAAATGCTGTTGGTCCATGCCTCTCTCCAGCATAAAACTCATTCGCGTGTGGCTCATGTAGTCTATATAGGCACTGTTGCGCAGGTGGCGGTTGGCATCCACATCGCTCCAGCGTATTTCAAATTGTTTTGTGTACATCTTCAAATTTTTATACAAATTTAAGCTACTTTTGTTATGCAAGCATAGTAAATATGTTTAGTTTCTGTTAAAACTTTTTCATAAAAATGCCGCTGATTAAAAGCAATTATATACCAAGCTTTCCTTTTAAAAACGGACACTTCTCCACGATTTATTCCGCAAAGCTCCGGCCGTCGCCCGGTTTAATCCAACAACGGGAACGTTTGCAATTGCCGGACGGCGATTTTGTGGATATCGATTGGTCCTTCTCCAAAAAAGCTCCCCCCAAGGTTGCAATCCTACTCCACGGATTGGAAGGCAACGCCCAACGCACGTATATGAAAGGCCAAGCCAAAATCCTGAACCAAAACGGTTGGGATGTTGCTGCGGTGAATTTTCGCGGTTGCAGTGGCGAGGCAAATCTTTCCTATCAATCCTACAACGCAGGGAAAACGGACGATCTGGAAGCGGTAATCAATTTTATTCTGAAAAAGAACAAATACAGTGAAATAGCACCCGTAGGTTTCAGCCTTGGTGGAAATCTGCTTTTGAAATATTTGGGCGAGCGCGAATCATTTCCGAAGGAAATAAAAAAAGCAGTTGCAATTTCCACGCCCTTGAGTTTAAAAGGTTCTTTGGAATCTTTGAATGAATTTTCAAACTGGGTTTACCGTAACTCCTTTTTGATAAATCTTCGGAAAAAGTACAAAGCGAAAATGAAAGATTTTCCCGAAAAAATGACAGCTTCCGATTATAAAAAAATTACTTCGCTTCTTGAATTCGATAATGTTTACACCGCGCCGGCACACGGTTTTAAGGATGCGTTTGATTATTACGAAAAAAACAGCAGCTTGCAATTTCTTCCGAAAATTAAAATTCCAGTCTTTGTTTTAAATGCTGAAAACGACAGCTTTCTTTCCTCGGAATGCTACCCAACAGATTTGGCTTCAAAAATGAAAAACCTTTTCCTCGAAACGCCAAAATACGGCGGACACGTGGGTTTTCACCAAACCAATAAATTGTATTATAGTGAAACGCGAACATTTGAATTTTTAAACTCGAAATAACTCCCTCCCCATTGGGGAGGGTCGGGGTGGGGACTTTTTATTACCTTTGCCCTTCATTAAAACAGGAATATGATTCAATCCATGACGGGCTACGGCAAAGAAGTTGTTCAGTTGCCTTCCAAAACCATTACCATCGAAATCAAATCTTTAAACAGCAAAGGTCTCGACCTCAATACGCGCGTGCCTTCGGCATACCGGGAAAAGGAGCTTGAAATCCGAGATCTGCTCGCAAAATCATTACAACGCGGAAAAGTGGACTTTTCACTTTATATTGAAGTAACGGGCGAGGAAGTAACCACACAGCTGAATGAAGGCGTTGTAAAGCAATATATAAAGCAATTGGCAAACGTGGTAAACGGCGACCCCGTGGAACTTTTAAAAATGGCAGTTCGCATGCCCGATGCCTTGAAAACCGAACGCGAGGAAATTGACGAGAAGGAATATAAAGCTATTTTAAACGGAATTGACAAAGCGCTGGAAGCCATAAACGAATACAGGACCGATGAAGGTTTGGTTTTGGAAAACGACTTTTTGGAACGTTCCAAAACTATTTCAAAATTGTTGGAAGAAGTGATTGCTTTGGATCCCGAAAGAATTGACGGCGTAAAGGAAAGATTGCGCAAGGCGGTTGCGGATTTAAAGGAAAAAGTGGACGAAAACCGCTTTGAGCAGGAATTGATCTATTACCTTGAAAAATACGACATCACTGAGGAAAAAGTTCGCCTTAAAAACCATTTGGAGTATTTTGAGGAATCCTTAAAATCGCACGATTCCAACGGAAAAAAATTGGGTTTCATTACACAGGAAATTGGTCGTGAAATCAACACTATTGGCAGCAAGGCAAACTATGCTCCAATGCAGCAAGTAGTTGTGCAAATGAAGGACGAGCTTGAAAAAATTAAGGAACAAGCGCTAAACGTTTTATAGATGGAAGGAGGAAAATTAATCGTTTTTTCGGCCCCTTCCGGCAGTGGAAAAACCACCATCGTACAACATTTGTTGAAACAGAAAGACCTCAACTTGGAATTTTCGGTTTCGTGTACAAGTCGCGAGCCCCGTGGCGATGAAAAGCACGGCGAGAATTATTATTTCATCTCGTTGAAAGATTTTAAGCGACACATTAAAAATGGTGATTTTTTAGAGTGGGAAGAAGTGTACCGCGACAATTTTTACGGGACGCTGAAAAGTGAAGTGGAACGTATTTGGGGCCACGGAAAAAACGTGATTTTTGACATTGACGTTGTTGGTGGACTCCGAATTAAAAAGAAATATCCCGAAAAAACACTGGCGGTTTTCGTAAAACCACCCAGCATCGACGAGCTGAAAATCCGGCTTAAAAAACGCAAGACCGAAAGTGAAGAACGCATCAATATGCGCATTGCAAAAGCGTCGGTGGAATTGGCGACTGCGCCGCAATTCGACAAAATCATTAAAAACCACGATTTGGAAACCGCTTTAAAGGAAGCGCATGATTTGGTAGAAAATTTTATAAAATCATAAAAATAATCCCGTACAGACGCACGGCCGTGCGTCTCTACAGAAAAAAATGGCAAAAAAAATTGGACTTTATTTCGGCACGTTCAACCCCATTCACGTGGGGCATTTGATTATTGCCAACCACATGGTGGAGTTCAGCGATTTGGATGAAGTTTGGTTTGTGGTTACACCACACAATCCACATAAAAAGAAAAAAACGCTTTTGGAAGACCACCACCGTTTGGCAATGGTACGGATTGCCGTGGAAGAGTATCCGAAGCTACAGGCCAGCAATGTGGAGTTTGATCTGCCGCAACCCAATTATACGGTGAATACTTTGGCACATTTGGAGGAAAAGTATCCAAAAAATAACTTCTGTTTGATTATGGGAGAAGACAACCTGAAGAGCCTCCACAAGTGGAAAAATTATGAAGTGATTTTAGAACGCTATTCCATCTACGTTTACCCAAGAATTTCCGAAGGAATCGTGGGAACACAATTTGTCAATCATGAAAAGATAAAGAAAGTTGACGCCCCAATTATTGAGCTTTCTTCAACATTTATTAGAAGAAGTATAAAATACGGTAAAAACATTCGCCCGATGCTTTCTGCTGAGGTTTGGAAGTATCTGGACGAGATGAATTTTTATAAATGAAAAACCGCCCCACCAAATTAACACTTGGGAAGCGGCCTCAACTAAATAACCAACCAAAATCATTGAAACCTCTTTCTGAAGCGAAAAATCAATTTCAATAATCAAAAGCAATAACGCACAGAAGGAATGAAAGATTGCCCAATCATTCTTAAGCAACTGTTAAATGTTTCTGTACGGTAAGAATTGTGTATTTTTGAATTACTAATTCAATTAAATGTCAGAAAAACCAAAATTTGCAGTCTTTGGCGGTGGAAGCTGGGCTACGGCCATTGTAAAAATGCTCTGTGAAAACCTAGAGGAAGTGTGTTGGTATATGCGAAGCAATTACGCTTTGGAACATCTTAAAAAGCACGGCCACAACCCTAATTATTTAAGTTCGGTAGAATTTAATTTGAAGCAACTTAAACTAAGTAACGATATTAATGAAACCATTAGCTGTGCAGATTGTCTCATTTTTGTAATACCATCCGCTTTCCTTGAAAGGGAGCTTGAAAAACTGACAGTTTCTTTGGAAGACAAAATAGTTTTTTCAGCCATTAAAGGAATTGTTCCCGAAACCAGTCTTATAGTTGGTGACCATTTTAATACGCACTATAAAGTTCCTTTTAACAACATTGGGGTCATCTCTGGCCCATGCCACGCTGAAGAAGTTGCGCTGGAAAGATTGTCATACCTCACCATAGCTAGTGCTGATGATGAAAAAGCAAAACTTGTTGCAAACGTTTTAAGCAGTGATTACATTAAATGCACAACCAGCGATGATGTTTTGGGGATAGAATACGCGGCAATGCTCAAAAATATTTACGCCGTGGCTGCAGGGATTGCACACGGACTTGGGTATGGCGACAACTTTCAAAGCGTATTGATGAGCAATGCCATCCGCGAGATGAAAAAATACGTGAAAAAGGTTCACAAAATGAAACGTGACATAAACGATTCAGCTTATTTGGGAGATTTATTGGTTACGGGTTATTCTGTGTTCAGTCGAAACCGCTTGTTTGGAACAATGATTGGAAAAGGCTATACCGTGAAAAGTGCCCAGCTTGAAATGAGTATGATTGCTGAAGGCTATTACGCTACTAAAAGCGCTTACAATTTAAACCAGCAAAAAGGCAAGAAAAAAGCCAAGACCCCCATAATAAATGCAGTGCATGAAGTGCTTTATGAAAATAAAGACCCGAAAAAAACATTTAAAAAATTAACTGAAAAGTTGGATTAAAAAAAGCCCCTCAGATTGAGGGGCTTTTTCAATTATTGTTTTATTTCTTTATTAATATTTTCAGGCAAATCTTCATAACCCATATTGAATAGGGTAAATCCAAAAATATCTGCATACTGCTCAATGGTTTTGCTCACAGGGGTTCCCGCTCCGTGACCGGCATCGGTTTCAATTCTAATTAAAACAGGATTATTCCCCGCTTGCTTTGACTGAAGTTCAGCAGCAAATTTAAAGCTATGCGCGGGTACTACCCTATCATCGTGATCGCCGGTAGTGATTAAAGTTGCTGGATATTCCACCCCTTCTTTTACATTGTGCAATGGCGAATAGCCTTTTAAATACTCAAACATTTCTTTGCTGTCTTCGGCTGTACCGTAATCATACGCCCAACCTGCTCCCGCAGTAAAAGTATGGTAACGAAGCATATCCAAAACCCCAACTGCCGGAAGTGCTACTTTCATTAAATCTGGACGCTGCGTCATTGTTGCGCCTACAAGCAACCCTCCGTTTGAACCTCCGCGAACAGCGAGATAATCGCTGGAAGTATAGTTGTTTTTAATTAAATATTCAGCAGCAGCTATAAAATCATCAAATACGTTTTGCTTTTTCATCTGCGTACCCGCATCGTGCCATTTTTTGCCATACTCACCGCCACCGCGAAGGTTTGGTACAGCATAAACACCACCTTGCTCCATCCATACGGCGTTTGCAATACTAAAGCCTGGTGTTAAACTAATATTAAACCCACCGTAACCGTAAAGGATTGTTGGGTTTTTACCGTCCATTTTCAAGCCTTTTTTGTGGGTAATTATCATTGGTATTTTGGTCCCATCCTTTGAGGTATAGAAAACCTGATGGCTTTCGAAGTTTTCTGGGTTGAAGTCTATTTCAGGCTTTATGAATAATTCTGAATTGCCGCTTGCAATATCATATTTATAAATGCTGCCGGGAGTAACATAATTTGTGAAGGAATAGTACAATTCCTTTTCTTCCTTTTTTGTTCCAAAACCACCCGCCGAACCAACGCCCGGAAGTTTCACTTCGCGAATCAATTTTCCGTCATAATCATACTGCATTACTTTTGAAACAGCGTCAACCATATAGTTTGCAAAAATATTTCCGCCTCCGGTGCTAGGTGAAAGTACATTTTCAGTTTCAGGAATAAAATCCACCCAATTATCAGGAGTTGGATTGCTGGCATCTACGGTAACTACTTTTTTGTTTGGTGCATTTCTATTTGTAACAATGTATAATTTTGAACCAACGTTTTCCAAAATGGAGGTGTCAGAATCCGTATCGTCCAAAATAGTTACAAACGCAGCTCCAGGTTTTGTCAAATCCTTTATAAACAGTTTATTTCCAGAAGTTGAAGTACTCGCCCTTACTACCAAATAATTATTATCTTCTGTTACACTCGCATTTATATAGCGGTGCTTTTCTTCTGAGGTAGCTCCAAAAATCACCTTGTCCTCACTTTGCGGGGTTCCCATTTTGTGGTAGTACACTTTGTGCTGATCAGTTTTAGCTGAAAGCTCACTGCCCTTTGGTTTATCATAACTGGAATAGTAAAAACCGTCTTCACCCTTCCATGAAAGTCCGCTGAATTTAATGTCTTTTAATGTATCTCCAACCAATTCCTTCGTTTCAGTATTCATTACAAGAACTTTACGCCAGTCACTCCCGCCTTCAGAAATACTATAGGCCAGCTTGCTGCCATCTTTGCTGAAACTTGTCTCGCCCAAAGAAATGGTCCCGTCTTCCTTAAAAGTATTGGGGTCCAAAAATACTTCAGCAGTACTTGGGTCTTCACCTGTTTTGTATCGATATAGTACATACTGGTTCTGCAAACCATCGTTTTTGTAGAAATAGGTATAATCGCCTTCCTTAAATGGGGGGCCAACTTTTTCGTAGTTCCATAGATCGGAAAGCCGTTGTTTCAATTCTTCCCGGAAAGGTATTTTTTCTAAATACCCGAAGGTTACTTCGTTTTCAGCCTTAACCCAGACGGCGGTTTCTTCACTGCGGTCATCTTCCAACCATCGGTATGGATCTTTTACTTCAACACCAAAGTAGGTATCTACAGTATCAACTTTTTTTGTTTGCGGATAGGTCACGGAAATAACTTCTTTTTTTGGTTCTTCCTTACAGCCCACAAAGGCAAGTACAAGGATTGCTGGAACAATTGTAAATTTCATATTATTGATTTTTTGGAAATGTAAATGTAATGTTTTTACTTAAAAGGAAATATTACAATATGTAAAAAGGCTTCCGCAAAGAAGCCCTTAAATACTGCATACAGTTGGAGTTAATGAAATAAGGGTTTATAAACTTTCCAATGCTTATAAATCAAAATAACATTCAATATAGTTATCACCAAGGCCACAAGAAGACCTGGTGTATCCAAAAATAAATGAAATAATAAGATATTAACCGTAATGGGGGCCAACAAAAGCAATGCAAACGAAACCCACTTGTTAATAAGCAAAAGCAAACCGATAAAGATTTCCAAAATTCCAATGACTTTTAGAATGTAGCCTGTGCTGCTAAGCGAATCGATAAAAATTGCCGCATCTCCCGTATAAATATGGGTAGGCATAATGTGAAGATTTATCAATTTACTCAGTCCAAAAAATAGTAATCCTAAGCCTAAAATGATTCTCAGGATTTTAGTAAATGTTGAATTCATAGGCTTTACGTTTAAGGGTTAATCCTTTAAAGGTACTGAAAAATAAAAAACGCACCTTTATATAAAGTGCGTTTTTTTAACAAAATTTTAAAAAGATTATTAGTTTTTCTCTTAAATACTTAAACGAGCTTATTGTTTACCAAGTATTCTGCAATTTGAACGGCGTTCGTTGCTGCTCCTTTCCGAAGGTTATCACTTACAATCCACATATTTAATGTATTGGGTTGTGTTTCATCCCGACGAATTCTTCCAACAAATACATCGTCTTTATCGTGAGCGTACATTGGCATCGGGTATGTATTTGTATCTGGGTTGTCCTGAACGATGATACCTGGAGTTTCATGCAGAATTCTACGGATATCCCCCAATTCAAAATCATTTTCAAATTGTACGTTTACAGCCTCACTGTGCCCGCCAGCTGTTGGAATTCTCACTGCAGTAGCAGTTACTGAAAAAGTACGATCGTCCAATATTTTTTGTGGCTCACGGGCCAGTTTCATCTCTTCTTTTGTATAACCGTTTTCCTCAAAAACATCACAATGGGGCAATGCATTTTTATGGATAGGATACGGGTATGCCATTTCTCCCTTTATTCCCACCATTTCGTTCTCCATTTGTTGTACAGCCTTTAAACCGGTTCCTGAAACGGATTGGTAGGTAGAAACCACCACTCTTTTCATATTGTATTTTTTGTGAAGGGGCGCCAAAGCCATTACCAATTGTATGGTAGAGCAATTGGGGTTGGCTATTATTTTATCTTCTTTGGTCAATAGATGGGCGTTGATTTCGGGAACAATTAACTTCTTTCCGGGCTCCATTCTCCAAGCCGAAGAGTTATCTATTACAGTAGTGCCCACCTCAGCAAACTTTGGGGCCCATTCTAATGATGTGCTTCCACCTGCAGAAAAAATTGCAATGTCTGGGGCTGCAGCAACAGCCTGCTCTAGACCAATCACTTTGTGGTTTTTTCCTTTAAAGGAAATTTCTTTTCCCACAGATCTTTCTGAAGCCACCAAGAGCAATTCGTCAATAGAAAAGTTACGCTCCTGCAATACTTTCAACATTACCTCGCCAACCATCCCGGTGGCACCTACCAAAGCTAATTTCATTATTTTAAATTTTAGGCAAAAGTAGTTTATCCATATTTATTTTTTCAGAATAAAAAGCAAAAAAGAACCCTCTCCATTTTGGAGAGGGTTTAAGGTTAGAATATGTAATGCAGCGGTGACTGTAAATTATTTTTTTCTCAGTTCGTCACGAATTTCCATCAATAAATCCTTTTCTGATGGTCCTGGGTCCGGCGCAGGGGCTTCTTCTTTTTTCTTACGCACTTTTCCGTATGCCTTCACTATCAAGAACAATACAAAACCAACAATAATTAAATTGATGATAGAGTTTATCCATTTTCCGTACATAATGGCATTCTCCGGCTTGGTAACCTCTCCGTCTGGAGCAACCACAGCCTCTGAAAGCACTACTTTTAAATCGGCAAAGTCAACACCTCCAGTAAAATTACCCACTATCGGCATCATGACATCATTGGTAAAACTTGAAACAACGGTGCCTACAGCAGCGGCAAGTAGAACGGCTACGGCAAGGTCTACCACATTGCCGGTCATAATAAAATCCCTAAATTCTTTTAACATGTTGATTGGTTTTAGAAGTTAATAGCCACTAATTTACTTAAAAAGAATTCATTTTCTAAAATAATTTCCCAAAAGGAATTAATTCCTACAAACAACGCGTTTCACTCTTTGCGAAACTGCGGTTATTAATTCATAAGAAATAGAGTTTATCGCTGCCGATAACTCCTCAGCAGATGTGGAAGGGCCAAACACAATTGCCTCATCCCCTTCTTCGCAATCAATATTGGTTACATCTACCATTACCATATCCATACAAACATTGCCCAGAATGGACGCTTTTTTGCCATGTATAGTTACCCAGCCTTTGCCTTTTCCATAAGAACGTGGAATTCCGTCTGCGTGGCCAATTGGAAGGGTTGCGGAACGTGTAATTTCTTCCGCAATAAAACCACGATTATATCCCACACTTTCACTTTTTTGTACAGTATGTATTTGTGAAATAACGGTTTTTAAAGTACCAACGGGTTTTAAATATTTGTTTTCTTCTTTGTCATTTCCGAAGCCGTAAAGACCAATTCCCGTGCGCACCATGTCAAAATGTGCTTCGGGATAGTTGAGTATTCCCGAAGTGTTAGCGCAGTGCAATAAGGGTTTATACTCCAATTTTTCTGAAAGTTCTTCCGAAATTTTTCGGAAACTTTCAATCTGTCCCATTGTAAAATCCTTCAGTTTCAAGTCCTCACTCGCCGCTAGATGCGAAAAGGCCGATTTCACCTTTACACTGTTTGTTTTTAAAAGTGTTTCTGCAATATAATCCACATCGCTCGCTACAAATCCTAAACGGTTCAAGCCCGTGTTGAATTTCAAGTGAACTGGATAATTGATCTGCTTCTTTTCTTCTGCGAAAGCGATAAATTCCTCCAGCATTTTTCGGGAATAAATACTGGGTTCCAAACAACGATCCACGATTACTTCAAAATTAACGGGAAGTGGATGGAGCACCAAAATAGGTGTTTCAATTTTTGCATTTCTAAGGGTTTCGCCCTCATTTGCGTATGCAACAGCGAAATAATCAACGCCCAATTCCACAAGCTCTTTAGCAATAACCACTGAATCGCTACCGTAGCCAAAGGCTTTTACAACTGCCAAAACTTTGGTTTCGGGCTTTAATTTTGAGATAAGGTATTTATAATTATTCTCGAGCGCGTTTAAATCAATCTCCAATAGAGTTTCGGTGGCTTTGGGCATATTAGGCTTGTTTTCCAGGTTTTTCAGGAGCTTTCTGCTCACTCAGGTCTTCGGCATCCTTCACTTCCAGTTTTACTACTTTGTCCCGAAGTTGCGCCTTGTAAAATGCCGCACGGCTCAGGGGTTCGTATTCTTCGGTTTCACCAAGTAATACAAGGTCCTGGCTTTTCGCCTTGCGGTAACTATAATTGGCAAGATTCCCCGTGCGGGTACATACCGCATGAACCTTGGTAACATATTCGGCCGTGGCCATTAAGGCGGGCATGGGCCCAAAGGGATTTCCCTTGTAGTCCATATCCAGCCCTGCAACGATCACACGAACGCCGCGATTGGCAAGGTCGTTACATACTTTTACTATTTCGTCATCAAAAAATTGGGCCTCATCTATGCCAACCACATCGCAGTTATCTGCCAGAATTGGAATATTGGCTGCAGCAGGCACGGGTGTGGATCGAATCTGGTTGCTATCGTGGCTGGTCACGGCATCCTCGGCATAGCGTGTGTCTATGGACGGTGTAAAAATTTCGACTTTTTGACGGGCAAACTGGGCGCGTTTCAACCTCCGGATTAGCTCTTCGGTCTTTCCTGAAAACATAGATCCGCAGATTACCTCAATCCAGCCAAATTGTTCTTTCTGATTTACGGTATTTTCAAGAAACATAGTTTAATTTTACGCGAAACATTGGGTACTAATTAAATTTCCAAACGATTTGTCCAACTTGAAGATTGCTTGAAAACCATTACAAAACGGCAGATTTAAACAAGAAAACAAAAATAGTTGACGTTTACATAAAGGATGCGTAAATTTATAAAAACAAAATAGAAATTCAGGTTAATTTAAAAAGATATGAAGAAGAAACTCCGTGAGCAGGTAACAGCGCTAGCACAACAGATAATTGAAGAAGAAAAAACCTTTAAAGCCGCCTCTGTTAAGCAATTGGTGGGTGAGCTGTATGAAAAGCTCTCGGTACTTGAATATCTCGAAAATCAAATTGAAGACGCTGCACAACCGCTCCTCCCAACCTCTTTAGACTCCAAGAGTTTCCGTGAGCAAAATTGGTTTAAGGAGCCCGAGCCTGTTCCACAGCCCGCCCATAAAGAAGACCTTATTGAACCTTTGATGGAAAAGATAAAGGACATTGTAGCACAAATGCCTGAAGAAAGTGAGCGCATTGATGAACTTTTGGATGAAATGCTTCCAAAAAACCCCGAAACTAAAACTGTCGAAATACAGGAAAAACCCACCACAAAATATGCTAAAAATGATTTGGAGGAATTTGCATCGGCCTATCAGCAAATGCCAGAGTTCGAAAGAAAAAATACTCAAATTTTCCCAAAATCGGTAGAAGGAAAAGAAGCCAGTAAAACATTGACCGAATCCCGTGCTCGCTCTATAAACGACACCCTAAACAAAGGCCTTAACATTGGGCTGAACGACCGTTTGGCATTTATAAAGCACCTTTTTGAAGGGCAAACTGAAGATTACACCCGCGTCCTTTCACAAATAAACACCATGGAAAGCTTTGAGGAAGCACAAAGATTTATAAAAGGTAACGTGAAGCCAGACTACAACCATTGGCTTGACAAAGAAGAATATTCGGAAAGGTTTATGAACATTATTGAAAAGCGTTTCAATTAAACCCAGAGTTATGACAGCCCAAAAAACCATCTACTGGATAGCCACAGGGCTGCTCAGCGTTTTATTTCTGTATTCTGCATTTATGTATTTAACAGATACGGCAGTGATTGAAGGGTATTACCAAGATTATCAATACCCCACCTATTTGGTCATTCCGATGGCCCTTGCAAAAATATTGGCAATCGTATTTATTCTTTTTCGAAAGCCCAAATGGGTCATGGAATGGGCATACGCAGGGCTCTTTTTTGATATGGTTCTGGCCTGTTTTGCACATTATAGGCTAAATGATCCCGATATAACGCTCCCTTTGTTGGGCATTCTATTTTTGTTGGTCTCCTATTTCTTCGGAAAAACTGTACGCCCATAAACTATGACGGGAAAACTCTATTTGGTGCCCACGCCCATCGGCAATTTAAAAGATATGACCTTTCGCGCTGTTGAAGTGCTGAAAGAAGTAGATTTAATCCTCGCCGAAGACACCCGAAATAGCGGGAAACTTTTAAAACATTTTGAAATTGGCACCCAAATGCACTCGCACCACATGCACAACGAGCACAAAACGGTGGAAGGGATTGTAAAACGGATTCAAAACGGTGAAAATATAGCATTGATAAGCGATGCCGGAACCCCAGCAATCAGCGACCCCGGTTTTTTATTGACTCGTGCCTGTGTAGAAGCCGGCATTGAAGTGGATTGCCTTCCCGGTGCAACAGCTTTTGTACCAGCATTGGTAAACAGTGGCTTCCCGAATGATAAATTTGTTTTTGAAGGCTTTCTCCCGGTGAAAAAAGGCAGGCAAACAAGGCTCGAACTTTTAGCCGAAGAAACCCGCACCATCATTTTTTATGAATCGCCACACAAACTGTTGAAAACACTTGCTCAATTTGTGGAATATTTTGGCGGTAACAGACAAGTTTCCGTTTCACGGGAATTGACAAAACTGCACGAAGAAACCGTTCGTGGTTCTGCTGAAGAAGTTTTAAAGCATTTTGAAATCAAGCCGCCGAAGGGAGAAATAGTTATAGTTGTTTCGGGGAAGAAGTAATTCAACAATCGTTAATCTGCAATCACTAATCAAACGTGCTTTCCCCTATTCCACCCATGCTTCCCAAGATACTGCTCCCCACTTTCCACGGCACCATCTTCAATGGAAGTTCCCATAGAATCGTTCCAACGGTTTAAATAACCAAAAAGCGAAATAACCCCAAGCATTTCCACGATTTCGCCTTCGTTCCAGTATTTGTAAAGTCGCTGTTTTATTTCATCATTCACCGCATTTGGTACTTGGCTTGCGGCCAAAGAAAAGTCGAGCGCAGCGCGTTCAGCTTCAGAAAAAGCGGAATGGGTTTTATATTCCCAAATATTATCCAATTGCTCCTGCTCTGCGCCATAGCGTTCCGCAGCACGAATAGCATGGGCCTGGCAGTAGCGACAACCGGTTGCATTGCTGCTTACCCAAGCGATCATTCTTTTTAAGGCTGAAGTAACGCGCCCCTCGTTGGCCATTACGGCTTTGTTGAGATTGATAAAGGCTTTGCTAATTGCCGGGCGGTGCTGCATGGTAAGCACGCTATTTGGGCAAAAGCCAAGTGTTTCGTTAAAGAATTCAGCCAATTGTTTTGTTTCGGCGTCGTGGTCTGGAGAAAGGGGGGTTACTAATGGCATAGTTAAAAATCGTTTGGAATTCGAAAGTACGAAATGCCACTTGGAAATTCCAAATCACAAACTCCAAATTCCAAAGAAATCGCAAACCTCAAATTCCAAAGAAAATATTTACATCTTAGTTTTTCAACAAACGAAAAATACTGTTTGAAGTTTTTAAAAAATAAACCCCACTTTGGGCAGCAGTGAGATTTAGCTGCGATTGTTTTTCGGTCAATTCGCCCGAGGCAATAGTTTTCCCGGCAATGTCAGTTATTTCATATTGTTCATTTTCAGAAAACAGTTCGCGTTCAATAGTGAAAATTCCATTTGAGGGGTTTGGGTAAATAGTTGTTATTTGATTTTTGAAGTTAGGAACACTTAGTTGTGAATTATTAAAACGAGCTACCAAAATATTTTGAGGACCACTTAACGGAGCTGTAATACCAGCACCTACAATCTTTCCGTCAGTTTGAACAATGGTTTTACTATCTACAAATTCCAAACCTAAAATGAAAGAATAATCTCTATATCCTCCTGAAAAGTACCGCTTAACATTATATACGCCAAGTTCAAAACAATCAGTAGTGCTACCAATAGCAAGCATTCTTTGATTTTCTTGAATTATTAATTGGGAAATAGAGAATCCTGTCTCGGATAACAATCTCGTTCCATTATTTCCAAAATTTAAATCTGGTTGGCCATCACTTAAGAAACGAATAAAATATTGCTTAAAGAATGGTTCTAATTGCAAAGTACAATAACCGTAACTTCCAGCAATCACTATATTTTGATTATTGGTAAAATCAAAACTTGGATTCCGAAAGTTTACTGCGTCAATTGATTCAAGTGACTTGGTGGTTAATCCATTATCTCCAAAATTTATATCTAAATATCCGGTTGGTAAAAATTTCAATAATATTATGTCTGCTGTATAAGAATTAGCTCGAATTCCTGAAACGAAGAAATTATTCTCGGAATCTATTTTTAATTCGCTGATAGTAAAAGTTCCTCCTGAAAAGTTAGAAATCGCAATGCCATCTATTCCAAAATTAGGGTCTAAAGTCCCATCCTCAAAATAATGAAAAAAGCCAATTTTATCATTGGCAGTAAGTTTTAAAAATAATAATGAGTTATCTGCTAAGACTAGCATATTGGCAAAATTTCCATTCGGAATTGTTAGAACCCCATTGGTTCCAAAAGAATTTATCAATTCACCATTTGCGTTATATTTTGCAATTTTATAAGTTTGGCTTTGACTGTTGGAGAATTTGCCTCCGGTTAGAATATTCTGTTCTTCATCAAGAAATAAATTAACGTGTTCACAATAACCTTCAGCATAATCAGCAACTAATATCCCATTGTTTCCAAAAGAACTGTCTAAGCTGCCATCTGGCATATATCTTACCAAATATGGTTTACTAAGATTGTTATTTATTGACGTTATTCCCGAAACAATTAGTTTCTGATCATTTTGTTGAACTACAGATGATAAGAGTTCCTCACTATTCTCAATATCGGTTGTAACCACACCTTCTGTTCCAAATGACAAATCTGGACTACCATCCTGTCCGTAAGTAACAACAGAAATTATTCCCACAATAAAAAGTAAAAGTTTTTTCATAATTTTTAAGTTTTGATGCTTCCGAAGAAATTTTTTTAACTCAATTCTTCAGTAAGCGAAACACACTACTTGAAGTTTTCAGAAAGTAAACCCCGCTTTGTACCGAAGAAAGATTTAGTTTTGATTGCTTTTCGGTCAATTCACCGGAAGCAATAATTTTTCCTATAATATCTGTTATTTGGTACTCCGAAGTTTCAGGAAATTCACGTTCAATGGTAAAAATTCCATTTGAGGGATTTGGGTAAATTGTAGTTCTTTTGTTTTGGAATTCTGGACTGGACAAAGGATCATTAACACGGCGCTCTATAATAATATCTTCTTGTCCATTGTACCACGCTGTGCTGGCCAGACATACTATTTTACCGTCTTGTTGGATTAACATACTCGAAACAAAATACTCAGAAGAATTAATTGTAAAATTAAAACCAGTATCTAAATGTCCGCCAAGGTGATACCTGTTAATAAAAAAAGGTCCTCCACCCTCAAAAAAATCAGTAAGCTCCCCAAAAACTAACAATCTTTGGTTCTCTTGAACTTCAATGCCGCTTATTATAAAATTATTCCTGTTCGGATTTATATACCCATTATTGCCAAAAGATGCATCAAAGCTTCCGTCAGGAAGATATCTGAAAATTAAATTATTCATTATATCAAACTGCCAATCCAAAAAAGAACTGTGAACTGCGATTTTACCATCATTGTACAGAGCAATATTGCTTGAAGTAAAATCAGGATCATTTACAATGGTTACTATTCCATTATTACCAAAAGCAGTGTCCAACACGCCATTGGGCAAGTAGCGCAATAATACTTGAGAAGACACGCCATTGTCTTGACTGTTTGCAAGCACCACAATTGTATCGTCTTGAGCCAAAGCTACTTTTAAAGCGGAATTCGATTCATTCCCAACATCTGTTATAACAATGCCGTTATTCCCAAAGGAGGTATCTAACATTCCATTGGACGTATACTTTTTTAAAGCAACTTTTGATATTCCGCTATCAAAAATTCTACCCACTGCTATAAATGAATCATCATCCAGTAATGTTACATCTCCTTTATAGATGTTCTCCGGAAATACTATTATTTCGCCATTATTGCCAAAACTCGTATCAATTGAACCATCGGGTAAAAAACGGTTTACTACATATTGATAATTAGAGTTTAGATTAACTGGACCCCCGGCAATAATCTTCCCGTCATTTTGACTTAATACAATATCATAATATTCATCCTCATAACCTGAAGCACCAAAAATTGCCACGCCAGCATTTCCAAAGGAAGTGTCTAAAGTGCCATTAACATTATATCTCGCAATGGAAGGAAAGGCCTGTCCCTGTATAGTAAATCTCCCAGCTACTAAAAGTTTTTCATCTGCTTGCTGCGCTATTGCTATTGCATAGTCTGAATCGCCATCAATATCTGTTTGTACAGTCCCGTTATTGCCAAACGAAGTATCCAAACTTCCATCCTGTGCAAAAGATACAATCGAGACTATTCCCGCCAAAAAAAGTAAAAGTGTTTTCATATTACTATTTATTTAAGGTTAACGGGGAGAATTGTTCTTACAAGATAGTGAATTATCAAATACAAAAAGCCCTTAAACTGTTGTCATAATTTTGTAATTTTACACCTCTCCCCCTTATTTAATAATCACAACCAATCCAAATTTTGGAATTTGGAATTTTAGAACTTGGAATTTCTACAGAATATGCGCTGGACCCTAAAACCCAAACCCGATCCCGAAAAAGTGAAATCACTTTCAAAAGCATTAAAAGTGGAACCGATAATTGCGTCGCTTTTGGTGCAGCGTGGGGTTGAAACTTTTGAGGAAGCCGAAAAATTTTTTCGCCCAAGTCTGGACAATCTTCACGATCCGTTTTTAATGAAGGATATGGACAAAGCCGTTTCCCGAATTGAAAAAGCAATCGAAAACGAAGAAAATATTTTAATCTACGGCGATTACGATGTGGACGGAACCACCAGCGTCGCCCTGCTTTCTTCCTATTTAAAAAGTTATTATCCAAATGTTTCTACATACATTCCAGACAGGTATGATGAAGGATACGGCGTTTCATATAAAGGAATTGATTATGCCGAGGACAATGGTTTTTCGCTAATTATTGCCTTGGATTGCGGTATAAAAGCCATTGAAAAAGTGACCTACGCTTCCGAAAAAAATATCGATTTCATTATCTGCGATCACCACCGACCAGGGAAGGAAATCCCAAAAGCCATTGCGGTACTCGACCCAAAACGGGAAGATTGCGAATATCCGTACAAAGAACTCTGCGGTTGCGGCGTTGGGTTTAAATTGATTCAAGGGTTGGCAACAAAAAGAGACCAGCAAATTGACGATTTGTTGCTCTATTTAGATTTGGTCGCCACCGCAATTGCTGCCGATATTGTTCCAATCACTGGCGAAAATAGAATTCTTGCACATTATGGATTGAAGGTTATAAACAGCAATCCGCGAACGGGAATTCAGGCAATTTTAAAACAAGTAAAAAAAGAAACGCTCACCATTACTGATGTAGTTTTCATTATCGCGCCGCGCATCAACGCTGCTGGAAGGATGAAACACGGCAACCACGCCGTCACCTTGCTTACGGAAACGGATTTTGAAAATGCAGAAAAGTACGCCGCTGAAATTGAAACCTTCAATACCGATCGTAGAGAAGCCGACAAACAAATAACCGAAGAAGCGCTTCAACAAATAATTCAAAATAAAGAGGAAGCACGTAAAACTACCGTGGTTTATAAGGAAAACTGGCACAAAGGCGTGATCGGCATCGTGGCTTCCCGATTGACCGAAACCTATTATCGTCCAACTTTGGTGTTTACAAAAAGTGGTGAAAAATTGGCTGCCTCTGCCCGTTCCGTAAAAGGTTTTGATGTTTATAATGCTTTGGAAAGCTGTGCGGAACACATTGAACAGTTTGGTGGGCATATGTATGCCGCGGGATTGACTTTGTTTGAAAAAGATTTTGAAAATTTCAAAAACGAATTTGAACGGGTGGTTTCCGAAACCATCGATCCGCATTTGCTCACACCCGAAATAAAGATTGATGCTGAAATAAATTTGGAAGACATTACCCCAAAATTCTTCAGAATATTAAAGCAATTTGCACCCTTTGGCCCGGGAAATATGACACCCACATTTATGACACAGAATCTGAAAGACACCGGCTGGGGAAAATGTGTGGGTGAGGACAAAACGCACCTGCGCATTGTGGTTAAACAGGGAGATTCTAATCAATTTACGGGAATTGGTTTCAATATGGCTGAAAAAAGTGATATCGCCTGCAACGGAAAGCCATTTAAAGCTACTTATTGCATTGATGAAAATGTATGGCAGGGGAATGTGAGTTTGCAATTGCGGTTAAAGGATATTAAATAAATTTCATAGTAGGTCAGGACGGCTGAAAACTTTAGGATCACCCGCAAATAAGCCATAGATAAGTCATAAATAGAGTATGAATAGAGTATAAATAGAGTATGAATAGAGTATGAATAGAGTATGGATGCCTTATAAAAACCTTAAGGACGGTATGTCTTTAACTCCAATTTGTCTCCATCAAAAACGCCATAGGTATAATGGTTTATCCAATCGCCAAGATTGTAGTAGGTTGAATTTTCACCAACCTTAATTTCCATCGGCAAATGGCGATGCCCAAAAACGAAGTAATCAAAATGTTTGCTCTCAAGTTTTCTTTTGGAATATTGCGCCAACCATTCCTTTTCCTCACCCAAAAATTCTTTGTCCTCATCGCCCGAAATCAATTTGTTTTTTACCGAAAGGTGTTGCGCTAAACGTACGCCAATATCGGGATGCAACCAACGGAAAAGCCATTTTGAAAACGGATTGATAAAAACTTTTTTCATCCGTTTGTAGCCTTTGTCGCCCGGGCCTTTTCCATCGCCGTGACCTATGAAGAAATGTTTTTCATTAAAAACAAACTCTTTTGGGTCGTGATAAACTGGAATGTTCAGTTCCTTTTCAAAATAATCGTGCATCCACAAATCGTGGTTGCCCACAAAAAAGTGGATTTGGATGCCACTGTCACGAAGTTCGGCCAGTTTTCCCAAAACCCGAACAAAGCCTTTTGGCACCACAGTCTTATATTCAAACCAAAAATCGAAGAGATCACCGAGCAGAAAAATAACCTCGGCATCATGCTTAATGCTGTCCAGCCATTTCACAAAAATCTTTTCGCGCGGAAGGCTTTCGGCCTGTGTGGGTGCGCCAAGATGGTTGTCGCTGGAGAAGTATATTTTCTTGCCTTTTGGGATTTGCATATTCAAAGATAGGAAAGTGATTCGGTTTAATTATCCCCAGCAAACCATTCTGCATAGCTGCTGTCGGTTTCCTGTAATCTTAACGAGTGAAGCTGAATGTTTTTAGGCAAACGGTTCTTTATTTTTTCAGAAAAATCGATTACCATCATTTCGCTGGTGGGCTGGTAGTCTACCAACAGCACACTGTGCCCGCGATCGCTGAGTTCCTTCGCCAATTCAACGTGTGGCGTATTTTTGTTGAAAACCGTTGCGTGGTCAAAAACGTCCACAATCTCTTCTTTCACTATTTTTTTGAGGTCGCTAAAGTCTATCACCATTCCAAATTTTACGTTATTGGTATCTTTTATGGGCGTGCCGATAACGGTTACGGAAAGCTTGTAACTGTGGCCATGCACGTTTCTGCATTTGCCGTCGTAGCCGTAAAGTGCGTGCCCAGTTTCAAAAGAAAAAATCTTGGTGATGCGTATCTGTTCCATTGCATAAAGTTGGGCAACAAAGATACAATTTTATTCGCCCCAACTTTTAAAGCCTATTTTTGAAAAAAACTAAGCTTGGTTTTAATCAAAACATAGCCATGTTTTACACGAAATATGGCTATGTTTTGCACGGGATAAAAAAATAACCCAATTCTATACTATATTTGCCCACTTTTTAAAGAATCCAAAAATGACCGAAGAACTTTTTGAGCAACTGGAATTTGTTGAAAATCCACTGTTTGAAACTATTATTAAAAACTTGCTACAGCAGCAGTACAGTATTGTGAACAATTTTTTCACTTCGGAAGAAGTGGAGGTGCTACGCCATTCTTTGCTTGCAAAATACGAAGCGGACCGCTTTAAAAAATCTGCCATCGGCAACCGTTCCAATGAAGAAATAGACAAAACCGTCCGCGGCGATTTTATTCTTTGGATGGATGAAGCAAATGCCAATGCTGCCGAACAGGTTTTCTTCAAAAAAATAAACGAATTGGTCAATTACTTAAATAAGACTTGCTTTTTGGGAATTCTTCACAAAGAGTTTCACTATGCAGTATATCCAACGGGCACTTTTTATAAGCGGCATTTGGACACTTTTCAGAATGACGACCGAAGGAAACTTTCCATAGTTTGCTATCTGAACGAAGACAATTGGCTGCGCGAAAATGGCGGTGAGCTTACCATTTATACCCAAAAAGAGGAGCTGGATATTTTACCACTTCCCGGGCGGGTGGTAATATTTGAAAGCCAAGTTTTGGAACACGAAGTAAAAGTGGTGAAAGCTTCGGAACGTATGAGTATTACAGGCTGGCTTAAAACGCGTTGATTACTTCTTTTTAATTTTATTGTAGGCAACCACTACAATTACCAAAATAGCCAATATTAAAAACAGGCCGGGGCCGCCAAGAAATTTAAGAATATCCATATTTCGTATTTCGTATTTCGTAAATGTATTAATTTTCAATGAGCGGAATATATTTTCTTCGGAATTTAATCATTAGCGCCACCGCACGGTATGCTATCCATACAATTAAGGCCATCCAAATTCCTATTAAGCCCCAATCCATATATTTTGAAAAATAGAGCACGGGAATAAAACCGAAAATAGTTGCACCCAATAGTACGTTCCGCAGGTATCGCATTTCGCCCAAACCTTTAAAAATGGAATCTAACGTGAAGGCCATCGCATTAAATGGCAAACAAATTAGTACCATAAAAAACATTCCGTAAAAGATGGAAAGCACTTTTTCGTCTTTGTTGAAAAGAAGCCCCAAAGGTTCATAAAGTACCAATCCGCACAGTACAAGAGCCGCAGCAACGACAAGATTGTACAGATTCACTTTCTTTGTAAGTTTCCAAAGCGAACCGTAGTTGCGTTCGCCCAAAAGTTTGCCGCCAAGAATATTCCCTGCGGCGCCGTAGCCATCAATGAAAAAAGCGGTAAAAATCCAAACATTAAAGGCAATGGTATGGGCAGCAATATATTCCTTCCCAAGAGCAGCGGCTTCGCGAGTGGCGAGGATTAACGCGGTATTCAACGCTAGAGAGCGCAGAAAGAGATTAAAGCTCATTACCACGAGCCGTCTTATTTCGGGATGTAGCGGAAATTTCAGTCTTAAGGAAATTTCGGTTTTCTTTAAAAGAAGAAGTAAGGAGAGACCAGCCATTACAATCTGTGCAATAAGACTTGCCCAGGCTGCACCTTTTATTCCTAAAGGTAGTATTAAGCCTTCAATTCCATAAACCAAAGCAAAATCCAACCCTATGTTTAAAGAAGCTCCTAGGGTAGCGATGACCATAGGCCAGAAAGTGTTTTGCAAGCCCCGGAAAAGTCCAAAAACCGCAAAAGTGAATAGTGTAAGCGGAAAGCCCCAAACGCGAATATTGTAATAATCAATGCTGAAAGCTAACACCATCCCATCGGCATTGAGAATTTTGAAAATTTCTTCCACAAAAAAGTATGTAGAAAACAAAACAATGATGCTTAGTGCAATGTTGAAATATATAGCCTGTGCGGGAAAATTATGGAGGTCCTTCAATTTACCAGCTCCCAAATTTTGCGAAACAATAGCCGAAATGGCACTGCGGGTTTGTGCCAAGATCCAAATTAAAGCTGAAAGAAACGTTCCAACAATCCCTACTGCAGCAAGCGATTCAATTCCAAATTCCTTAATATTTCCCACCACAGCAGCATCTGTGGCCGAAAGAACGGGCTCTGCAATTCCTGAAATTATTGCGGGAATGGCAAGTTGTTGGATTCGTTTAAAAGAAATATCGGTCTGTTGCATGCGGAATGGTAAAACTACGGAAAATGCAAAAAGTTAATAAGCCTGTTTCTGCCTAAATGTTTAAATTTGGTTGAAATGTTAAAGAGTTATGGATCGAACGAGTTTTAAAGTTAATTTTGTTTTCAAACTAAGAAGAAGTTTCTGCTTATGAAAAATATATTAGTGCCCGTTGGGTCTTCAGCAAATGCAATCAGCAATTTACAATACGCCATAGATTTGGCCCAATCAATAAACGCCAATGTATACGTTGTTTCTGTATTTCAGGAACTGTCCAAGGTAGGTGGTCTTTCAAAGGTAAACACTATTTTAAAGGAAGAATCGGAAAACCGTTTAGATGAAGTGCTTTCGCAAGTAGAGCGTAAAGGAGTGCAAGTGATTGCGCACCCAATCAAAGGCGAAGTTTTGGAAGGAATTGCGCGCATTAGCAAGCAAGTGCCAATAGATTTAATGGTTCTGGCGCCACGTAGTAATTCTATAAAGGAAGAGGTCTATCTCGGGAAAACCTCTGGAAAGCTTTTAAAACAGACCAACATTCCTATTTTGGTAGTTCCAGAAGGAGCAAAGTTCCAACCGCCAAAAACTATGTTGATGGCTTTTAAAAATGGAAGTTTTGAGCGTGATGAACTTTTGGAAGCGGTAAAACAGTTCAAACAAAATTTTGGAACCGAAGTTAACGTACTTCACGTAGAAACTCCCGAAACTACGGAAGAAATGAAAAGCGTAACTGACAATTTAAAGTTGTTGCAAACTTCATATAGCCAAGTGGAAGCCGCTACCACTTTTCAGGCTGTAATAGAATATTTTCAGCAATTCAATCCAGATATGCTTTGTGTAGTTAGAAGAAAGCGCGGTTTTTTCAAAAAACTTTGGGAAAAGAATGAAATACATAAAAGAGAATTTCATACCAGCAAACCTCTTTTGGTCTTGCCTGTTCAGGAATAAAACAAAAAACCACCGTTTTCACGGTGGTTTTTTTGTGGAGAATACCGGAGTCGAACCGGTGACCTCTTGCCTGCCAGGCAAGCGCTCTAGCCAGCTGAGCTAATCCCCCAATTGCTGATTAGGATGCCAAAAATAGTAAATTTTTTAATACAAGCTCTATTTTAGAAACTCAATTGTCTTTTCAACAACGTTTTTTAAATCGGTTGGTAAATTGCTTTCTTCAAAAGGATGTTTTGCTCCAAAAACATGGTCTGCCCCGTCTATTATTTTCAATTCACTTTCTGGATTCCACGAATGGATGGCTCTTGCCTCCTTTTCGGAAACTGTTGGGTCTTCGCTTCCGTGAACAATGAGCTGTCCGACTTTCATATTTTTCACTGCACGTTTGATGGAAAAACGCTCTTCATTTTTTTTAAAATCTTTATAGAACTGAAAGTTGTGGGGCAGCATTTGCTTTGTCCGACTGTTTTCAACGTGTGTTACGCCTGTTTCTTTCCAAGTTTCAAACGCTGCAGTGTTTTCTTGGAATCTTGCTTTAAAATCGCTTACACTGGCCCACGTAACTACTTTATGAATACGGGTATCTTCTTCGGCCTTTATCAAAACAATTCCGCCACCGCGGCTGTGGCCAATTAAGGAAATGGTTGAAATTTTCTTTGGAAAATTATCGTTTCCTTTTTCAATTTCGTTTAAAACCCTATCTAAATCGTCAAGTTCAAAACTGAAATTGTTTTCCGCAAATGCTTCCAAATCTGGGAAATCGATAGGATTTTCCATCGTACCGCCATTATGCGAGAAATTAAATTTTACGAAGCAAAAGCCAGATTCTGCAAACGCTTCGGCCACCAAATGCCACGCTCCCCAATCCTTAAAGCCTTTATAGCCGTGACAGAAAATAACCACGGGCTGGGGGTTTCCCGTTTCATTATAATAAACATCGTAAAGAATCGGTTTTTTGTTTTCTGAGGAAAGTATTCTGTTTTTATTTATAATCATTTAGCTATTTCTTTTTCAATGAAGGGAATATTTGGATCGCAAATTTCCAAAATAATCTTCTTTAATTCAACCGTAAATGTTTCCAAAACATTACCGTTTATCAACTGGTCTCTTTTACTGTAAGCAGAGGTTTTAGTTCCAAATTTTAGAAATCCACTTCCTAAGTTTTTAAAGGAAATTATTCCCGCTTCAGCATTGTTGATAGGAATTTCCTTATTCATCATCAACGCATACGCCAATACTTGAAATGCTTTGCTGAATTTGTAATCTTGATTCAAATCTTCCCAGTCAATTATTTCCACATCACTTTGATTTACCAATCCGGTTTTATAATCAATTATTCTAAGTTGCCGGTTGTATTCATCCACCCGATCCACTTTTCCGTGGAGTTTTATTGGGAAATGCAGCTCAGGGATCGGAACATCCAAGGTAAGGTCTGTTTCAATCTTGATAATTTTTATGGTGTTTCCGGCTTGAACATCGTTAATTTCCCTATCTATAAAATTTGAAATGTAGCGCTTTGCCACTTCAAAAATAATAAGGTTTTTTCCTTTGGAAAATGTTCCACCTTTAAAGGTTTTTCTGAATTGGGAGGTCACTTCCCCGTGAATCCGTTCTTTCATATTCTGCAAATCCTGAACTGTGAGCACGCAATTTTCAAAGGGCTGATAAAATTTTTCCAAAGTATCGTGAACAATCGTTCCCAACGTATTTGCTGCTACAGTTTCCTCAACTTCCTCCAACTCATTCAACTTTAAAATTTTCTGAAAATAAAATTCCAACGGATTGCGGATATAGCTGGTCAAGGCAGAGGGCGAAAACCCTTTTTCTGCAATGTCACGTAAACGCTGCATTACTGCATCGGTCTTCTCTATCTGCTTTAAAGCCTTTTTTTCAATTTGAACTTTTGGAGCGAGCACTTTCTTTTCAATAGTATGGTTTGGATGTTTTTCAATTTCCAGTTGCCGAATAAAGCGGCTCTTTTCACCTGTATTTATCCCTTCGGAATGGTTGTTATAGAGCAGTGTCACATTTTTTGCCCGGTGCAACAGTCTATAAAAGTGATAGGTGTAAATTGCATCCTTTTCGGTAAAAAGTGGCAAGCTGAATTGTTGTTTTAAATCATAGGTAATAAAAGATGCATTCGACTTTCCGGAAGGGAAAATACCTTCGTTTACTGAGGTTATAATCACGTTTTCAAAATCGAGTACCCGCGTTTCCAAAACCCCCATTATCTGCAACCCATTATACGCGTCGCCCTCAAAATCCAAAGATGTTGTAGCTGTAAGTTCTGAAAAAAGTGTGTTTACGCTTTTGATGGATTTTAAATGTGGGTATTTTTGGTTAAGGGCCTCGATTTCACTAAAAACAGTGTGTAGTTGTTGCAAGACCACACTTTCTATGGTTGTGGATGTGTGTTTTTTCCGAAGTTCATCAATAATTCTTAGAGACGATTTTATGGCTGTATGGCTGTCGTCTTTCCAGTTCTTAAAAAGAAGTTCGAGCATATCATTTTCCGAAGGATCTGAAAGCTCCATCAAATCTAAAAAGGATATATGCGTAATGTTTTCCTTCGTTACATTTTGAACAATAGTATCAAACTCAGTAACTAAGTTTTTTCCCACAGGATGATTTAAAAGTGATAAAACATCTTTGTAATAAAGCATTTCCGAATCACGGGTGTGAATAGCAAAAAGCTTTTCAAAAAAAACAACCGCTGGAAATTGTTTTAAAGGCACTCCCATGGTAAGGTTGAGGTTTTTCACATTTTCTGGCAACGAATAGAGCAACGGGACCAGTAGATTTTCATCGCCTAGCACCACGGCAGTTTTATTGATTTCATCGTCAGAAAGTGTTGAAAGCAGTTCGCCAACATATTTTGCTTGACCAATGTTTTTTTGGACCTCTATAAATTGAAAATTTTTTGGTTTTTCATAATTTTGAGCGATAAACTTTGGCGTTTTCTGCTGAAAATATTTCCATTCTTTTATATATTTTCTTATGAAATGAGAAGCGCTGTGTTTTGAATCTTCATAAAATGTGCGATCAGCATCCCAATAAACCATTGTGGTTTCGGTTTCCAACAATTCTTGTATAATATGCTGCTCGGCCGTGTTTAAAGCATTAAAACCGATGAAGACGTGTGTCTTATTTTTGTTGGCAGTAATATAATGTTCAATATTTGCCGAGGCCTCACGGTAAACCATTCCTTGATACCCAATTTGCTCTTTTAGCAGAAACGATTGAATATTTTCATAAAAGGCTGGAAGGCTTTCCCAAAATTGCAAATAGTTGTTTATCAATTCTGTCTTTTCTTCCTTTACGCCCCATCTTTCAAGAGTTTTTATACTGGCCAGATAACTGAAAAATCGTGTCGGTTCAACGAGGTATCGATCTATTTCATTAAAATCATTTAAAAGTGTGGTTGCCCAGGTTGAATAGGTTTCAAAATCTTCCTTTTCCGTTATTGAATCAGTTTTTAAATATGCTTCATAGCTTTTAAAGAGAAGTTCAGTATTGTTTATGATTTTTAAGTTGGAAAGCTCTTCAATAAATTCTTCAATACTGCAAATTGGGGGAGCAAAAAAAGTGGCAGCAGAATTCTTTTTCAATTCGTTCAAAAGAAAGCCACCAGCCCGCTTGCTTGGCAATATAAAAGTAATATCCGAAATATCGGGAAGGCTATTCTTAACATCGGTTAAGGCGTCTTGAAGAAATGTTACCATAGCCTAAAAATAAGAAACGCCTCCGAAAATCGGAGGCGTTTCAAAATTATTTATTAAAACTTATCTGTTGAAATTATTTCTTTAAAGAAATCTCAACACGACGGTTTTGTTGTCTACCAGCTGCGGTATTGTTAGTTGCAATTGGTCTTTCTTCACCGTAACCTTCAGAAGTTAATCTGTTACCGTCCATACCGATAGTAGTTAAGTAATCCTTAACAGAAGAAGCTCTTTCCTTGGAAAGCTTCATATTGTATGAATCACTACCACGGCTGTCAGTGTGACCTTCTACGTGGAAAGTAGTGTTAGGATATTCTTTCATAATATCAGCAATGCTCTGAAGTGCAGCATAAGACTCTTTTCTTATAGAAGACTTATCATAGTCAAACAAGATAGTTTTAGAGTACTCGTTCAATTGCTTGATAACTTCTACAGAAACTTCTGGACAACCTTTGTTTGCTACAGTACCAGCAACATCTGGACACTGATCGTCTTTGTCAAGAACACCATCGCCATCTCTGTCTTGGTAAGGGCAACCATTGTTAGCCTTTGGACCAGCCTCATTTGGACAAGCATCATCTTTATCAGCGATACCATCACCATCAGCATCAGGACAACCGTTAAGAGCAGCTAGACCAGCTACAGTAGGACACTCATCCTGTGGATCAGCAATACCGTCACCGTCAGTATCAGGACATCCGTTGAATTCAGCTAAACCAGGAGTGTTTGGACAAGCATCATTTCTATCTTCAATGCCGTCACCGTCAGTATCAGGACATCCATTAAATTCAGGAAGACCTGGAGTTTCTGGACACTCATCATCTTTATCATAGATTCCGTCACCGTCTGTATCTTTTCCACCAAACTGGAATACAATACCAGCAGAATGTTGGAAGTGAGTGATTCCATAAGAATCCTCAAATGCATGCTTATAAGTAGATTGAAGGTTAAGAGCTAAGTAATCGTTGAACCAAAACTTAACACCAGCAAGCGCGTTAGCAGTACCAAAGCCGATATTATCAACCCAAGTATAACCACCACCTATACCAATAGATGGGTCAAACCATCCACCGCCTAGTGCATTTTTGAAGCTGTACTTAACCTCTCCATCTGCACTGTAGTAGCTAAGGTCATCAGCAGGAAGATCGCCTAATTTGTCGATTCTGTTAATAGAACCTGCTGCAGTGAATACAAAACCACTACCAATGTATCTGCTAATAGCTAGCCTAGAAACTGATGGAAGAATGTTCCAGTGGTCATTTGCATTAAAATACTCGTCAAAGATATCCCCTCTAGCAGCAGCTGGGATACGTACTTGATCCTCATTGAGTCCGGCTGAATAAACGTCAACAGCGTTTACACCAACCTCAACAGCCCAAGGATTGTTTTCGTCTTGCGCGTTCGCCACCCCGATTCCCATAAATAGGATAGCAGCAACTAATAATCTGTTAAGATGTTTCATATTCCTGTCTCTTATACACATCTGACGCTGCCGACGAGCGATCTA
>OJGZ01000075.1_pt1 | contig 47894 bp, 47 predicted proteins | sample 1595051 | NCBI WGS metagenome assembly OJGZ01 (sample SAMN05416800, study PRJEB24817) | seawater metagenome | isolation source: Sea water | place: Canada:Atlantic | collected 2013-07 | reverse complement strand
AAGATATGATCATGAAATATCAACGTTTGGCTGGAAAGTTTGTGCCGTTTGTCCCTGGGTGGGATTGCCATGGATTGCCTATTGAATGGAAAGTCGAAGAACGCTATCGCAAAAAGGGACAAAGCAAAGACGATGTGCCTGTTGCTGAATTCCGCCAAGAATGTCGTGATTATGCTGATCATTGGGTAAATATCCAACGGGAAAGCATGAAAAAATTGGGGATTTTTGGGGCATGGGACACGCCTTATTTAACCATGAACCCTGAATCCGAAGCCCGCATCGTTGGAGAGCTTCATAAGTTTTTGATGAATGGCGGCTTATACCGCGGGGCAAAACCTGTTCAGTGGTCTGTTGTTGAAAAAACAGCCTTGGCCGAAGCCGAAGTTGAATATTATGACAAGGTTTCCCCAACCATTTACGTTATGTTCCCGATTGTAAGACCGTCAATAGAGGCCCTGAAAGATACAAAAGTTGTTATCTGGACAACAACCCCTTGGACCATTCCTGCCAACCGGGCCATTGCTTATGCAGATGATGTTATGTACGTTCAAATCCAGGTCACAGAGGTTGATACCGACAAAGAAAATGTCTTTGCATCCCCTGATGATAGGCTTTTAATTGCTGAAGACTTAGTAGGGAAAGTAACAGAAGCCTGCGGCATCATTGATTACAATGTATTGGAAAAAATTCCAGGAAATGGTCTTGAAGGATCTATCTGTCATCACCCTTTGAATGGCGAAGGATATGACTTTGATGTACCAATGTTCCACGGAGATCACGTGACAGTTGAACAAGGAACAGGTTTTGTCCACACTGCCCCAAGCCATGGTCTTGAAGACTTTGAATTGGGCAAAAAACATAATTTAGAAGTTCCTGAATTGGTTGGCGAAGATGGTATTTACCACAAGCATGTCCCCCTATTTGCAGGCCTTCATATTTACAAAGCCAACGATACGGTTATCGACGCCTTAATTAAGGCAAGTGGCCTGTTGTACAAGTCAGAACTTAAGCATAGCTATCCCCATTCTTGGCGGTCCAAAGCCCCTTTGATCTATCGTTGCACATCCCAATGGTTCATTTCTATGGAAGAAAACAACCTTAGAAACAAGGCAATGGCTGAAATTGAAAAAACAAATTGGATTCCAAAGCAAAGTAAAAACCGCATTAAATCAATGGTCGAAGGACGCCCAGACTGGTGTATTTCCCGTCAACGGCCGTGGGGAATTCCCATCGCCATCTTTACAAGCAAAGAAACGGGCCAACCGTTAAAAGATGACGAAATCAACCAGCGTATCCAAGAAATATTTATGAAAGAAGGATCAGACGCTTGGTTCAAAAGGCCTGCCCAGGATTTCTTGGGGAACAAGTATGCCGTCGAAGATTATGATCAAGTGCGTGACGTTGTGGATGTTTGGTTTGAATCTGGGGTTACCCAAGAATTTGTTTTAAACCATACGCCTTCTTTAAGATATCCAGCTGATCTTTATCTGGAAGGATCCGACCAACACCGTGGATGGTTTAATTCATCTTTGTTGACAGCTTGCGCCAATAAAGGCAGCGCCCCTTTTAAAACGGTTCTTACCCATGGATTTTTGGTGGATGAAAATGGCCGTAAAATGTCAAAATCATTGGGCAATGCCATTACACTTGATGAAATTGTCAACGAATATGGGGCTGATATACTCCGTTTATGGGTTATTGGGTCGGACTTTTCAGATGATTTAAAACTGGGACGTGACTTATTAAAACGGTACCAAGATATCTATCGCCGTTTACGCAATACCTTAAGGTATATTTTAGGCAACTTAGAATCATCTGAAAATGTTAAAGACGTTCCTTATGATCAATTACCTGAATTGGAAAAATGGGTTCTGCATCGTGTCAGCGCCATTGATGCAACGATGCGTGATAAAATTAAGGCCTATGACCTTCATGACCTGTTCATTGAAGTTTACAATTTTTGTGCCTTGGATTTATCTTCGTTCTATTTCGACATTCGCAAAGATGCTTTGTATTGCGATGATGACGATAATATAACTTATCGATCCTGCATTACCGTTCTTAAAAAATTGTTTGATATGTTAACCATTTGGTTATCCCCCGTTATTTCATTTACAGCTGAGGAAGCATGGATTACCCGTAAAGGCGAAGGGTCCAGTGTGCATTTACAAGAAATGCCAACCATTCCAACTGAATGGCATCAGTCTGATTTGGGTGAAAAATGGGATGTAATTCGTCAGGCCCGCAAAGTTATTACAGGGGCCTTAGAACTTGCCCGCGCAGAAGGCAAAATCGGATCCAGTTTACAGGCATCCCCTGAAATATATGTGACAGATAAAAAAATAAAAAACATCTTGGACAGTATTGATGTATCAGAATTGTGTATTACATCTGGGGTATCTATTATTGACAAGCCAGGGGCAGACAATCTTTATACCCATGATGCTTTGGCAGAAATTTCAATTGATGTAAAATTGGCAAACGGCAATAAATGTGATAGGTGTTGGAAAATCTTAGAAGAAGTATCAGAGACTTTCTGTAAAAGATGTGACAAGGTTATGAACAAATGTTAAGGCTTAGACTTCATCTTATCCACATAGTCATTATTTTAACGTTAATTTTTGCAGACCAATATAGCAAAGAATTAATCTTAGAACTTGCCGCGACGTTGCCTGTTCAAATGGCCTCTTTCTTTAATATTGTTCTTGCCTGGAATTCTGGTATTACTTTTGGACTGTTTAATAATGGGGGTGACCTTGTCTTTAATATCATCAGTTGGGGCACCATTGCGGTATCAGCCTTTCTTGTGTTTTTAATGGCAAAAGAAAAATGTCTGGCAAAGTCCATTCCTTTAGCTTTAATAATTGGGGGGGCCATTGGCAATATTATGGATCGATTTAAACATGGGGCAGTCATAGATTTTCTTGATTTTCATCTTTCTGGATATCACTGGCCAGCTTTTAATTTTGCAGATAGCTTCATCGTCATTGGCGTTTGTTTATATCTTGCAACTTCTTATATAAAGGAAAAAAATGAAAAAATTTAAGTTCTTATTTCTTGGATTAATTTTTGGCGTACTTACCTGTTGTTCCCCCGAAACCAAACAAAGTCTTGGGTTTTTCAAGGCCGTCCCTGACGAATATCGTGTTGTGAAACATCCTAAATTAAGCATCCCAAAAACATCTTCCTTACCCCAACCTGGTAGCCAAGATAATTTAAAAAGAAAAAAACAAGTTACGCATAAATCAAATTCAATCTTGCATGGTATTCCACAAAATAAAAAAATACCGCTACACGAATCCGAACAAGCTTTGCTTCAAGAATTAAAAATTAAACCCCATAAAGAAATTTATAAAGATCTTAATGGCGACCAAGAAAAAGAAGATATTCAACAAGCAAAATGGCAGGGTAAGGTAAAAGATTCTGTTCTGTTTTGGAAAAAATCCAATAAAAAGAAAGCCAAGATTATTGACGCCGCAGAAGAATCAAAAAAACTTGGACTAGATATAAAAAATTAATTCCTGAAAGCTGGAGAAAACAGAATGACACTTTATACCCAATCAATGAAGGGCTGTATGGACAAGGTAATCAAAAAAGGATTACCCGAAGAATATACCCAACTTCATGCCAAAAAATTAATAGAATCTGTTGAAAAATATCAAAAGAAATTTTTCGAAGAACGTATCCCCCACTTTACGTATCCTTACATGCGCAAAGATATTGAAGATATTGAAGGTCTGCTTTATCAAATCAGGGATGATTTTAAAGATATTGTTATTCTTGGAACCGGCGGGTCAAGCCTTGGCGCCCAAGCGTTGATGGCGTTAAGAAAAACATCTTCTCCGAATATTCATTTTGCTGATAATATTGATCCCCACAGTTTTAATACATTATTAACCTCTGTTAACTTGGCGGAAACATTCTTTATCGTTATTTCAAAATCAGGTTCAACAGCTGAAACTTTGACACAGTTTTTATGTACCATTCGTCGTTATATGGAGGTCACAACCGAAGCATCCATCGCCCACCACTTTTTAATTATCACAGAAAACAAAAGTTCCCCCTTGAAACGTTTGGCAGATCGGTGGCAAATTCAAACGGTTGATCATGACCAAAATTTGGGTGGGCGCTATTCTGTTTTTTCTTGTGTTGGGATGATTCCTGCTTTTCTTGCAGGTCTGGATATTCATGAAATTCGGGAAGGGGCGGCAAGTGTTATTGAAGAATTCAAACATCTTACCCCTGATACTCTGCATACATTTGCCCCAATTGAAGGCGCAACCGCAACCTTTATTTTCAACACACTTCATAAGAAAAACATCAATGTTATGTTCCCTTATTGTGATCGATTGAAACTTTTTGTGGGTTGGCATGGCCAGCTTTGGTCAGAAAGCTTGGGAAAAAACGGCAAGGGATCTGTTCCAGTTCAAGCCATTGGCGCCACAGATCAACACAGCCAATTACAGCTTTATCTGGATGGGCCAAAAGATAAATTATTTAGTGTTTTTTCAACCATTCACAAAGACGATATGTGTCCGACTTTGACCCCTGAAATTATCAAAGATCAAGACCTGGAATACCTGGCCAATAAATCAATTGGACATTTGATGGAAGCTGAACAACAGGCAACCATTGATACCCTAATAAAAAACGATTGCCCCACGCGTGTGATTTTTGTTCCCGAAATTAATAATAAATCGATGGGGGCTTTGATGATGCACTTTATTTTTGAAACACTTTTTGCAGCGGACCTACTGGACGTTGATCCGTTTGATCAACCAGCTGTTGAACAAGGAAAAATATTGGCCAAAAAATACTTACAGGATATGTAAGGCAAAGGTAAAAAAATGACCCAAAAAATCAGGCGATTACCTTCCCATTTAATCAATCAAATTGCAGCAGGAGAAGTTGTTGAAAGACCTGCCTCTGTCGTTAAAGAACTTGTTGAAAATTCAATTGACGCCCACGCGACCCATATTGAAGTTACCCTTCACGAGGGCGGGCGCAGCTTTATCCAAATTATTGATAATGGTGATGGCATGTCACCTGCAGATATGACCTTGGCTGTTGAACGCCACGCAACATCAAAATTGCCCGCAGAAGATTTATTTAATATTCAAAGTTTGGGATTCAGAGGGGAAGCCCTTCCCTCTATTGGGGCCGTTAGTCGCCTTTCCGTCACAAGTTCTGAAAAAGATTCTTCAGAAGGATGGGCCTTAAAAGTTGAAGGCGGCGATGTATCAAAACCAAGCCCTGCCCCTTACCGTAAAGGGACCACCATCGAAGTTCGGGATTTATTTTATGCCATCCCTGCCCGTCTGAAATTTTTAAAAATGTCTGGAACTGAAGTTGGCCACGCAACAGACGTTTTACAAAAATTGGCCATGGCTTATCCTGAAATTGCCTTTAAATTAAAAACGGAAAATCGCACCATTTTTAATTACCTTCCCAAGGAAAATCAATTGGATCGTTTGGCCGATATTATGGGACAAGATTTTGCAGATAATGCTTTGGAAATTTCATCAACCAGGGACAGTGTTACCGTTTCTGGCTATGCCGGACTTCCCACTTTAAATCGGGGCAATGCGCAAATGCAATTTTTGTTTGTGAATGGCCGCCCCGTCAAAGACAAAGTTTTAACCGGCGCTGTCCGCGCAGCCTATCAAGATTATTTGGCCCGTGATCGGCACCCTTTACTTTGTCTATTTTTAACATTGCCTGCACTGACTGTGGATGTAAATGTGCATCCTGCAAAGACAGAAGTTCGCTTTCGTGATTCTGGTTTGGTGCGTGGATTATTGGTTGGCTCATTAAGAAATGCTTTGGCTGGGATGGGGCATCAGGCCTCAACAACTGTGGGGGATCAGGCTTTGTCATCATTTCAACCGAATACTTTTCCCCAACAACGGCCAACTGGTTTTTCGCCTTCAGGGCAAAACAACCCCTCGATAACAGCTTCGTGGAAACAGCAATCTTTCAATACCCCTTCCCATCATCGGGTGGCAGAACCAACCAGTTTCCAACCAGAGGTTCGAACAGAAACTTTTCAAGAGGCCGATCAAGAATTAATTGATTATCCGTTGGGCGCAGCCTGCGCGCAAATTCATGGGACGTATATTATTGCCCAGGCAAAAAAAGGGTTAATCGTTGTTGATCAACATGCCGCCCACGAACGTCTGGTTTATGAAAAAATGAAAACGGACTTGGGGAAAAATGGGGTTAAAACGCAGGCGCTTTTAATTCCCGAAGTTGTTACTTTGGATGAAAAACGTCTAACTTTGCTTTTAAAAAAAGCGGATGAATTGGGCCAACTTGGTCTGGTGATTGAACCCTTTGGCAATGATGCTGTTTTGGTGCGGGAAATTCCTGATATTATCGGCCAGGCAGATATCATCAGCCTTGTAAAAGATCTGGCGGACGAAATTCAAGAATGGGGGACAGCGTCTTTGCTGAAAGAAAAAATCGAAGAAATCTGTTCAACCATGGCCTGTCACGGCAGCATCCGGGCCGGACGCAAACTAACTGTTTTGGAAATGAATCAATTATTGCGCCAGATGGAAATGACCAACAGTTCTGGCCAATGCAACCATGGCCGTCCAACCTATATCCATTTGGAATTAAAAGATTTGGAAAAATTATTCGGCCGGCGGTAAGTCTTTTAATTTCCAATTTTAATAGGATTGTTTGCCAGGAATAACCCCACGAACGCCCCCACGGGGGATTTTCATATCTCCTTTGCGCCTTGGGATTAAATGAATATGACAATGCATAATGGTTTGTCCGGACTCTTCTCCACAATTCATGCCAATATTAAAACTTGTGACAAGTGGATCTGCTTGTTGAATTTCCTGCTTCATATCACGTAAGTATCGATCACATGCAAGAATTTCTTCCTTATTAAGATCAAAGTATGTTTTCACATGACGCTTTGGAATAATTAATGTGTGGTATTTTGTCACAGGAAATTCATCATATATTATGTAAAATAAATTGCTTTCTTTTACGACTTTAAGTTTTTCATTTTGACAAAACAGACAGCCTTTTAGCTTTGAATCAACATTCATTTTAATACCTTTTCATGCTCTCTCTTAATTTTTATTTAATATTTACATTTTCTCTAGGGTTTTTCAAACTAAATACTCCTTGTATTTCTGGGGGGTTTGTACTAATAATATTGTAATAATAACCTCTATATATATAAAGAAGGAGGATTCTATGGTTAATAATTATAAAAACAACAAAACAATTGAACATTCAGTTGCAGGTGCCCAAATTGATGAAGGGCTTCGTAAATATATGCTTCAAGTCTTTAGCTATATGTTTATTGGCTTGTCCTTAACAGGTGTTGTTGCTTATTTAGGCGCGACAATGCCAGCCTTGCAAAACCTTTTGTTCACTGTTGATCAATCTGGATTTGTTAAACCAAGTGGTGTTACATGGGTTCTGTTATTTGCCCAACTTGGTATGGTGTTTTATTTATCTGCACGTGTATTCCAGATGCCGGCCGCAAAGGCACGGGCCTTGTTCTGGGTATATTCCGGTATTATGGGATTAAGTTTATCCACCATTTTCATTGTGTACACAGGGGCAAGTTTATACCGTACTTTTTTGGTATCTTCCGCCACTTTCGGGACAATGGCTTTGTACGGATATACAACAAAACGTAATTTGATGACCTTTGGGTCCTTCTTTTTGATGGCTCTTTTTGGGTTAATCATCGCGTCTGTTGTAAATATTTTCATGCAAAGCACTGCCATGGACTTTGTCATATCTGCCTTTGGTGTGTTGTTATTTACAGGGTTGACGGCCTATGACACCCAAAAAATTAAGTTGATTTACTTTGAAGGGGATTCAACTGAAGTCCAAGGCCAAAAAGCCGTTATTGGGGCCCTAAGCCTGTACTTAGACTTCATTAACCTATTCTTATTTTTCCTAAGATTTCTTGGGGAACGCAGGTAAAAAATAGAAAAAACAATTCTAAAGCCCGGCATCTGCCGGGTTTTTTTATGTTTATCTTAGGCGGCGTAAAATAACATACATGGCGCCATTTCCGCCATGGTGTTTTAAAGCTTCGGTCGTGGATAAAACTTCTGAAAAGGTCTGCAGCCACTTTGGCACATTTTGTTTCAAGACCCCTTTTGGACGATCATTTTCGCCCAGGTCCATTCCGCCCTTACCTGTTATAACCAGCAAGATTTTTTTTCCGTTTGTATGGCACGAAGATATAAATTGTCGCAAAGCTGTATAGGCTTGGGCTTGGGTCATCCCATGCAGATCCAACCGGGCATCCACCTGAACCTTTCCTTGTTTTATTTTTTTTAATAAAGTCCGGTCAATTGTTTGAAGCTTTTTAACCTCTGAAATCTTTTCAGCAATATCTTCCAATTTTGGCAGAGGTTGAATCACCGGCTTGTTTTCAATTTTTTTGCAAGTTTTATGGATGGAATGGTCAAGTTTTTTGACATCCTTCATGGCGGTTTGCCATAAATCTTTTTCCGTATCTGTTAAGTCCCGTTTTTTAACCATATCTTTATAATAAATAAGGGCTGGGGATTTGTGAACCCTTTGGTAAAAAGATATAAAATTGCCCTGTTGATTTCATTGTCCCTGCAATTTCAGCCGCTTTGTCGCCATAGCCCCAAAAAACATCCCCGCGCACAACACCTTTAATCGCGCCACCTGTATCTTGGGCAATTAACAAGCGTCGCAAGTTCACTTGGTTTCCATCAGTCACGGCATTTAAATATATAGGCGTACCAAATTCATGAAACCGTTTATCCACCGCCAAGGTTCGCCCTGTTGAAACAGGAACACCTTGCGACCCGATGGGCCCATCCCCTTCCAATATCCGAAAGAAGATATAGGACGCATTTTCTTCCATTAATTCCCCAGCTTTATCTGGGTTCGCGATTATCCAATGACGAATGGCCTGCATTGACATATATTCTTTTGGAATTTCCCCACGATCAATCAAGATTTTCCCGATGGATGTATAAGGATGCCCATTTGCCCCAGCATACCCAACGCGCATAAAGGTGCCATCTTCAAATTCAACACGACCTGATCCTTGAATGTGTAGAAAGAAAGCATCGGCGGCACAACTTACATAGACAATTTCCAAGTCCTGGCCATTCAATTTTCCTTGGTTAATTTCTTTGCGACTATAGTGCGGTTCGTGACCCCCCAGAAATTTCTTGCGACCATATTTTATACCTGGCACGGCGATCAAATCTTTGGGTCGTCGATAAAGGGGGCAATGGTATTTACTGGTTTTTACTTTGCTCCCCTTAAGGGAACTTTCATAATACCCGGTAAACAGACCATCGGGACCCCCATCATTGGTGGCTTTATAGATCTTGAAATTATTTTCAAAAAAATGACGAACCGATGCCTTGTCCGACCCTTTTATTTTTGTGGCGGCATAACAAACCTTATGCCAATCTTGTGATTTTGTACCCAATTTTAAACTTTGCCCAACTGGTTTTTTTTCCAAGGCCTGACATGATTTTTTAAAGGCAGAAAAGGCAGAACGATGATCATCGTATTCCCAGTCTGGAAGGTCAGAAATTTCTGCGGGAATTAATTTTATTTTTGGGTGCGTTTTTATATAGCCCTGGCATCCAGATAGAAAAATAATTCCAATGAAAAAAATATTTCGAAAGAATTGATTAGTCATTTTCCACAGGTTTAATTTCAACAAGCTGCCAGTTTGGATTACTGGATTTTACAGATTTGTCAAACACCCAAATTTCTTCGATTTGGGAAAGTTCATCTGGGTCCCCTTCAATTATTTTTCCTTTCGGGCCTTTTATTATTTGTGTTTGTTCAGATTTAAATAAGACATGAATTTTTGCCTTTGATTTAACCACCTCTATCTTGTCGATTTCGGCCCGAACCAAACGGAAAAAAGGTAAATCAACTGTCTGTTTTTTCTTTGCCCTATCTTTAATAATATTTTCATAATTTTCATATAAATTGGGGGCGACCAAGTTCTTTAAACTATCCATATCACCCTTAACAAAAGATTGAATAATTATTTCATAGGCTTTTTGTGCGCCATCTAAAAACCGGGTAGGGGTGAATTTCGGATCTGCTTGTCTTATTTGCTTTTCAGCTGTTAATAACGGAGGTTTCTTAGAAACGCCTGTGGATTGCAATCTTTGTTGTAATTTTTGTAAAGTTTCATTGGTATCATCCAATTCATTTTTTTGCCCAAAAGTATTATATAAACGAAAAGCAATAAAAATTGTTAAAACTAAAAATATTAAATCTATGGCGTCCATTTTTTCCAACCTTGTTTACATGTTTATTGATACCATAGCATACACTTTTGATCCTAGCTATATTTGATAAAATTAGGTATCATGAAGTCAACAAATAGAGTAAATTATGACAAAACAAAATTTCGATCAAGAAGCCTTAGACTTTCACATTAAAGGCAAGCCAGGAAAACTGGAAATTAATGCCACAAAATCCCTGGTAACCCAGAAGGATCTATCGTTGGCCTATTCCCCTGGTGTTGCGATTCCCTGTATTAAGATTAAAGAAAACCCACAAGATGCGTATAAATATACGGCAAAGGGAAATTTGGTTGCTGTTGTATCCAATGGGACGGCTGTTCTTGGACTTGGAAATCTTGGGGCGTTGGCTTCCAAACCCGTGATGGAAGGGAAGGCCGTTTTCTTCAAAAAGTTTGCTGACATTGATGGGTTTGATATCGAGGTTGATACAGAAAACGTTGATGAATTTGTTAATGCCATTAAACTGATTGCCCCAACTTTTGGAGGGATTAATCTTGAAGATATCAAGGCACCGGATTGTTTCGTTATTGAAGAACGTCTTAAAAAAGAATTAGACATCCCTGTCATGCATGATGACCAACATGGTACTGCGATTGTTCTTGTGGCCGGTATGATTAATGCTTTGCACCTAACAGAGCGCGAATTTGGAACTGCAAAAATTGTTATAAATGGGGCGGGTGCTGCCGCCATTGCCTGTGGAAATCTTTTATTAAAAATGGGGGTTAAGTCCCAAAATCTTATCATGGCGGACAGTAAAGGTGTTATTCATAAGAGGCGATCCAACCTGAATGAATGGAAACAAAAATTTGCCGTTGAAACAGAATTGCGAACCCTTGAAGAAGCCGCAAAAGGTGCCGACGTTTTAATCGGTCTTTCCGTCAAAGGGGCCTTCACAAAATCCATGGTGAAATCCATGAATAAAAAACCTATCATTTTTGGAATGGCCAATCCAAACCCAGAAATAACGCCAGATGATGTGAGGGAAGTTCGCAGTGATGCCATTATTGGCACGGGGCGATCTGATTATCCAAACCAAGTTAATAATGCTGTTTGTTTTCCTTATATTTTTCGGGGGGCTTTGGATATCAAGGCAACAGAAATTAATGATGAAATGAAAATTGCGGCTGCTCAAGCGATGGCAAAGTTGGCCCGCGAAGGCGTTCATGAGGAAGTTACCGCGGCTTATGGTGGGCGTGAAAAATCTTATGGGCCTGAATATATTATTCCCGTTCCGTTGGACCCCCGTCTGATTTCAGCAATTCCTGTTGCTGTTGCAAAGGCAGCCATTAAATCAGGCGTTGCCCTTGATAAAGAACGGGACTTAAAAGCCTATGAACAAGAACTACGTGCCAGACGTGATATTACCTATTCAAACCTAATTTCTGTCTGCCAAGAATTAAAAAAATTGGATAAAAAAGTTGTCTTCGCTGAAGGCGAGGAAGATAAAATGATTCGGGCCGCCATTTCTTTTGCTGGGGATGGCCTGGGTACAGCCATTTTGATTGGCCAAGAAGACATCATTAAAAAGAAAGTTAAGGAAAGTGGTTTCTCCCTTCCTGAAAAAGTTGAAATCCATAATGCCAAACTTTCTGAATATAACGAAGAATATACAAACCTGTTACATGAAAGGCTTCAAAGGCAAGGTTATTTATACCGTGATTGTAAACGCCTGATTAATCGTGATCGGAACTTTTTTGGGGCCATGATGGTTGCCATGGGGCATGCCGATACAATGGTAACAGGTTTAACACGAAATTATTCTGGCGCCTTAGATAACGTTTCAAAAGTTATCAACCAAAAGCCAGGCGATTGTATTTTTGGCCTGTCTATTTTGGTGTTAAAGAATAGGACTGTCTTTATTGCCGATACAACCGTCAATGACAAACTTACCCCTGAAATGATGGCAAGGATGGCCTGCCAGTGTGCCAAGAAAGCACTTGACATGGGTCACACACCCCGCGTTGCCTTTGTTTCCTATTCAAACTTTGGCAACCCCTTGCGTGAACATGCCGATCATATACGCGCGGCTGTTAAGGCTTTAGATCAGAAAGAAGTTGATTTTGAATATGAAGGTGAAATGTCAGTTGATGTGGCCTTAAACGAAAAGAATAAAGAATTCTATCCATTTTCACGGCTTACAGGACCTGCCAATATTCTTATTATGCCTGACCTGCACTCTGCAAATATATCTTATAAACTATTGCAATGTATGGGGGAGGCAACCTTAATTGGTCCTTTGTTAATGGGATTTGAAAAACCTGTGCAAATTGCCAACATGACCGCCACAGCAAACGATCTGGTAAACCTGGCGATTTTATCTGCGAATATGAGTTAATAAATTCATAAGATCGTTATAAAAAGTATTTCTTGGGGCACGCAACAGTCCCTTTATATATTTTTATAGGGCAGATATTTTTGGATTGCTTTGTAACTTAGATAAAAAATTAATCCCTGTACAATGCCAAAATATTGCCCGCCTATGATTTCAAACCATTCATGGTAACCATGCCTGTTTATTGCCCAAGCGTAACATATTAAAATTACGCCAATACCTATTTTATAATTCCTGGACACACCAAAAAATAAAACTGAGAAAAAGGCTGCAATTGCATGGCTATGACCACTTGGAAAAGCATAGGTATGGGCAGAAAATTTCAAAGGAAGTTGCCAAATGTTTTTTAAAATTGGGTTAAGGAAAAAGCTGAACCCCAAAGATAGAATTGCGGTCACACACAACCCCCTATGGTTTTTAAAAAACAGCCCCATTATGAAAATGGCAGCTATAAAATAAGAACTGCCGATATGAATAAAAATATCTGAAAAAATTTCAATCGTTTTCAATTTCTTCAATATCTTGACAGTACATGATTCCATTTGCCCGGGATAAAACTTTACCAACTTCATCAACAATTTTTTTATATTGATCAATATTAACAATCACAATACACATTGAAAATTCAAAAACATCGATAATATCGTCTTCAATACTACTAACTTGTTTACTGTGATAATGCTCTGTTGGTAAACACGCATAAGTTAATACATCATTTTTTTTGAATATTTTCAGTAAGTTTCTTTCATACGTAGATTCGATAAATATTTCTAATTTCTTCTTTTTTATATTTTTCATCTATCCCCCCAGATATTGTGAAATAATTAAGTACGTTGGTATACCAATAATAATATTGAACGGAAAAGTTATCCCTAAAGACATAGAAATATAAATAGAAGGGTTAACTTCGGGGACGGCAATACGCATTGCTGCCGGTACCGCGATATAAGAGGCACTTGCCACCAAAGTTGCAAGCAACGCTGTTCCCCCAATGGATAGGCCAATTAAATTTCCAGTGACGGCGCCAATTACCCCACCGATAAGTGGCATGTAAAACCCGAACAAAACCAAAGACCAGCCCAATTTTTTAAAGCCCACAAAGCGTCTGGCCACCAAGATGCCCATATCCAATAAGAAAAAACATAAAATGGCCTTAATCGGTTTTGAAAAGAAAGGGGCGACTGCGTTCACCCCTGCTATATCAGAAATAAAACCAATAATAAAACCACCCAATAATAATATTATTGACCCATTGAAAAAGACTTCCTGTAGCAACCGTTTTGATGATTGATCATCAATAGATTTACTGTTCCCTTTTTTAATTAAATATATGCCCGCAACAATGGCAGGGGTTTCCATTAATGCCGCCATCGCCACAATATATTTTTCATATCCAATTTCTTGAACTTTTAAAAACTGCATGGCGGTTGCAAAGGTAACAATACTGATGGAACCATAATGTGCGGCAATGGCCGCCCGGGTATTTATATTTAAATGTCGACACATTTTACCCAAAATGCCATTTGCCAAAAATGGTACAAAAAAGCTTAGACACATGGCGACCCCAAGGGCCAGAATAATTTCTGAACCAATATCATAACTGCGAAGTCCAACCCCCCCATTAAATCCGATTGCAAACATTAGGTATAGGGAAATGGCTTTGGCAATTTGTTCAGGGATATGAAGGTCTGATTTCGTTCCACCTGCAATCACCCCTAAGAAAAAACTTAGGACGGCGGGGGATAAGAAATTTGAACTGGCTAAAGAAAAAATATTGGTCATACTTATGTCCTTTTAATTTTATCCATACTATATTTTAAAACAAAATATCCTGCAAGGCCTGAAAGTAAGGATCCCGAAATCACGCCCAAGCGAATTAAAACAGCATAGTCTGTTCCTTCTAATGCCAGGGTTCCTATAAACAAACTCATGGTAAAGCCAATCCCTGTCAGCAAAGCTGTTCCATAAACTTGCAACCATGTAACGTTTCTTGGCATTTCAGCAATTTTAAGTTTGATACTTAACCAAGCAAATAACATAACGCCAAATTGTTTTCCTAAAAATAATCCCAGGGCAATTCCCAAAGAAACTTCGTGAGTGAAGCTTGTTAATTTTATATCACCTAAAGAAACCCCGGCGTTACCATAAGCAAATAACGGAAGTATCAAAAGCGATACCCACGGATATAAATTTTTTTCCAATTTCAAAGCCGGCGATATTTTATCCCCTTTTGTTCTTAAAGGAATCGCCAGGGCAACCAAAACCCCGGCCAAGGTTGCATGAATGCCTGACTTTAAAACACAGACCCATATAAAAATGCCCACCAGGACATAGGGGGCAATGCGCCGTACATTTAAAGAGTTGAAAATAATAAGTATCGACATACCCAGGGCGGCCCACAACAAAGAAAGAACTGATAGATTTGCTGTATAAAAGAAAGCAATAATAATAATGACCCCAAGGTCATCAATAATCGCCAAAGCCAGTAAAAAAACTTTTAAAGAATTGGGGATACGTTTCCCAAACAAGGCAAGCACACCAAGGGCAAAGGCAATATCCGTTGCCGCTGGGATGGCCCATCCTTTGATGTCTTTAGGACTATCAATATTAAAGTATAAATAAACCAAGGCGGGGAAAATCATCCCCCCAATTGCAGCCATGAAAGGAAGGCTGGCTTTAGATATATTTGAAAGTTCCCCTTGCAGAAATTCACGTTTTATTTCCAGTCCAACCAATAAAAAGAAAACGGCCATTAACCCATCATTGATCCATAATAAAGATGGCTTGTTAATATGAACATCCCCAACTGCAACTTGGATATGGGTTTCAAGAAAGGTATTATACATATCTGAAAAAACAGAGTTTTTTGAAATTATGGCAGCAATGGCCGCCAACAGTAAAATAATACCTTCTTTTGATTCGTTTTGAAAAAATTTCTTTAACTTATCTTGCATTTTTTTCCATTAATTGGTTCATTAAATCCTGGATACTGGCTACGTCAGTTATGCCAGCTTGCATCATCTTCATGATGATATAAGCCAAGTTTATACACAACAAAATAATCATCATCATCGACGTATATGGATCTGTTCCACTTTGTGTTTTCCCTTTTTCAACCTGTTGACTTATATGTTTTCCATACAAAGAATTTCCATAGACTGTAAAGGTAAAAACCCAGGTAATTTTCAAAATCCACATAACAATTTTTCCAATAACAAGGCCCAAACCCGCAGCTAAAAATAGGCCCAATTTTATGCGAATAAATTCAAAAAAGGTCACCCCCACCAAACCAATTAAAATACCATTTAAATACATTCTTCGATAAAAAAGCCATACAATATCAAAACCAAAGAAAGAAGCAAAAAAACACGCCCAGTTCCAACTGGGAAACCATTCCCCTATCTTATTATTTTTAAATATGGAAAGGTAAAATCTCGTATTTCTTTTGACAGAATGCGTGTCTTCTTGTGGGGTCTTAATAAAGTTAAAAATATTTTTATCCATTTAATTACCTTGTTATATATTGACCTGGATTAACCGGGCGTCGGCCTTTGCGCAATTCAAAGTGTAGTTGCGGATTTTTGACATACCCTGTTGTTCCAACTGTTCCTATTTTTTGCCCGCGTTTAATATGCTGGCCTTTTTTAATAGTTATTTCATCCAGGTGCCCATAGGCTGACATCCATCCATCACTATGTTTTACCAAAATCATATTACCAAAGCTTTCAATTTCATCCCCCACATAAACGACCACCCCATTTTCAGCTGACTGGACTGGGGATCCTGCTTTTGCAGAAATATTAATACCATCATTTTGCAATCCCCCTTTCTTAGGGCCAAAATATGATAATATTTTCCCCGTAACAGGACGCAAGAAAATGGATGATGTCCGTCTGTTTGGTTTATCGTAAACAACTTTTTCTTTGGATTTTTTGACTGTCTTTTTCTTAGAGAATTTTTGACCTTTTTGCTTGGGAATTTGCTTTACTGTAATAAAGCTGTCTTTAGGGGGCAAGTATAAAACTTTACTTGGCAGCAACAATTGCTGGCCAACTTTGATAACATATGGATATTTTAATTTATTTAATTTCACCAGCGCCGGGGCATCTGTTTTATGTAAATCTGCAATTGAATTTACTGTTTCACCCTTTTTCACAATGTGAACTTTGGGACTTCCCAAAGAAAGTTTTTGGTTTTCCTTTAATCCAAATGGTGCCATCAAATGGTTTGTTTCGATAATTGTTTTAATGGGCACGTGATATTTTCTAGAGACCTTATAAACCGTATCATCTTTTTCTGCTGTGATATTTAGGTCTGTCCCTTTGGTAAAGGTGCGGGATTTTTCATTCCAAACGGCTGGCTTAATTTCCCTTATGCCGTTTTTTGTGGCAATGATTAAAGTTGGTAAAACAACCTGGTCAAGGGTAATATTTGCAACAGCGTAAGGGGCTTTGGGCGGGCCTTGTTCGCAAGAACACAACAACAATAAAATAATGGATGTAAAAACCCGAATCATTAATCAAAATGCTTTTGCAATTGGCTTAATGTTTTTGTATGCGTCATATCTAAATGCAACGGCGTAATTGAAATCATATTTTCATTGATAACAGATAAATCTGTATCTTTTTCATTTTCCAAGTGATCTGGAATGGCCCCAAACCAATAATAAGGGTTCCCACGGGGATCCAAAGATTTAATGATTGATTTATAAGGCAGGCGGAATCCCATCTTACAAACCTTAACACCCTTAATTTTTTTAGATTCAATATCAGGAAAATTTATATTAATAAGAACGTCTTTGGGCCAGCCTATATCAATTAATTTTTTAATCAGGGCTGGCGCATGATCTTCGGCTGTTTGCCATTTATTGGGTTCTGATATTTTAGTATTAAGGCTTAACGCAATCGCTGGAATTTTCATTAAAGTGGCCTCAATCGCGGCGGCAACTGTTCCAGAATAAGTCACATCATCCCCAAGGTTTGCCCCGTTGTTAATTCCGGATAAAACAAGATCCGGTTTTTTGCCTTCCATTAATTCTTCCACGGCCATCAAAACACAATCAGTTGGGGTGCCATAGACAGCAAATTTTTTGTCTTTAAGTTTTTTTGCCCGCAAAGGATGATTCAATGTTAAAGAATGGGCCGCCCCACTTTGTTCTTGATCCGGCGCAACGATCCACACATCATCCGTTAATTCACGGGCGATTTTTTCCAGAATTTTAATCCCTGGCGCATGAATACCATCATCATTTGAAATAAGAATTCTTAAATTATTGGAGTTTTCCATCTTTTGTAATTTCCCTTGCATTATTCATATAGTGACGCAATACATCAGGGATGACAACCCCGCCTTCTGCTGTTTGATAATTTTCCATAACGGCAATTAACGTTCGGCCCACAGCCAACCCAGATCCATTCAATGTATGAATAAATTGGGGCTTTGCTTTTTCTGGTTGATGGGGTCTGAATCGGGCGTTCATACGACGGGCCTGAAAATCCCCACAAACGGAACAACTGGAAATTTCACGGTAGGCATCTTGGCCTGGTAACCATGCTTCTAAGTCATAGGTTCTTTGGGCCCCAAATCCGGTATCGCCGGCACACAACTTCATGGTTCTGAAAGGTATTTTAAGTTGCTTTAGAATTTCTTCTGCAGCCCCTGTCATGCGTTCATGTTCCTCAGCTGATTTTTCAGGAAGTGTCATACTAACCAATTCAACTTTGTAAAACTGATGTTGGCGTAACATGCCACGGGTATCACGCCCTGCCGATCCGGCCTCGGACCTAAAACACGGGGAATGACAAACATATCTTAAGGGAAGTTTATCTTCAGGAACTATTTCCCCGGCCGCCGTATTTGTCACTGAAACTTCGGCGGTTGGAATCAACCAATATCCATCTGTTGTCTTAAAAGAATCCTCTGAAAATTTTGGTAACTGGGTTGTCCCAAACATTGAATTATCATTCACAAGTAACGGTGTTGAAATTTCAGTATAGCCAAATTTTTCTGTGTGCGTATCAAGCATAAACTGGGCCAAGGCACGCTCTAAACGCGTTAAGGCCCCCTTTAAAATAACAAAGCGACTGCCGGCAACTTTGGCTGCCGTTTCAAAATCCATCAATCCCATTGTTTCCCCGATTTCAAAATGGGTTTTGGGATCAAAAGAAAACTGTGTTGGATCCAGATGTGTTCTGATTTCTTGGTTATCCGATTCTTCTTGTCCATCAGGCACGTCATCTGCCAATATATTGGGAAGGGTCGCCAAAAACCCCTTTAATTTATCTTTTAAATTATTTGATTCCGTTTCAATTTCTGGCAACGATTCTTTTATCTTCGCCCCTTTTGCCACTAAATCTGATGCATCTTTGCCTTCCCTTTTCAACTGGCCCATTTGCTTTGCAACATCATTACGTTCTTGCTGCAATTCTTGAATTTGGGTAAGACAGTTTCGATAATCTTCGTCTAACTTAAGAATAACAGCAGAGTGCGCATCGATACCCCTGCGCTTTAAGGCCGCATCAAAGTCTTTTGGGTTTTCGCGAATCCAACGAATATCGTGCATAGGTATCCTCTATTTCTTAGTCAGTTTTTTAATAATAATAATGGACAATTCATACAACAAAAGCAAGGGAATGGCCAGGGCAATTTGGCTGATCACGTCTGGAGGCGTTAAAAATGCGGCAATAATAAAAATCCCCACAACGACAAATTTACGGCTTTGGATCAAAGCATCAACAGAAACCACCCCCAACTTGGCCAAAATAATAAGAATAAGGGGCAACTGAAAACATAATCCAAAGGCAAACATTAACTTTGTCGCCAGGTCCAAATAATCTTCCATTTTTGTCATCAGGTGAATAGAAATGTTTTGCGATTGGGGAATACTGAACCCCACCAAGAATTTCCACGTTAAAGGAAAGACGTAATAATAGGCCAACACAGCCCCCAGTATAAAAAATACTGGCGCCATAACAAAAATCATAAAGGTAAATTTTTGTTCCGTCTTGTGTAACCCAGGTTTTAAAAACAACCATGCTTGAACTTCCAAAAAAGGAAAAGTAATCATTAAAGCCGCAAAGAAAGATACTTTGATATAAGTCAAAAAGGCTTCGGCCAAATGCGTATAAACAAGGGTTGGGTTTTCAATTCCTATATCCTTAAGGCTTTTGTTCAAGGGGTCTGCCAGCCATAAAAATAGGTGATCCGAAATCAAATAACAAAGCCCAAAGACAATTAAAAATAAAAGGGCGGTTTTTATAAGGCGGGTTTTTAATTCTGACAAATGCCCAAGAATGGGTTGGGGTTTATTTTTTGCCATGATTTGACAAATCCGTTAAAGGTTGTTTTTTGGCTGCTTTTGATTTGGCGGTTTCTTCGAAATCTTCCAGTTCCAGTTTATCAAATATTTTTTGGTTATCGGCCTTAAAAGTTTCTTGAAAGTTTTTCACCTTTTTTGTGAATTTCCCCATCTTAAACATAACGGTTGCCAGTTCTTTTGGGCCAAAGACCAGCAAGGCAATTAAGGCCACAACCAATAATTCATAAAACCCAACGTCAAACATTATTTTTTAACAGCAGGCTTTTTCTTGGCTGGCGCTTTCTTTTTAACAGCAGGTTTTTTGACAACTGCCTTTTTTGCTGTCGTCACTTTCTTTTTAACGGTTTTCTTTGCTGTGGTGGCTTTTTTCTTCACCGCTGTTTTGGGCGGCAAAGCTTTTTTTACTGTTTTCTTAACTTCATCCGATTCGTCACCCATGCCTTTTTTGAATTGGTTGACCCCTTTTCCAAGGTCTTTCATTACTTTCGGCAACTTTCCCGCGCCAAAAATAATTAATATAATCAAAAGTATTAATAAAATATTCCAAAAGCTAACCATTTTTTTCCTCTGCAATTTGTCTACATTTCCATAAATCATACTATGACTTTACTTAAATGAAAAGATCCGTTTTTCCTTTCTTATAATCGTGTTCATTGCACTGTGATAATTCCTAGTGTAGGGTTAATTTATAATGTATAAGGGAGTTTTCATTTATGAAAAAAATTTTACTGGCGGCCTGCCTATGTTTTATAACATCAAACTCAATGGGGTTATCGTTATTTCCAAAGTGTCAGATAACCTGTGGGGCGTCCTTGGCACAAAAAGCTTTGCCAAATATTTTAAAAGCAGGGGGCGACCCCAGCGGTGACGCAACCTTTCTTGATTGTGCAAAATCATGTCGTTTTTCAACCACAAAAAATATGTGGTATGCCCTTTTGGCCAATGCCATTTATCAAACAGCCCGTGTTGACTTAGAAAAAACAGCTGGTATAGATTCCACCTTATCAAGATTGGGGGGGGACAACTTTGCAAATGGCCTAACTTTTAATAAGTTTGCAGAAAATTTTGCGATTGAACTTCTGACTAAGGTCCCGGCTTATGGCATGGTAATTGAGGGTAATAGAGAAAGTTCTTTTATGGGCGGTGAATTCCTTCCAAATGTTGACCCGGATCAATTTGAAAAATCCGTAAGAAATCAAACACCTATAAAGCAATACCTTATTTCAACCCCGCGGCATAAAGAGGCAGGGGAACGTCTTGTAAAAGCTGTCATGGAAAAATTCAGGGGTCTTTTATCAAGATTTGAATCAGACACCGACAAACGGTTTGGACAAAACATAACCGTCAGCAAGAAAGATATCCTTAAAGATTTCCAGAGACAAACAGCAGAAGAAAATAAACTTGGGACGCCTAAGGCATCAAAAGGCGCGTGGTATTCAGTTCTTCCCATAAGATCTTGTGCCAGGAATTGTAGCACCTTTAGACAAGGAAAAAATGCTGGAGCGTCTTTTACAAAAGACGTTGTTCATGATGGAAAACTACCTGAAAAAACATTATTGTACTGGTGCCAAAAAAACTGTGAACCTAAAGATTATGGCATATTTTTCTGTGGGGCTTACGATAATATCGCACGCGCAAAAGAAGATTTTGGGAAAAACAATGAACAGGCCTTAAGCAAACTTAATCCAGCAAAAAACCGTATATACGCAACATCCCGCAAACAGATTGAGAAATGCCTGAATTTATTTAATAATTATGGAACTGCGGCCCGGGCCAATGATGTTGGAACTGCCTATAAATTCAATATGACAATGCTTATTAGGCAAGCCCACGCTTTCAACAAAGCAAAGATTGCCAAAATCAAAGTTGATAAAAAACAACCTCTGGTAGAAATAAGCGATGATTTAGACGATAAGGGAGGAGCTGACATTACAGATCAAGAACTTGATAGATTACTTGCCGAGTATGACCAGTAAAACTTTCCTTGCTTTTTTGGGGGATTTCCTTACTTTATAAGGTAATATTATAATTAAGCGAATGAAATTTATTCGCATAACCCTGTAAGGAGAATACTTATGAGTGTACTTGTTGGAAAAGTTGCCCCAGATTTCACAGCCCCAGCCGTTATGGGGGATAATTCAATTAATGAATCCTTTAATTTAAAATCATATTTAAATGGACGTATTGGTGTCATTTTCTTTTACCCATTGGATTTTACGTTTGTTTGCCCATCTGAAATTATTGCTTTTGCAAACCGTTTAAAAGACTTTCATGCCCGTGATGTTGAAGTTGTTGGTATCAGTGTTGATTCCCACTTTACCCATCTTGCTTGGAAAAACACACCTGTTGAAAAAGGCGGCATTGGGGATATTCAATTCCCATTGGTGGCAGACCTTACAAAACAAATCGCCCGCGATTATGATGTTTTGGTTGATGAATCTGTGGCCTTCCGTGGCACCTTTTTGATTGATGAAAAAGGCGTTGTTCGTCATCAAGTCGTTAATGATTTACCACTGGGACGTAACGTTGATGAAGCCATTCGGATGGTTGATGCGTTGAAATTCCACGAAGAACATGGCGAAGTATGCCCAGCTGGCTGGAATAAAGGCAATGACGGGATGAAAGCCACATCCGAAGGTGTTGCAACATATCTTGAAAAGAATGCATCGAAACTATAGTTCTTAATCTATATTTCATTATCAAAGGGGGGCCGTTGGCACCCCTTTTTTTATTTCTTTGGCCAAATAAGTCCCAACAATTGTTAAGATAAATGTGGCTGCCAAGAAAAAGGAAATATAAGATATTCCATAATTAAATGTAATCTTTGTTGCAATCCAGGGGGTGGATCCAATTAAAATGGCTTGCCCCAACGAAGATGGAACCGCAAACCCAGAGTATTTGTATTCGGGCGGGAACAGGGTCTGAATAAGCAGAAAAGAGGGCCCTATATAAATACCCATCGCAAAGGCTGATAAAATTTGAAAGGCAATATAAGCCCCCAATAAATCTATGGTTGGCAGATAATAAAAAAGAACACTTAATCCAATTCCAAATATACAGCCAATATTAATAAGACGCTTTGTCCCACAATAGGCAGAAAGCCAAGAAAACAGAATAATGGCGCCCCCAGACACCAAACTGCAAATTGACGTTATGGTTAAGTTAAAAGAATTAGAAACAAAATAAGACTGTTTTATAAAGGGCGGCAACCAACTTACAGAAATATAAAAAGGCACAAGCAAGGTTAACCCATATATAAAGACAACAAAAACATTAAGCGGATAATCTTTAAGCGTATCGATAAAAGGAAACTTGTGTGACGTATGATCCGACTTTTGCCATTCTTTTGATTCAATAATATGGTTTTTAAAGATAAACAGGAATAAACCATACACACCCCCAAAGATAAAGGGAACACGCCACCCCCAGTCAATAATACTTTCATGCAAAAATATAATGCTTAAAAGCGTGCCAATCAAAGCCCCCGCAAAACCAACAGAAATAACAAGGCCTGTATTTAAATTTCTTTGGGCATCCGAACTGTTTTCACCCACAAACGTAATATTACCGTAAAAAACGCCTTCAAGGCTGATCCCTTGAATAACCCGACTGGCAATAACAATAATGGATGTAATATAGCCAAAATACTTATATTCGGGTAATACCCCCACAATAATGGCGGGGAAAATAAGCAAAAGATAACCAGATAAAAGCGCGGGTCGCCGGCCAAAACGGTCGCCTATCCAAGAAAAGAAAATAGCCCCAAATGGCCGAAGCCAGTATCCAGCCGCAATAGCAAAATAGATATTAAAGACACTGTGATGCCCTTCAGGAAAAAGTTTATCAGCAATAAGCGGCCCAATGAAAGCCAACAAAGTGTTTTCATAATGAATAAACAGGTGGCCCGCAAGGGCATAAACGAAAGATTTGGTTTTGCGTATCATTTTTATTAACTATTTAATTTATTACCTTAAGCATATCACAAAAATAACCCAATGTAATAGTTTAGAAAAGCCCCTTAAATCAAATGGTTAATAGAATAAAATATGGTTTTAACCTTTTAATTTGGTATAATAAATGTATATTAAGATGGTTTGTGACCATGGAAATTCAAAAGGAGAATAATATGAATAAATTATATAATTTATCTGTTAAGTACGTTTATGTAGTTATTGCTATTAGCATGATTAGTGGTGCAATGCTTCCATAAAAAATGGGAGGGTTATGTTTGTGGGTATCATAATGATTAGCGTAATGGCGTAAATGCAAATGAAGATTCAATTCCTGCCTTACTAAATGAATTTTTTCTACATTCAAAAATCCAGTTCACAATTTTTTTGCATACATCTGTTTGTAGAAATTCTTTATCAACACAAACATAAACGTCCATTTCTTCTCCTTTAAAATCTGGAAAAACATTTATATGGTTTCCTTTTACAAATTTACTGATTATTTTTGCATGGTATTACACATCAATACCGTCTTAAAAAGAGGATCAAAAGCCTTATATCATTGAAATTCCAGGATTTTTATCCTCTTTAATAGAACAAAATATGGTTTTAACCTTTTAATTTGGTATAATAAATGTATATTAAGATGGTTTCCGACCATGGAAATTCAAAAGGAGAATAATATGAGTAAATTATATAATTTATCTGTTAAGTACGTTTATGTAGTTGCGTCAACATTATTAGCATTTGGCTGTTTATCCCCTTAAACGGCGGGGGGGGGGCAACCTCCCTTTTTATACAGGGCAAAAATCATAAGTAGGTATTATTTCTATACCTTTAAAAGCCTCATTTCTTTTCTCAAAAATCCAGTTTATTACTCTTTTACATAAGTTTGTTTCTAAAAATTCTTTATCAACACAAACATACATATCAACTTCTTCCCCTTTGAAACCAGGGAATACATTTATATAATTCCCTTTTTCAAGTTTCACTGATTCTTCTGCTGCTGCCATAATCCCACAACCTTCAGAACATAATTTACCAATTAAGCTTGTACTGTATATCTTATGGAAATGAAAATGTTCGTTTTCATCCAATTGGGATCTTAAGTAATTAGATCCAAAAAGCCATCGGGGATCATCTATATCTTTTCTTAATAATAGCCGGTGATTTTTTAAGTCTTCATAAGATGTTGGCTCGCCAAATTTTTCTATGTATTCTGGGCTGGCCCAAAGTTTTTGCTTAAAGGTGTGGTAAGGAAAAAATTTCCTATTTTGGATATTATCCACAAAAAAGGTAAGGCCTATTTCATTTACAGCGAAAGTTTTTGGATCAACACGTTCGGACTGTTTAAAATCAATATACAAATCAGGATTATCAAAAATAAAGTCCTTAATATAATCCCCAAGGTAATAATGAAGGACTGTGTGTGTCGATGTTATTATGACATTTTTATCTGCACAAGAATTTTGCTTAAGACCCTGTTCCGCAAATTGAATGACGTATTTCATATACTGAATAATTTTGTTGGCATTCATCGTCGGTGTATACTTTCCCGTCTTGGAAAGTTTGGTAAACAATTTACCAACGCCTATTTTTTTCTCAAACCTGGTCAATCCTATGCTAACCAAGGAAGGATTTATTTCAAGTTGCTTTGCGACTTCAGTGGTGCTGCCCAAATCATAAAGGGCGCAAAATATTTGTGCATCAAAGATTGTAAAATTTATTTTATTTTTGTTCATTTTATGGCCTCTATCTTTAGTTATACACACAAAAAAGTCACATTCAATTTTAAATATACAAAAAAATGTTTAAAATTTAAAAATTAATCATTGACTTTCATCTTTTGGAACACTAAATTTATTTTTAAGGGACTACTTTTATTCCTTAGCATTCTTAACAGGCTAAGGAAACAAGATTATGCGGTTCAAATCCGCAGTACAAAATGGCAAGACCTGGCTGGTTTTAAAGATGAGATGAGATTTAAGCGGTGCCAAACCAGGCCTAACCATAGGGACGGATCTCTTTCAGCTTTCTTTATCCCTAAAGAAAAGCCTCCCTTTATATAAGAAAGAGCTTCCTATCTTGATGAAAGGCATATGTACAGAATGTCTTTCATCTTCTTTTATATAGGGTTAATCCCGTATAAAAACAAGGGATATATAATAATAACCGCAGGGATTCTCATCACAGTCAATTACTTTACAATTACGGATCAGAATTTTCCCCCACAGTTATTTGAATTTCTTTAACCTTTATTATGAATAGGGGAAGAAGGCAGCATAACTTAAAACAGAAGGGATTTATTGAATGAAAAACTTAAAATAAAAAGGGACCTAAGTAGCAGTAACTACTTCAAGGCCCCACGACTGGAAGTTTTGTGTAACCCTAGTCAGATTAACCATAATCTGTTCTGGCCTAAATTTCCAGCTATTTAATGACAAAATGTAATTTTTTCCATCGTTAAGCATGGGGAATAAATTTAGGAATAAAATAATGACATCTATATTAAAAGACCAAAAACTGGAAAAAGCCCAAGAAATGAAAAGCATCCTTAAAAACATCCTGGAACAAGGCGAAAGGTTGCAAGAATTAAGTGCCGCCGTCCCCCCAATCAAAAATTCCATATCCCAAAGCACACAAGATATTGCTGAATTATCGATCGATCTTATTTATATAATCTGTGATTATATAGGCTCTGCCCCCAAGGGAACAGACCCGTCGTCTTATTAACCTGTAATAATGCCCCCCGTGTTTAACACGGGGTTCATGTTATATAAAAAAAGGCGAAAATAATCTTGCATTTCCGCATAAACCCTTCATTATTACTAAGAAAGTTAACGAAGCTTTCTAAAAAAATGGTTTATCTATATTAAAAGGGAATGTGGTGAAATTCCATAACTGCCCCCGCAACTGTAAGTAGACTGGTTGTCATCCAAGTCATCGGCCACTGGGTTTAATCCTGGGAAGGCAAGGCAACCAAATTATACGACGTCTACAAGTCAGGAGACCTGCCATCTTATAGCCTAGGCTACGTAGTGGAAATAATTAATATAGCACAAGTTATCAGCGACAACGCTTACAATCCGTAGGTTAGGAACATGATAATACCGTGCCAGTGTTAAATATTTGCTATAGTTTTTTTCTTTTGTTCCGGAGGGGGACAAGGAAACATAAAGGATTTACAAATTTTAAGGAATGATAATGGCTATTTATTTCATAGCTATAGCCATAGCTGCATCTTTTGCTTTGTCATCACAGGCCAGCCTTGTGGTGCATCCCAAATGTGTGCCCAACAGCTATGAAAATAAAAAAATATACAAGAAATCAGACACCCGGCAAAAACAATTTATTGACCAAGTCCTGCAAAGAAATTCGTCTGTTTACGTTAAAAGAACAGGATTTTCCGGTCAGGCAGCAACTGTCAGCTTTCGGGGATTAAACCCCACACACAGTTTAATTTTACTGGATGGCGTGCCTTTGAACAATGCATCAAGTGGGCTTTTTGATTTATCCATATTGCAATCAAAATCCATTGATTCTGTCAAAATAATTCCAGGGTCAGCCTCTGTTTTATATGGGGCCAATGCCATTGGTGGCGTTGTTGATATGACAAGTCATCAAGCAACCCAGAACCAAAACAAAATACAAATCGAAGGCGGATCCTTTAACACATTCAATGGCTATACCAATCTTGACCGTGTATATGATTCAGGAAATTATACCCTTTATGCAGAAGGAAACAGAACGGATGGCCTGCCAAAATATGAAAAAAATCGTAAATTTGGGGAACGTAATAAAACGTCAAATGGTGGGGGGGGCGCCCATCTGAATCATGCCTTTCGAATGGCCAATCTTTCTTTGTTCTTGCGGGGCAATGAATCGAATTTAAAGTACGATGCCAGCACAGTTAATATTCCATCTAAACCCCAAAACAATCAATACAGACGAACCAACTTAATGGGGGTAAAATTAACCAGCGATTCCAAAAAATATGACTATCATCATGAACTTTTGATGGCACGATTTAACGATTATTCAAAATATTCCGGGGCATCATTTTCAAATCATTCAAAATACTATGGCAGTTATAAACTTACTTACTATGGGGAACGTAATTCAGATACAAATGTTCTTTTAACAGCAGATAATGAATTTTTAAAAGAACAAGATAATTTCAAAAAAGATGGGGCAGTTATTGGCACAGCATTATCCCATAACCATATGATATTTCAGAATTTTTTCTTAGATATTGGGGTTCGAAATGATTATCATAAAACATATAAAAATCATCAAACTTACTCTTCTGGAATCAGGTATAAGGTTAAGCAATCAACTTTCTTTATATCTTATCGAACTGGCTTTCGTTCCCCCAGTTTGACTGATTTATACAAGCAAGATGGTTATTATGAATCAAATAATAACTTGGGTCCTGAAAAATCTTATTCGATTGAAACAGGGGTGACGACGCCTGTAAATAAATACTATAAAATTCACCTAAGTTATTACAGGACCGTCCTTAAAAATAGGCTGTTACAAACACAACAAAGTAATGGAAAATGGAAAACCCATAATGTGGTGAACGATACCCGTATCGATGGTATTGATTTTCAGCAGACAGTTAATATGAATGAATCCTTGGGTTTTTCCCTGGGGTATTCCTTGGTAAATTTGAACAGACAAGAACCTGGGGTTACCACAGCCATTCCCCGTCATAAAATTAATGGTGATTTAAATTGGAAAATAACAAAAGAAATAGAAAGTCATTTATCTGTACAGTGGGTTGGCAATCGAAAAAGCGGGTCAAATAACTTAAGAAATTATACAATAGTTGACTTTAACTTAGCGCAACACCTAAGCAAAACATCCCAAATATATTTAAAAATTAATAACTTATTTGATGAACGTTATATAATTACCCCAGGGTATCGCACCCCAAGGCAGGAGGTTTATATTGGCACGATTCTTACTTTTTAATTTACTGATTATATCAAATTTTTCCCTTGCGAAAATCGCCAGCTTTGATCTGTGTGCGGACCAATGGTTATTGTCTTTTGCAGAACCTGGCCAGGTTGCCTTTTTAACCCCTTTATCCCAAGACCCAAGTGTTTCTTATTTTCATTCTAAGGCAAAAAATTATCGTATTCAGTCACCAAATATTGAAACCCTTTTATCAGAAAATGTAACGGTGGTTTTGGCAACGAATTATATAAATAAATCTGTTCAACATCTGCTTGAAAAACAAGGGATAAAAGTTATTGTGATTCCCCCCATAAAAAATCTTAATCAACTTCTGTTCTGGGCAAATAGAATCAAAAAAATAACCCTTAGTAAATCTGAAATTATACTGAAATTACAATCAGTTAAAGAAGACACCCCCCCAACTGAAACTGCCCTTTATATTGGAATAGGGGGATCCAGCCCAGGGACAGAAACATTGGTTGATCAAGCCATAAACTTGGCAGGATTTAGAAATATTAATACGTCCAAAGGTTGGAGGTATATGGGCATTGAATCCATTATCACCCAAAATCCTGATTATATATTTACAACAGGGGTTGGCACAAAAAATTATGCTTTTGTGAATCATCCTGCCTATGACAAACTAACAAAATCAACCATAATGCCCATTGCACAAAATCATACGGTCTGTGCCTGCCCCCAATCATTTGTTGATTTTATAAAGGTGTTAAAAAATGCAAAAAAATAAGTATCAAAAAAGCATCTTTATTTTATTTTCCATGATGTTTGTTTGTTTTATTGGATCCCTTTTAATTGGAAAAGTTAATATTTTTCCTTCATTATTCGATTCAAAATCCAATGAAATGGCTTTTATAATTCTGTCTGAAATACGTCTGCCCCGTACTTTGTTGGCCCTTTTGGTCGGCGCAAGCTTGGGCTTGTCAGGGGCAATTTTGCAGGGATTTTTACGCAACCCCTTGGCTGAATCCGGTATCGTTGGTATTTCTTCGGGGGCAGCCTTGGGGTCTGTTTTATGCATCAGCTTGGGGGTCAGTGCTCATTTTTCTTTTTTAATTCCTTTATTTGGAATGGCAGGTGCCACCATAACCGCAGGCTTTCTTTACATTATTTTGAAAAAATATTTTAATGTATACACCGTTATTTTGGTAGGTATTGCCATTAACAGCCTGGCAAGCTCTCTCACTTCTGTCATATTAAATATATCTAAAAACCCCTACTCTGCTTTGGAAATTATTTTCTGGCTGCTGGGATCATTAGAGGGACGCACTATGGATCACGTCATATTATGCCTGCCCTTTATAATAGTTGGATGGGGTATATTGTGGCACACACGCCAAGGTCTGGACGCCCTTTCCTTGGGGGAAGAAACGGCCCAAAGCCTGGGGTATTCTGTAAAAAACACATACCAGAAAATTATTGTGGGGGTGGCCTTATGCATTGGGGCATCAGTTGCTGTTTCAGGAATTATCGGGTTTGTTGGATTGGTTGTACCGCATATACTCCGCCTATGGGTTGGACAAAAACCCAGTAATTTATTGGTACCTTCTATGCTTGGCGGGGGAATCATTGTATTAAGTTCAGACATTATCACAAGGTTGCCCCTATGGGATACGGAATTAAAACTTGGGGTTGTCACATCTTTAATCGGGGCCCCCTTTTTCATACACTTAATTTTTAAATATAGGAAAAAATATGCTGGAATTTAAAAATATTAAAATGACATTTGATCATAATTCTGTCCTGGAAAATATCAGTGGGGAATTCACGCCTGGAAAATTCATTGCTGTGACAGGGAAAAATGGCAGTGGCAAAACAACCTTAATCCGAATTCTTGCAGGCCTTCAAAAACCAACTGCCGGACAAGTTTATTTTTACAATAAAAATGTCTTTGATATCTCTGTAAAAAGATTGGCGGAATTAAGAAGTTATATTCCATCAAATTCTTTGTGTCATTGGGATTTATATATTGAAGATATTATTAAATTAGGCCTTCTTAAATCAAAAGAATCAAAGGCTGAAAAACACCTAAAGGTCCATAACATCCTATCTGATTTGGGGTTAGTTGAATTCAAAGGGCGGGAAATAAATACTTTATCATCTGGGGAAAAAGCCATGGTTTATCTGGCACGTGCGCTTATATCAAATCCTGATTATATTTTTGGCGATGAAATATTATCAAACCTTCATCAAGATAATCAGCATAAAATTATGCGTTATTTAAAGGCCCTGGCAGCCAAAGGTAAAGCTGTCATTTTAATTACCCATAACATGGATATGGCAAAAGAATATTGTGATTCTATTTACAATCTTGATTCTGGCCAATCTTTGAATACTCTACATTGCAGGTATGGCCAATTTGGAAATACCGTAATATATAGAAAATAATTATAAATATATCTTGATTTATATTTTAAAGTATTTATATGTCTTGTATTAATTTTTGAGATTACTGAGATGAAATATACCAAAAAATTTATATTATTATGTTTGTTAGCCTTGTCCATTTCACAAACAAGTCATTCTGCAGAAGATGAAAGCCTTAGACCCCTCAGTCTTTGTCGCCAAATGGCTGACGGTCTTTTGCGCATAATAATTGATCCAGAAGATATTATTAACACACCGGATCTTGGATACGCTACTGAAACAATCCATATCATAAATATTGGTGAAGGGATTGAAATTGAACGGATTTCTGAAAACCTTGTCAGAATTGGTGAAAGTTTTTTATATGTTAATGATGAAAATAGGGTTCTGGAACAAGTATATTCCCGCGGAATCCCCTTGCAAAATTTTATAAGATTATTATTTGCCGCCTAATTTATATTTTTTCTTCCAAGTCATATAAGCCAACGGATGGGAAAAATGCAGCATGCACGACGTAAAATAAATGTATCGTGCATCCGATGCCATTGAAAAAATAAATAAGGTAGCAATCAACGCTCCTCCTGATAAATTCATCATTAACAAAGGCCTTGCATATGGCGATTTTTTGTATTGAAAAACCCCGTAAAAAATATAAAACAATAAAATTGGCAGGTATAAAACAAAAGATGTTAACAAACGTGCCAATCCCATAATTCCATATTCTTCTGCAAAATCAAGGGCTTGTAAGACTGAATTGGTAACTCCTGCTTTATAGCTTAAAATTTCATTTCTGGTCTTTGCCATGCTTTTACTTACTTGATGATTGAATAATGCAGATCGATGTTTCAGGTAAGAAAGAGGGTAATTGGCAATCGCCTTATACCAAACGGTCATCAAATTTTCCCGTTCTTGTTCAGTTGCCCCACGCTTTAAGAAAGTTGGATTACCCACAAAGACCATGCTATCCACCCGATCGGTTTCATATATTTTTCGTAAATTTTCCAGGGTAAAACCTGGGGTACCAATATGGCTTTGGGGAATAAGATTTTTATTAATATCTAAACTGATGCCAGCCAAATCATAAAGCTTTACATACTGCCAACTGTGTTCTTGTTTTGTATTTAAATAACGTTCAAAACTTGTAATGGAGATGAAAAATAAAGAACCTGCAAGGACGGTCTTAAGAATCAAGTGATATATGTTTTTATTATTTTGCAAAACTGCCCACCACAAAATAATAAAAGGCAGAATAAATTTCGCCTGGAACTTAACAGCTGTTCCATAAAAAAGAAGGATGAATAAAGCAGCATTGATCCAAACAGAAAGTCTTTTATTTTTCAAGTCATGGTAAACCAAAATTGCAACAGACATCAAAAAGCAAAGGGTAAAACCAACATCTTTTAATATGAAAAAGGCATATCCAAAAATGGGGGGAAACAAGGGAACCAAAACATAATACCATTTTAATTTGGAATCTTTAAAAAGACAAACAAAGATTAAAGCCGATCCCCATAATAATAGCATTTGGGTCATTAATAAAAGGCCTGGCCCTGGATAAATGGCATTCAGCAAACCCCAATAAAAAGCCATCAATGGAGGATGGTGATCAGTGTAATTACCCTGTAAAGCTTGTTGAAGCTGAAATAAACTGTCAGGGCGCATCACACCCGGCCAGAAAACAATTAGGGACAAAGAAAATAAAATCCCAATGGATATATACGGTAATTTTTTATAAGTCAATTTCATGCCTGCATCATATCGTAAATTCTATTTTTTGTTAAAAATTATTTTTAAATGACACAATTGTATCATCAATTTTACTGGCATCATTTCCACCGCACTGGGCCATATCTGGACGGCCACCGCCCCCTTGACTTCCAAGCGCTTCGCTTACAACCGTAATTAATTTTTTGGCATCAAAACGATCCAATAAATCTTCTGTGACCCCAACTGTTGCCGCAACTTTGTCATCAATTTCAGCAATCAAAAGAATAACAGCAGACCCCAATTTCTTTTTCAACGCATCCACCATCGGACGTAAATCTTTGGCGGGCACCCCTTTTAATGCCTTGGCATATACTTTTGTTCCTGCAATTTCTTCGATATCATCTGCATCAGATTTACCTGTTGAAAAAGCTTGTTGCCTTGCATTTTGAACTTCTTTTTCCAATTTTTTACGGTCTTCAATCAAAGATTCCACACGGGATTTTACCTGCCCCGGGCTTACTTTTAAAACGCGGGCCAAATTATTTAAAATATCTTGATTTTCTGCTGCCAAGTTTTCTGCTGCTTCGCGGGTGACGGCTTCGATACGCCTGACCCCTGATGATACAGAACTTTCACTAACAATTTTAAAGAATCCAATATCACCCAGCCTGGCAACGTGCGTGCCCCCACAAAGTTCTGTGGAAAATACTTTTTCTTCTTCCGGCGCGCCCATGGAAACAACGCGCACTTCGTCGCCATATTTTTCCCCAAACAAGGCCATTGCCCCAGCTTTCACCGCGTCATCTGGATGCATCACTTTTGTCATAACTTCGTTATTCATGCGAATTTGATGGTTCACATCCTTTTCAACAATACGTAAATCTTCATCGGTCAAAGCACTTGGGTAACTAAAGTCAAAACGCAGACGATCTGGACTAACCAAGGATCCTTTTTGTGTCACGCTTTTACCCAAACGGCGTCGCAAAGCTTCGTGCAATATATGGGTGGCAGAGTGATTGGCCCGCAATTTACGACGGCGATCCCCATCCACATACATTTGCAAAGCATCCCCAGCTTTCAAAGTCCCCTTTAAAAGGGTCGCCTTGTGCACATGTAAATTCCCCACAACTTTCAAAGTATCTGTGACTTCCAATTTTGCATTATCTGAAATTAAGACACCCGCGTCCCCCATTTGCCCACCAGATTCCCCATAAAATGGGGTTTGGTTTGTCACAACAAAAACATCGCCTGACGTTACGTCAGATACCTGTTTGCCATTTTGAACCAACGCCATCACCTGACCTTCGGCAGATTCTGTTTGGTAGCCTAAGAAATCCGTCGCACCAACTTTTTCACGAATATCAAACCATATATCATCGTCTTTTTGTTGCCCAGATCCAGACCAAGACGCACGGGCGACATCACGTTGTATTTTCATACATGTTGCAAAACCTTCCAGGTCAACTAACTTGTTTTCATGACGCAAAATGTCTTGGGTTAAGTCCAAAGGAAAACCATAGGTATCATAAAGTTTAAAGGCAACGTCGCCGGCCAATGTTCCTTTATCTGCAACTTTTGTGGATTCTTGTTCCAGCAAACGCATCCCCGTTCCCAATGTTTTTTGGAAACGTTCTTCTTCGGTTTTCAGCGTCACTTTAATAAGCTCTTCCGCGCGGCCAAGCTCTGGATAGGCTGCCCCCATTTTTTCAATTAAGGTTGGAACCAACTGCCACATCAAGGCATCCTTACACCCCAAAATATGGGCATGACGCATGGCCCGGCGCATAATACGACGCAACACATATCCGCGTCCTTCATTCGATGGCAAAACCCCATCTGCCACCAAAAAACTGCAAGAACGTAGGTGATCGGCAATCACACGTAAGGATGTAATTTGATCACTTTTTGGATCAGCCTTGGCTTTATCAGCCGCTGCCATAATAATATCTTGGAAAATATCGGTATCATAATTATTGTGCACACCTTGTAAAATGGCTGACAAGCGTTCAATCCCCATGCCTGTATCAATACAAGGATTCGGCAAATTTACCATGGTCCCATCAGGCATTTTTTCATACTGCATGAAAACCAAATTCCAGATTTCAACAAAGCGATCGCCGTCTTCGTCTGGTGATCCCGGAGGGCCCCCTGGAATATGCGCCCCATGATCATAAAAAATCTCTGAACAAGGTCCGCAAGGCCCTGTATCCCCCATTGACCAAAAGTTATCAGATGTGGCAATACGAATGATTTTATCGTCTGAAAACCCAGCAATCTTTTTCCACAAAGTGACGGCCTCATCATCTTCATGAAAAACTGTAACGCACAGTTTTTCTTTCGGCAGGCCATATTTTTTGGTCATTAAATTCCAGGCAAATTCAATGGCCTGTTCTTTGAAATAATCCCCAAAAGAAAAGTTCCCCAGCATTTCAAAAAAGGTGTGGTGGCGGGCTGTGTACCCGACATTTTCAAGGTCATTATGCTTTCCCCCCGCACGAATACATTTTTGGGATGTCGCCGCCCGATTATAAGGACGGGTTTCAAGACCCGTAAAAACATTCTTGAATTGGTTCATCCCGGCATTGGTAAACATTAAGGTTGGATCGTTATGCGGCACCAACGGACTTGACGCGACAACTTCGTGCCCATTTTCTTTGAAATAGTTTAAGAAAATTTTACGTATTTCTGCTGTGCTTATAGTCATAATATCCTCATATCCTTTACCAAATTATCCCAAGACGTGCTTTTTGGGTGAATTTAATCCTCACTGGAAGAAAATAACTTTATTTTATCCTCTTTGCAATTGCAATTTAAGGCCTTCCTACTGTATTATACATGTAATCAATGTTAAAGGGCTTTTTGCCCGTTAAAAGGAATTCAATGAAAGTATCTGAAACTGTTAAATCAATTCTTAGTAACTACGAAAGTGATAACAAGGAAACCTTAGGAAACCTTGAAAAAGTTTTAATGCATGGGGCCCTGGGGGGAACAGGGAAATTAATTATTCTGCCTGTAGACCAAGGGTTTGAACATGGGCCAAGTCGCAGTTTTGCCTGTAATCCCAGTGCTTATGATCCCCATTACCTTTTTAAACTGGCAATTGAATCCGGCCTGTCTGCTTATGCGGCCCCCCTTGGTGCCTTGGAATCTGGCGTCAAAACCTTTGCTGGGCAAATCCCCACCATCTTAAAAATGAACAGTGCCAACAGCTTGGTTGATTCAGCCATTTATAACCAAGCTATTACAGCCTCTGTTGAAGACGCCGTTCGACTTGGATGTGCAGGCATTGGATTTACGATTTATCCAGGGTCTGACTATACCTATGAAATGATGGAACAAATTCAATATTTATCCCAAGAAGCCAAAGCCGCAGGATTATTTACCGTTATATGGTCATACCCCCGCGGGAATGTATCAACAAAAGGCGAAACAGCCATCGATGTTGTTAGTTATGGCGCGCACATGGCGGCCTTACTTGGGGCCCATATTATCAAAGTGAAATTACCAACTGGGCATATTGAAAATGATGCCGACCGCGAAGCCCTCCAAGCAGCAGAAGTAAAACTGGATACCTTGGCAGAGCGAGTCAGCTATGTCAGAAAATGTACATTCAACGGGCGTCGAATTGTTATTTTTTCAGGGGGGTCTTCAAAAAATACCGAAGCAGTCCTGGAAGACACCCAAGCCATCAAAGACGGAAAAGGTTTTGGATCCATCATTGGGCGGAATGCTTTTCAACGGCCAAATCATGAAGCAATGGACTTGCTTAATAAAATGATAGACATATATAAGTCATAGTTATAGATTGTAGCTATAAATTTACAAGGAATTTGCAATGAAAGTTAACGCAAACACAATTCGCCCAAGCAATGTGATTCAACACAAAAACAAACTGTGGGTCGTTGTGAAAATTCAACACACCCAACCTGGCAAAGGCGGGGCTTATGTTCAAGCTGAATTAAAAGGCCTGGACGGGACAAAATTAAATGAACGTTTTCGTTCCAGCGAAGATATTGAACGTGTGTATTTTGATGAAGCGCCCCATCAATTTTTATTCGAAGATGGTACTGATTGTACTTTCATGGATACAAATACTTATGACCAAATTATGGTCAGCAAAGAATTGGTTGGCGCCCCTGTTGATTTTCTTCAAGAAAGTATGATCGTCAAAGTCTGTAGCCATGAAGGAAAAGTCATAAGCATTGAATTACCTGACACCGTCATTATGACTATTATTGAGGCAGACGGCGTTGTAAAAGGCCAGACAGCTTCGTCATCTTACAAGCCAGCTATTTTAGAAAATGGTCGCCGAATTATGGTGCCCCCCCATATTGGGACAGACACAAAAGTTGTTGTGAATACAGCTGATGGGTCGTATGTAGAGAAAGCAAAATAAATGTATCAAAGACGCCTAACAACCCCTTCCCCAAGTGTAAACGTTATGATTGCGGCTGCTTATAAAGCTGGATCAAAACTTCTTAAAGATTTCAAAGAAGTTGAACGCCTGCAAGTATCAAAAAAGGGACCTGGCGATTTCGTTAGTACTGCCGATAAAAATGCAGAAGAAATTATTCAAGCTGAATTGGAATATGCACGCCCAGATTTTGGCTTTTTAATGGAAGAATCTGGCGAAGTTAAAGGGAAAGATCCTGAAAATCGCTGGATCATTGACCCCCTTGATGGCACAACAAACTTCCTTCATGGTATTCCCCATTTCGCCGTCAGCATTGCCCATGAAAAACGTGGCCAAATTATTGCTGGCGTAATTTATGACCCAGTTCATGATGATATGTATTGGGCTGCTGATGGATTTGGGGCTTACGTTAATAATGAACGCCTTCGCGTCTCAGCACGTCAAAAATCTGGAGACCTATTATTTGCAACAGGGCGTCCCCATAAGACAAAGCAAGATTATTCTGACTTCCAAAGTGTCTGCCAAGAAATTTCCAGTATTTCATCTGGTATTCGGACAACAGGTTCGGCTTGTTTGAACCTTGCTTATGTTGCCGCCGGACGCTTTGATGGCTTTTTTGTTGAAGGCCTTGCCCCTTGGGATATGGCTGCGGGTGTGATTTTAGTTAAAGAAGCCGGCGGACATATTTCAGCTTATGATAAAAAAGTAGACCCCATTTTTGACGGATCCATAATTTCCGGAAATGAATTGGGCTTTAAAATCATCCAAAAACTTGTAAGAAAATAAGTTAGGTAGATTTTTCTACTACGTTATATCTATTATTATTTTGGTTCTGCAAAGGCCAAAATTAATCCGTATTCTGGTTTATCAATTACTGAGAATTTATAATTATTTCTTTCAAACCCCAATAGTCAGAAAAAACTATTATTTTCTATCACATTAAAAAGTACTTTTAGTAACACTAGTCTTTTTCTGGGTTAATTTATTTGTTAAGGAATAATATAGAATATATAGCATCACAGATAGCATTAATAAAGGATTTATAAATATCTCTAAAGAAAATCCCTGAAAAAAAATATAATTTTTTGGAGCTAAAAGAAGTGTACTTGTCAAAGTGATAATTTTGAAATGTCTTGTTTTTTTATATTCTGATTTTTTCATAGGTATTAATAAAAACACAAACAAAACTACCATATAATATGTTGTAAAAATTGTTGAGCATAATACATAGATTGAAATTATTAAAAATAGAAATGTATATGACTCAATTCTTTTTTTATAATAGAGCCAGCATGATGTAATAGATAGTAATATTCCAGTAATTAAAATTACTGGATTTAAAAAGCTAAAAATTTGATAAGCACTACCCTTACAAAAACTCATTACTGGTATAGTGAACAGTCCAAGCAAGGAGTTATTATAACCGTGTCCTGCCAGTCCTAGTACATATATATCAAAATAAATTTTTACGCCCTTTAAAAAATTAAGAAATGTATAGTCGGAATATAAATAATTAACTATATTTAAAAATGATACAAAAATAATTCCTGCTAGAAGTATTGATATCATAGAAAGTTTAATTGACTTTTTAAACCCAAATACAAGGAATAGTAACATAAGAAAAATAGAATTGGGCCTAATATTAATCATTATTGCAAGTAAAAGTGGTAACACATAAATATATTTTTCATTATTGAATATCTTAAAGATAAATAAAATGGAAAGGATTCCCATAGTAAGCGAATATAAATGTCCTCTCGTCAAGACAACTAATATAGGATAGCTCAACATTATTACTGTATAAACTCTAAAAAAATCCTTTGACTTGAATTTGATAAAATAACCTAGAAGCAGAAAAAACAAAGAGAACGTTATAAGATAAAACAGAAAGACCAATACTGATGGGTTTATAAAGGTTAATATTTTTGCAAGAAGAAGATATGCGGCAGCTGACAGTGGGGGAGCAACGAAATGTGCTAGATTATTTGAGTGTAAAGCCTCGATTTTTCCATGAGGGTTATGTAGTAAGAAATTTTTATACAACTCATTCCATGTAGAATAATCATAATCTGAAATATTACCAAAAGATAAAGCAAATTTTATTAAATCTGCGTGTAGATCCTGTGGTATACATAAAAATGTATTAAAGGGATATCCAATGCCATACGCTGATGCCAATGAATTAAACATTGCATTCAAAAGTGTCAAAAAAAATAAAATATAAAAATAATTAAGTATACTTTTATTTAAAATTTTATTGATCATTAAAAACCTCCACATATAAAGTTAGCTTTTGATATTATATCGATCCAAGCCCCTAACCTGTGCATGAATAGCCAAAATATATTCTCCTAACAAGCCAAGAAAAATGAATAAAAAACCAAAACTAAAAGAACCAAAAACAATTATTGTAGCAATTCCATCAATTTCAAATAAGGACCTGTTAAAGATATATAAACCGATATTTAATAATGCAAACAATATAGAAAAAAAGCTAATTAAAAAGCCACCCAAAGTTAATGGTCTAAAAAAATGAGCTCCTGAGGAAATAAATCCATTTATTGCATGATCATATAATTTGATATAATTATGCTTTGAAATGCCAAAAAGCCTTGATTCCCAAACATATTCGTGGAACTGAATATCATCAGTTATATTGGAAATCATGCCTCTTAAATATGGATAATAATCATTACGTATTAAACATTCATCAACTACCCATCGATCAATAACTCCAAATTCCCCGACATTTTGATTAGTTTTGCGGGGGCTTGTAAAATTTAATATGCGATAATAAGCTAAACGTAAATTCTTGGTAAAAAACCCTTCTTGCCTATCGGTTTTTTTGCCAAAAACACCTGTTTTAGTAGATTTACTTTTTAAAACAATCATTTCTTCTAAAGTTTCGATTGGATCCTGCATGTCCACTGGCAACATAGGGACAATCCACTGCCCTTTCGCATATTTTAGGCCAATATACGAAGATCTATAAACCCCATAATTACGTTTATTTTCTATCACAGTTATCCAATTATGTAATTCATTAAACTCCTGTAATAACTCACCTGATCCATCAGTAGAAAAATCATTAACAATGATTAAATCAATTAAAAAACGATCACCTAAATTACTTCTTAGTACAATAATTTTGTGTATAAAAAGAGGAATACTTTCAAACTCATTAAAACAGGGGGCTACAATAGAAATTTTAATCATTATCAAATCTCAATTATTTCAAAATGAGGGAAAAAATTCAAAACCTTACCTTTAAAACCAATCTTTTTTAACTTATCAATCATTGCTTCTTTATAGTTCCATGATAACAAAATGGCAACATCAGGTATATTTGATTTTTCTAAATCACTCCAATAATTCACAACAGCATCAGTTCCGGGAAAGAATGTCCCTCTTTTTGCCAGGGTGTCATCAACTGGTTTTAATCTGTTATATTCTGCGATAGCGGTTGTATTTACTAACACAACACCTCTAGCCGGCGCACCTAATAATAAAATTGGCGTGGACTGATTGGGAATATGCATTTTAATCATTTTGTTTATATTTTCTATAGAAATTGCAATTTTTTCATTGAGTTTATAGTAAAAATCTGACCCATTCATTCCTAATGCCATCTCATTATTAAGAAGGTCTTCAAATTCGTTATTTTCAATATATAATCCAGTATTACCACATTTATTACAAATAATCCTTAAACTCCCACCTTGTGTATTTATTTTACGAGCATAAATAGGATTCAAACCAGCTAATTTCAGCATATTAGTTAAAGATACTAATGTATGATTAAAAACATGTTCATGGTAAACCGTATCGTAATTACCTGAAAAAACGGTATCCAAAGCATAAGCCACTTCAAACACAAAATATCCGCTTTCTGAGAGTAATTCTGCTATGTGATTAAATGCATCCTGAACTGACGGAAAATGTGCAAAAACATTCAATCCAATGATAACATCATAGCCATTCCCATTAGAACGATCTAGAAGCTCTTGCAAAGATTTTTCCCCAAAATGCTTAAAAATAGTTTTATGCTTAATGTGTACTGGCAAAGAAGACATATTTTTGGCAGGATCGATACCTACAACCTTGAAACCTTCCCTATCTAAAAATTCCATTAAAGTACCATCATTGCAACCTACCTCAAGAATATTATTGGCATTTTTAAAATTGGCTTTTATAAATTTAGAGACTGATTTTAAATGGTCTACATTATCCACCGAAGCTTTACTAAAATGTTTATAATTTCTAAAAATTAAATCACCAAAAGGAGGGTTAACTAATTGACAAGATTTACAATCTAAGCAAACAGATAAACATAGGGGATATGTTTTTTCTGTTATACTTTTATCAACATCAAAAGAATTGACTAATGGCACCGAACCAAAATTATAAATTTCAAAAAGTTTGCCCGAGGCACATGAAAGACAGATCATTTAATTCCCATATTACTTAGATCGAATAGTGGCTATTCTTTAAACACATAAAATCTTGATATTAAATAAAATATACTTGTATAAATAGACATTCCTACAACGTAACAAATATACTCACTTATACCAATACCTAATAAAATTGCAAACACTAAACTATTTAAACCTAATGAAATTGCTACGGTTATTAAAAATCTAAAAAAATATTTAAAACTATACGTTTTTTGGAATACCCAAATAGAATTGGATATATATGAAACCATTGCGCCAGTTAAAATAGATATTATATTACTAGTTTTTATATTCATTTCAAAAAGTGTCAAAAAATAAAATGCAGAAAAACTTATCAGTGTATTTAACATACCTACAATAAGAAACTTAATAATTTTCACACTTTCTTTTTTAGAGAGCACTTTTAATGTCTTTTAAAATAACATGCATGGAATTTTCAAATTCAAAATTATAATTTTTCTTGAATTTTTTTGTACTCATCATGAAATTATATGTGGGGGATGACTCTAAGTGATTAATTTGACTTGAAAAATAACTACTTACAGTGTTGGCAAAATATTCCATAGACCCATTAACATTACACAAGTTATAGTAACAATTAACAGGCCTATCATTATCAATGATTTTTTTTATAGCACGACATAAATCCTTTATAAATAGAACAGGCCTAGCTGCACAAGGATTACCAAGATTCAGAATTCCATTTGTAATTGAATCTTTAACCATTTTGTTCAGTAGTAGCTCCCATCGCATATTAGGAGATGACCCAACCACTGTTCCAAACCTTAAGCCAACAAAATTTTTTCCCTCTAAAGACATATAATTATCGAATGAAACTTTAGAAAAATCATAAGAATTAAGGGGATTCGTCAAATCTGAATTTTCATCTGAGTAGTGATAACCTGGAGAATTATAAACACTTCCGCTACTTGCGTACACCAATAACCCATCATATTTTTCATTTAACTCAATTAAACCTAAGAGATTATTGTGAATACATCCAATTGGATCCGCTATTGATTGAGGCACACTGGAGTGGCCTGCAAGGAAAACTATACTATCAAATGCATTAAGAAAGTTTGCATTCAGCGATCGATAATCACATGTATAATCAGGTTTTAACATGTTGTTATAAGGCCTACTTAAATAATCAACCGTAGTAAAATTACAGTTTAGTTGAGCAAGATAATTAACTAACTCACTTCCTATATATCCATTTGATCCAATAAGCAGAGTTTTTTTATTTGAAATAAATTTCACTAATAAAACCTTTCTATGTAATTTATTGATTAAGTTAGATAATTATCTAAATTATAATAGGTCTATATTTTAATTAATAATATAATATTTTGAAAGTCCTATCTTAGCCTATTCTTTAACGTTTTAGTTGTATGTATCAACACACCTTTTACTCTATCACCCTGTCAAATACATTTAAACCTTGCAAATTAATTTGTTTTATTTTGTAGTATAGTGTAAGAATTATGATATTAAAATTTCCATTAAACACTAAGGAAAAGAATGAAAAGAGTTGCTGATATAATAGCCAATGTGCTTGCCAATAATCAAATTAACGATGTATTCATGGTGACAGGTGGCGGGGCCATGCATCTTAATGATGCCTTTGGGCGCCACAAAGAACTTAAGACTATATGTTGTCACCACGAACAGTCCTTGACAATGGCAGCTGAAAGCTACTTTCGTCTATCGGGCAAAGTTGCGGCTGTAAATGTGACAACTGGACCCGGGGGGATCAATGCGTTAAATGGTGTGTTTGGCGCCTATACAGATTCTTGTGCGATGGTTGTTATCTCTGGTCAAGTCAAACGAGAAACCATGTCAGCCTATGCCTCTGAATCTTTGCGTCAGCTGGGCGATCAAGAGGCCAGAATTACTGATATAGTTAAACCTATCGTCAAACATTCAATCATTCTTGATGATCCTGAAAAAGCAATATATGAAGTTGAAAAAGCAATATATATTGCAAAAACTGGAAGGCCTGGGCCTGTATGGATTGATGTTCCCATGGATATCCAAGGTGCTTATGTTGATGAAAATAAATTACTTTCTTTTGTGCCGCCCAAAAATAAAGAAGGGACTGAAGCATACGGCGCCCTTGAAGGTGATAAACTTTCAACAGAAATTGATAAAATAATTGAAAAATTACACCAGTCAAAACGTCCTGTTATACTTGCTGGCAGTGGAGTTAGGCTATCAGAAAGTTATACTATTTTTCATGAAGTTATAAACAAGCTTGGAATCCCTGTTACAACAGCTTGGAATGCCCACGATGTTATTGAGGATGACCATAATCTATATGTTGGCAGACCAGGAAGTGTCGGCAACAGAGCAGGAAATTTTTCTGTTCAAAGTTCAGATTTATTAATTGTTCTAGGATCAAGGTTAAATATAAGACAAATCAGTTATAATTGGAAAGCTTTTGCCCCCAATGCTTATAAAATTATGATTGATATAGATAAAGAAGAACTTAATAAGCCTACCTTATCTATTGATCATAGCCTTCACGCTGATTTGTTTGAATTTTTAAATTGCCTGAATTCTAAATTAGATAAATACAAGCGTTCTGATGATCATCATAGCTACCTCAATTGGTGCCGTGAAAGAAAAGAAAAATATCCTGTTGTGCTACCGGAATATTATAAGAAAGAAAATGGTTTTGTTAATCCCTATGTTTTTGTAGACTTATTATTTAGGGAACTTAAGGAAGACGACATTATCGTCACAGGGGATGGTACGGCAGGTGTATGCACACCTCAAGCAGCAGATATAAAAAAAAATCAGCGGCTATATTCCAACTCTGGTAGTGCATCAATGGGTTATGATTTACCCGCAGCAATTGGCGCACATTATGCTAATCCAGAAAAAAGGATTATCTGTATTACAGGGGATGGCAGCATTATGATGAACCTTCAAGAATTACAAATTATTACAGGAAATAAATTACCCATAAAAGTATTTTTACTTAATAATGATGGGTATCACTCTATTCGGCAAACACAACAAAACTTCTTCAAAGATAACCCCATTGGATGTGGTCCAGAAAGTGATCTAACTTTTCCTGACTTTACTAAGATAGCAAATGCCTTTAATTTTGAAACCGCTACATGTAAAACTGAAGAAGATACTGTGAAAGCTATTCAAAAAACCCTAAGTTCAAATGAACCTTTTTTCTGTGAAGTTTTTGTAGATAAAGCACAGCAGTTTTCCCCGAAATTATCTTCAAGAAGACTGGATGATGGCACAATGGTAACCTCTTCCTTAGAAGACATGGCACCATTCTTAAGTAGAGAAGAATTATCGATGAATATTTTAAGTGGAGAATAATAAAATGGTAAGTTCGAATTTTAAAAATGGTGTAATAATATATGGAACAGGTGGAAACGCTACTGCCATTACAGAAATCATAGAAGCAAATAATATTTTTATAAAATTTTACTGCGTTGGCCATAAAAAATATCTAACAAAAAATGAATTTCGTGGTAAAAAAGTTTATATATTAGATGATGTTCCTTCTGAAGAAAGAGTGAATTTACCTATTTTTATATCTAACTATAGTCCCAATTTTTCTATTAAAGATATTAAAAATGATATTCAAAAAAAAGGATTTAAAAATATCTTTGATCTCTATGACCTGGTTAGAATTTTTAATGTAGAAAACACTTTTTACTGGCTAACAAATCATCCTTATGAACAAGCTAATGAAGCTAAAGTAAAAGAAGTAAGAAATTTATTAAGAGATGATTTATCAAAATCAATATTCGATTCAACCGTTGACTGTCGACTAAAGAAAGATTTTTCTAAACTAAAAGAAAATTTAAGCACGCCAAAAGAACAATATCTACCAGAAAACCTTAAGGAATTCATATTAGATAAAGATCTTTATTTTCTTGATGCTGGAGCGTATATAGGAGACAGTTATGATTTCTTCAAATCCCAGGGCGCAATTATAAATAAATATATAGGACTGGAACCTGACCCTAAAAACTATGAAAAGCTTGTTCAACTCGTAAAAAACGAAAAATCACCTATTGAAACACTATTACTCCCTTGTGGACTCTGGTCTAAAACAACCCAATTAAGGTTTAACTGTCAAGATATAAGTGCAGGAAGCAGCATAGGAAACACAGGCGACATATTAATCCAGTGCCTTTCTATTGATGAATTTATAAAAGATTCAAAAATAAATTTAATAAAAATGGATATAGAAGGAGCAGAAATTGATGCAATTAAAGGGGGTATCCATACAATTAAAAATTGTAAACCCATGCTAATGATATCTTTATATCATAAACCAGAAGACCTAATTGAAATTCCTTTGCTTTTAAATGAAATCTGCAAAGAATATAATTTCTTTATAAGATATCACGCATATAATGGGTTTGATATTGTCTTGTATGCATTCCCCAAACAATAACTGGTCTCCACTGAATTCTTAAAGAATTGGGGCAAAAAATATTGCACTAGGGAGTGCTTCCAACAGCAGAAGAATGTGCAAACGTTTATTTGTTCTTAGCTTCAGAAAGGGCTTCTGCTATTATACGTCAAAATATAAATGTAAACTGTGGCGTTTTGCCACAATAAATTGGATAACATATGAATAAAAAAATAAAACTTTCTATAGGGATTCCTGTTTTTAATGAATCCGCTAATTTACCTAAGCTACTTAAATCACTGGAAAATCAACTAAATCCATACACAGAAATTATTATTTCAGATAACAGCTCAAAAGATAATTCTTATAAAATAATGGAAGATTTTAAAAACAACCCAAAGAATAGTGGAAACATAAGTATTTTTAAACAGGAAAAAATATAGGATTTGAAAATAATTTATTATTTATCTCAAAAAAATCTAAATCAAATAGTATTTAGTATTACAATTCATCTAATACATTTTTTATAGATTGAAGGATCTTTTCTTCTGATTCTTTAGATAGTTCTAATTTTAAAAATGCCATTTCACCTATTGTTTTAATTATCGGTGTAAACAAATATTTTCCTTGGGTTTTTTTGTCATTTTTAAGAAGTTGAAGAATGTTTTCAAAGTTAGCTTCCTGTAGTCTTTTAGTGCTATTCACTGGTATGAAAGCCTTGCTAAAATCAAACATATTTTGACAAGTCTCTCTATCAAGATAATTCAAAAGCACGCTTAATTCATTTTCTATTAAAATACCCATAAGTACGGCTGTCCCATGTGGAATTTCATAATCTACAATAGATTCTATTGCATGGCCTAAACTATGGCCATAATTCATAGATCGTCTAATATCAAGCTCAAATTCATCAAATTCAACCACTGTCTTTTTCACGAGTAGGGAACTTATACTAAGGTTTACAAGTGTTTCAAGGTCTTGTTTATAAGCATTATCTTTATTGTCTGTAAAATATTGCGTGAAAAAAGGTCCGCCAGTAATGTGAAGCTTAATAATTTCCCCAATACCTGAATAAATATCTTTTTCATCCAATGTTTTTAAAAAATCTTTATGAATTAAAATCTTTTGAGGGGCAGAAAACAAAGCATGCATATTTTTTGAATTTTCAAAGTTTAAACCACATTTGGCCCCTATGCAGCTGTCAGACATTGAAAGAAGGGTTGTAGGTAAATATATCCACGGCACACCTCTTTTATACATGGCACATGCAAAAGCAGACACATCTTGGATGATACCGCCACCAATTACATATATTTTGGAAGACTTTGTTACATTATTTTTTTTAAATTTCTTAGTTATCTGGATTGCGGTTTCAATGACTTTATTTTCTTCAATAGCCTCAATTTGAATGACCTCACATCTAGAATCAAATTGTTTAAAAAAAGGATATAAGTTATATATATTTTTATCAATTATAATGATAGAGGAATCACAATTCAGAAAACTTTTTTCAAAATAATTCTGCAAATTTTTATCAGAAATTACCTCAACTTCATAGTTCCTTGGCACAGACTTAATTAAGAATTTTTTGTTATCCAAAAGTTCTGGTGAAAATTCAAATTCTTGATCTGTCTCTTATACACATCTGACGCTGCCGACGAGCGATCTAGTGTAG
>OJGZ01000073.1_pt1 | contig 49964 bp, 46 predicted proteins | sample 1595051 | NCBI WGS metagenome assembly OJGZ01 (sample SAMN05416800, study PRJEB24817) | seawater metagenome | isolation source: Sea water | place: Canada:Atlantic | collected 2013-07 | reverse complement strand
TCTTGGCTAGCACAGTCAGGGAGTAGTTTGCATTTAATTGGCACAGTACTAAACCATACAAATCAAAGCACAACAATGACTTATGCACGCTATGCACCAGATCAAAGAAGGGAAGCTTTAGAAAACCATAGTGAAAAGCTTATGGAGGCAATCACAACAGAAAAATAAAACTTCCCCCCATCTAAAGCACCTAAATCATCTAAATTTATAAGAGACTCCATTTCTTTAATATATCAAAAACTTTGCTCCTGTTACAGAGGGAACAGTCTCTGGGGCAGTGTAATTAGATTTATTAATCTATTTTTTGAAGTAGAGCTCACCCTAGTGTAAAGAATGAAAATTAATATAACAGGCCTTTTCATGTAGGAACCCCCACGCCGTTTTTGATAAAGTCCCTAGACTCAACCTTAAAAATTGTTTCTATTGTATGGTTAAAAAGAGAAACTTTTTTTATTTTCTAGTGTTGAGGCAAAACAAAATGTTGTAAATAATAAAATGGCCCTGCAGAGGGGGGGGTAATGTAAAAGGAAATAATTATGATTATATTTAAAAGAAGAGTTAATATAGGTAGGTCCCAAAAAACAGTATTAATTTTATTATTAAGCTTTATAACAATCCCTATTTTGGGAATGTGTGCGGCGGCCTATGATCCAAGTGATGAATTTATTACGGAGCTTGCAAAGGTTGATAGACACTATGTTCGTGAGCACGGAAAATCCGCGTCTGCAGTAAAGATTGAGGAGTATAAAGCATATTTTGATGGAGATGTGGCAGACTGCCCAGTGGTAGATATATCTAATTTATCTCGTAGAGCTAGAATTATCTTTTTTGCCGAGTGTGTTAATATAAATGTAGATTTTTTGTATGATCAGATCGTACCTGAAGGTGTTTTGCCTCATGCCGATGCCATAGATAATGACATATATGAAGATGGCGGTGCGTTGTATGGAATGTTTGGAAAACACCCTCATCGTACTTTTAAATACAAAAGCAAGAAAGACTTAAAAATCAAATTTGGATCAAAACTGACTGCTACTATCTCTTTCCAGCCACTAAGGTCCCAGCATGGAAACCTTTTCATAAATTTTACAACACCTGCAGAAGTTCCTACTCAATATACGACTCCCGCTTTTGATGGGCTAGTTGATAGATTTGTTGATGAAGATAGAAAAAATAAGGCATTTCTTCTTTTAAAGGATGAGACTTCTTTCCCCATAACTAAGATAAGAACAAGAAAGATATTTAAGGAAGGTTATGTTGAGCACAGTTCGGCCTATCTTAATGCCCTTTCCTTACTTTTTGAGATGGAAAGTTCAAGGAGATATCTTTCTCATAGGGGTGAAAAAGATGAAGGTTTATATAATTTTCCCTTTGCATCGTTACTCGTATTAGCTGAAAACTTTGATGAATTTTTATCGTGTGTGATGGGAGATGTTGATAGTAGAGAAGATAATTTAAAAATGCTTATAAAAAATCACTTTGACCTTAGAGGAAAATTGGCTTCTGTCCTGGGTGGAGAGGATGAAAGTGGTTCTGAAGACGAAAGTGATTCAGATTCCGACTCCGACTCCGAAGATGAATGAGATCCAAAGAAATGCGCTTGAGTTTGAAAAAACTTTGTTGGTATAGTCAGCCTATTGGGTTTTTCTGAAGAGTCGATGAAATGAATATCAAAATTAAAAGACAATGGAAGTATTTGTATAGAGCCATTGATAAAAAAGGCGATACCCTTGACTTTAGGCTTTTCCATAAACGGGGCGTTAAATTAGCAAAACTCTTCATTAAAAAAGCCCTTAAATATGGTCATAAGATTCCCGTAAAATTCAATAAGGATAAGAAACATGCTTATTCTTAAGATATTCGTGAATTAAAAGAAGAAGGAGATTTACCTAATAATCTGATTTACCGGCAAGTTAAATACCTTAATAACAGAATTGAATTAGGTTATCTAAGGACCAAGCGACGAACAGGACTATGTAGGGTTTATAGTCTTTTAAAACAGCCAATAGATGTTTAAAAGGAATTGAGGCAATGGCATGATGATCATACAACAATCTTATTTCCTCAAACTCTTTATCCAATGCAGATTATCTTTGTCTAAAATTTATACAGGACTCTATTAATCTAAATAACTTTTTGAAACAGAACTTTTGGAAGAATAACTCATAAACCCTTTGTTCCCCTAAAAAAATCTATAAACAACAATCCATAAATATTTGGAATGGTATTTCAATCTCTCAAATAATTTTTTAATATTTCTTATTTATCCTTATTCCTGTGAGTCTAAGATATATAAATTTGCATTCTTAACAGCTCCATAAAAATCTGATTTTTCTATGAATTCATTATCAAAATACATAATTGTATGATCTGTTATGGGCATGAATACAAGGAAAAGGTCTGGTATTAAGAAAATAGGTTCATCCTTATAGTATTTATCATACGTATTATCAAAATAGGTTTTTAAACATTCTTTTGTCTTAATGCGAAAATATTGAGAATGAGTTTTAATATAAGTATATATAGCATGTTGGCTATATATATGTAGCCATAAATTTTGAAACTTTTGGCTATGTAATGAATGTTCATGTCTATTCATTTTGTCTAATTTTTCAGTGACTTCTTCTCTTGTGAGCCAATGGTCAAAAACAGAAATAAACTTGGGAGATGCTTTTTCATATTCTCTAATTTCTAGCATTGTAATTAAATCACTAAAAAGAAAATTTATATGATTGTTTTCTTGAGGCGTAGTTTTTATCAAACCCATAAAGCTTTCTCTCTCTTTAATTTTTTCTAGAAATAATTCAATAAATATGCATCATTTTTTAATAGTTGTAACAGAAAATCTTCCCTGTAATGCAATTCACTAATTATTTTTTCTTCTTTTTTTCCTCCTTTTATTATATTTTCAATTGATTCATTGAGCAGGAGTTTATCTCCTTCTGTCATTTCTTCTGGCTTTTTATAATATTTATTGGCTATGTTCAAAATTATAGAAGCACTTGAGAAAATTTTATCTGAGTTGTCTTTCCATTCCATCAGTAGTTTTTTTGAACTCTCCCTTTGACTAAGTATTTTTTTCAAATTTCTCTTATTATGACCTGTAAATAATTTTTTGAAGCTATTAAGCCATATATTATTTGCTTCAAATCTCATCTCATAGAGTTTTTTAAGTTCTTCTAACTTAGTTTCAGAGGTTTGTATAAAGCCCTTTTTATAGAAAATCTCTTCAGAAAGAATTTGCTTCATATCTATTTTTTCAATATAACTATTTATTTTCTTCACTAATTTATTAAAAGAATTTCTTTCTGCAAATACCTTTATTATAAAATCAACGGTTTTTTTCTTTTTTTTATAGATTAAAGGATCATTTTCTTTAGACTCATAGAATTTTTCTATGTTGTAATCGCTTTCGACTGACTTTATTAAATTTAAAGATAATGCAGTAAAATATTTATTTTCTTTATACCTGTTTACCAATATTGTTGATGCTTTCGTAATTGCCACCAAACCAACAATTATCAATGCAATTTTAGCTTTTTTAGATGGTTTGTTTCTTATATATAAAAAGTAAATTAAAAAGGGCAATAATAAGAAATTTGCTAAGTAGCATATTTTTTCTGCGATTTCTTCGGAGCTTGCTTCAAAAAAAACAGGCAATCCCAATAATATAAATAAAAAAGAAGTGAATATTAGCCAATGACCTGCACTAAAATTAAAGATAAACTTTTTCATATTTTTTTCTTCCTTTTATAACCTCGCTAGAATTTTTATCTTGTAACTCAAAAAAATTATTAAACATGCGAAAGAGTTTTCCCACAGTTAGTAACACATAACAATATATCCTCATATATAAAAACATCAAGAGGCATAAAATCTACTCTGCTGATTTTCTATTATTTTTAAAATCTGATAAACCTGATATTTTTATCTGTTTTATGGCTAGATTGGTTTATGGTTTAAGTGTAAGCAAGCAAGAAAGGAGAGAGCTTATGAGTTCAAACATAAAAACCCCTTCAGATAAAATTACGAAATTTCCATACAAACAAAAAGAGAAAGAATTATTTCCGGAGGTTTTAGAAAAAAATCATGGTCGAATATATGACACTTGTCGTGAGTTAAATATTTCTGCGGAAACTTTTTATCAGTGGAAAAGAAGTGATCCTATTTTTAAAAAATCTTGCAAAGAAGTTGAATATAGACTTGTTGATTATGTAGAAAATAAATTATGGGAACATATAGAAAGTGGCTGCGTTAAAAGTCTTTTATATTTTCTAAGATCAAAAGGACGTAAGAGAGGTTGGGACCCAAAAATAGATCCCGATTATAATAATGAAGATAGAGATTTTATAGATTATATGCGGTAGAAAATAATTTTAATAATTTTTTTAACGCATGATTTTCCATACATTTTTCCTGGGGATATTATTGACTACAGCTGGCCCACTCTTAATAAGCCATCCATGGTCTTCTAAGGTTTTAACAATAGGTTCTGCTTGTTTTTTTGTTTTGATTGCATTGAGTGACTTTTGATAAATATCAGGAAGAGAAATTAGGTTTTTATCCCAATTATTATGCAGCCAGTTTAATAGACGTTCAGCTAAGAGTATTGCTTTAGGAACCCGATAAGCCCCTGTTAAACGCAATCGTTCTTCAGCATAATATTGAGCTAATTCAAGACCAGCGCACAAATTTTTCTCATCAATTTCTTTACAGTTAATGTCTTCGATTAAGGATAGAATTCCAGCTAAACGAGCCGCATGTTCTGGAAGTTTGTTTGCTAAACTTTTAATAGGTTCCATTTGACCCCCAGCAATAAGCTTTCTCTCAATTTCATCGGAATAGCTAAACCATATCTCTTTTGCCTTTTCTGTTAAGTGAAGAGCACGAAATTCTAATTCACTATAGATTTTTTCTTTTAAAGGAAGCTTTACATTCAAAAGATCTCTTATAAAGGAGTGGTATTTATTAATGCCCACTTCCACAGTTTGATCCAATCTTTTTGAAAATCTTGTTCCAGCTAGACTTTGTGGTGCTACAATTAAGAACCTTGATAATAAACCCTGGTCTTGGAGTTCCTCATCAGATAGCAATTGTCTTGCAATTTCAGGTTGAGACATAAGGTGGAGGGATAAACGTTTGCCTGATAAAATTAAAGGGCTATCTCCAGCCCTGATTCGGGTGATCAAATTTCCGCCATCCCATAATTTAGAAAGAGCTCCGGCTGATTTAAGTTTATGGTCTTTCCCCATACTATATCCCCCTAAAAACTGACTACCTTCTGTTGTAAAAAGTCCTAAGCTGGGATGGCTTGTGGCCATGAATTTATGGAGTCCTTCTAAGGTAGGGTCTTCACAAATTAAAAGAGGAGGTATAGGTGGAATAGGTTCTTTCAAGTTATTTAATTTTTTTAAAAGATCTTCCGGATTATATGATTTTTTATTTTTACCTTTTAGTAATTGTTGCTTTTCACATTCATATATTTCTTTATTATTTTTATATGAGATTAAATCTTTTTGATACTGCTCATTTAAAGTCTTCTGATATTCTGTGATAGGAAACATAGCTTCATTATCAGCAGAACTTTTTCTGTCTCCACTTTCTGCAATCGAAAGAAAAGAACAGGATAAAGGACGTTCTTGACCCATGGGTAAAACAACATTTGCATGCCCTTGAACAGCTAAGGACGCTGTTGCTAAAACAGACTGTGCACAAATGGGTAAGGGGGCTTGAATCTTATTATGAATAGCCTTAACAGCATTTGAAAGAACTAATGGCAGTATATCAACAGGAAAAAGTTTTGGTTCTCCCATTTTTTTCCTTAAGGGTTGAGGCTCTTCTGGTTTATATTCTTCTGCATTTGTGGTAATACCATAGACATCATTAGGATTCATAGCAGTTTCCTTTTAATAGATCATTAAAGTCGCAATTTACAGGGGGAAGAGCAGTTTTAACAGTATAGCCCTTTCCCCACCACTTCTTAGCTGCTTCTTGAGCAGTATTTAACCCTGAACTATCATTATCGGCAGCTATAATAATTATTTTTGTTATTTCTGGACGAGGAAGAATAAGATTTTTATATCCACTACAAGAAAGAACGGCCCAAGTCGTCAGGCTTGTTTCTTGATAAATACTTAAAGCTGTTTCAATTCCTTCAGCAACAACAATTGTATCAAGGTCTTCACCAAAACGAACTGCTCCACCACTAATGTTTCCTAAAGCCATTTTATTGGGATTGGTATCGGCTTTCTTTTTGCCATCTGAAGATAAAAAGGTTCTATGGATTGCTTTGATGTCATCATCAGGCCAATGATTAATTCCTGCTACCATTGTTGGATATGTTAGACCATTGGAAGCTTTTAATCCGGAGTGATAACGCAGTGTTTTAGGGATAGCATGATTAAGGGCACGGCTTTGAAGGTAAGTATCAACAGGTGTTTTATCTGGTTCTATTGATTGTTCCCAAATTTTAAGGGCATATTTTGAAGTGGATTGACTCCTTGCTTCTGAACAGATATTTTTTCTGCCAATTTTTCTATTTATAGTAAGATGTTTATACTCTTTATAATCTGTTAGAGAGTCATATGCATTTCCTTGACTTAGGTTATTAAGATAAGCATACAGGCTAATAAGGTCACTACCCGAATCATTAGTAGCATGATCAATCCAACTTCCTTTTTCTTTATCAACATAAAAGGAGCCTATATTATTATCTGGCCTAGTAGGGTTGAGAGCAAAATATAACCTTCCATGCCAGCGACCATGAGGGAGCCATGTAGGAATCAAACTATAACTCTTAGACAATAACTTGTTATTAAGGAGTTTAAATTTATGCATTATTTGAAACCCCTTTATCTGAAGTGTTTAAGCGTTTTCTGTTATCTAACCATTCAACAACATCTTTCCAGCGATACCGAATAGCACGACCACTTATACGAATATATGGAGGGGTATCCCCACTGATACGCCTGGCTTCCCAAAATCTTTGACTAAGATCGGTTAACTTTTGAAGATCTACGGTAGATACCAATTGATCAGGATGTGGCCATTCTTTATTTGGGATTATTACTTTACTTATCATGTAAAGATTCCTTTCTATGCTTTATGTTTTGAATAAGCAACTTAATGCTGCTTTTGTTACTATGTGCATTAGACCTTGGGAGAATGGGATAAACAATAAGGAGTGTTGGTTTTTTCTGTTTTGAAAAATTCTTGTTTTAAGCGGTTCTCAAGGGTTTTTTTGAGATTTTTAAAAATAGTTTGGGATTATCCCATTATGAGGATAGGTTTTGTCTTCAGTTAGGTGTTTGAAATTGTTATGAGAATATTCATGGATAAAAGGTTTCAAAATTAAACTGATAGGTCGGAAGATTATCTAGAAAGGCAAAATGTTTAAAAGAGAGCTCTGTGTTTATTACGAATTGTGTTCATCAAGACATTAAAAATGGTGAGAGCAATTTTGGAGGTTTATTATAATCTATCGAGAAAGAATTAGGGCTTCTTCTGGTAAGAGAAGTCCGGTTTTCTTCCAAGAATACTAATAATATTATCCCAACCACCAAGGTAGCGCTTAATACTTTTTAAAGTAGGTTTCTTCTTTGGCCAAGAAATATCTTTTAATTCGTCTATTTGTTTTGCAAGGTCCATGACTTTATATTTTCCCATTTTATTATACTTTTCTTCAAGCTTAGTTATAGCTAAGTGGATTGCTTCTTTTACTACTGTTTTTGAGTTCTTCTTTTGTTTTTGGGGTAAATGGAGGCCAGCTTTGGGTTTTATGTTGTTTGGTTGTGTGGCTTTTTTATTTTGTGTTGGATGGACGGTATTGCTTAAGAATATTTCTTCAGATATATTTTGGAAGGAAGAGGAGCATTGATTAATTCTTTCTTCATTGTATCGATCTACAGATAAGTGTTTCTGAACCTTTTCTTCTATTTCTTTCCTGGTAATTAGTTTTGATTTTTTTATTGTAGAGAAGTTATTTTTCATAGATTGAAGCCCCTAAATATTTTGAAAATTAAAAATGTTAAGATGTATTATCATAAGTTATTATGATGTGCAATTTGTTAACTGATGGTGTTAACTTTAGATACTTTAGGTGAGGCGTAAGTTTAAATTTACTTTTTCAAACCCAAAAAAACTTCTCGTGGTGACTTATTGGTGACTTTTTGATTATGAGTTAAATCATGGAAGCCCCGAAACCCTTGATGAGGGTGGTGGGCACTACAGGGTTCGAACCTGTGACCCGCTGATTAAGAGTCAGCTGCTCTACCAACTGAGCTAAGTGCCCTCATATATCAAAAATACTTAACACTGGCACTGTGTTGTTGCGCTTCTAACCTACCTAAAGTAGGCGTCGTCGCTGATGCCTTGTGCCATCGTTATTATTTCTGCTATTTCAGAATAATACTTAACACTGGCCCATTTTTATGGCCCAGCGTTATTGCGCCATCATTTATTACTTTTACTATAAACTATTAGATTATTACCAAAAATTAAGCGCGCTGTCGATAAAAATTAATCATATCTGGGCAATTTAAATTCTTGATGAACATCAGCGTTTAATAAAAGACCGAATCCAAGTAAAAGGGTAATCAAGGATGTCCCCCCATAAGAAACCAAAGGCAAGGGAACACCAACAACAGGGACCAGCCCAATAACCATGGCAATGTTGATAAAGACATAAATGAATAAAGTCATGGTAATACCAAAAATCAAAAGTTGCCCAAATCGATTCCGGCAGCGAATGGCAATAACCAGGCAATAAAAAATTAATGTCATGTAAACAGTGATTAAGGCCAACGCCCCAATCAGACCAAATTCTTCACAGAACATTGTAAAGATAAAATCAGTTTGCTTTTCAGGTAAGAAATTCAAATGGCTTTGGGTACCTTTTAAAAATCCTTTCCCTGTTAACCCCCCTGACCCTAAGGCAATTTTGGATTGAAGAATGTGATACCCTGCGCCCAAGGGATCTTGCTCTGGATTTAAAAAGGTCATGACACGATTTTTTTGATAGTCATGTAAAAAGTTCCAAGCAAAAGGAATGGATCCCAGGAAAGTTAACCCGGCAATAACAAAGTAACGGGCTTTGGCCCCAGCGGCAAAAATAATACTGACCCCGATCATGACAAGCAACAAAGTTGTTCCCAGATCAGGTTGCTTTAAAACCAGAATAGAGGGCGCAACAATCAAAGCCAACGGGACCAACATAAATTTAAAGTGACGAACTTCTTCTGTCCCAAGCCGGTGGTAATAACAAGCAAGGGCAAGAACCAAACCAATTTTCATCAATTCAGAAGGCTGAATACGAAGAAAACCAATATCAATCCAACGCTGTGCCCCCATGCCAACCATGCCAAAAACTTCAACAGCCACCAATAAAATAAAGGATAGGCCATAAAAGGCATAAGCATAATTTAAGATTACTCTTAAATTTACGATGGCGACAAAAATCATTAATACAAATCCAATAAAGAACCTTATTATTTGAGGTTGCGCCCACGGTAAAAAAGATCCCCCACCGGCAGAATATAACAAAGCAAATCCAAGAAAGCTTAAGCTGGATATCATGATGATAAGAAAATAATTTAAGTTTTTTAACTTCTCAAAAACTTTTATATGTTCACTGTACATTGTCTTGAACTTTCTTTTGTTGTGCCTTTTCGATGTCTTCTTTTTCCATTAATTCTTGCGTTTTTGTCAGAATTTCTTTCCCCATAGGGGCGGCAAAAGAACTTCCAAATCCCAGATGTGCCCCAACAACTGCAACGGCAAAACGGGGGTTGTCAACGGGGGCGAACCCAACAAACAAAGAATGGTTTCTTAATTCCCAAGGCAATTCGCTTTCTTTGCGAACCCCTGATTCACGCTCTGCCATTGTGATGCGTCGAACTTGGGCTGTTCCTGTTTTCCCCCCCATTTGCCATTTCTTTTCTTTAATTCTGGATCGGTAAGATGTCCCGCTGGGACTGTTGACAGCATCGGATAACGCAGCCAACAAGAATTTCAAGTTCTTTTTAGATACATTAAGTGATTTCCCAGCGGGCACATTTTCTTTTTTGGCCAGATGGGGTGTTATTTTCACCCCCCCATTTGCAATTTCTGCCATCATTAAAGCAAGTTGAATAGGGGTCATCAAAACATACCCTTGCCCAATAGATGTTAAGATTGTATCGCCAGGATACCAAGGTAGTTTTTTCACACGTCTTTTCCATTCAGGGCTGGCAATGAAACCACTTTGTTCATAAGGAATATCAATCCCTGTTTTGGTCCCAACCCCCAAGTTTTGGGCGGTGGAAATAATCGGGCCTTCATCAATTTTCTTTGCTGTTTGATAGAAAAAGACATCGCATGATTTCATAATGGCCTGATGCATATCGACAGATCCATGCCCCCCCCTTTTCCAACAGTGAAATTTATGGCGGCCCATCATCATAAAACCAGGACAGAAATAATTTTCTTTTGGCGAAACACCAACATCAAGGGCAGAAAGGGCGACAGCAATTTTAAAGGTAGAGGCCGGACTGTACTGACCAGATATAACCTTGTTTGTCATGGGGGCATACTTGTTATTAATTAAGCCATCCCATGTTTTTTGATCAATACCATTAAAGAACAGTTCAGGGTCATAACCTGGAACAGAGACTAAAGATAAAACTTCCCCTGTGTGAATATCTAAAACAATTGCGCTTACACTATTATAAGGTTCCAGCAACTTAGATGTATAATCTTGCAAATCTTTATGAAGGGTTAGGTGTAAATCTTTTCCAGGTATGGATGGGGTGTATCTCAGTTCCCTAATAATTCGGCCATGCGCATTTACTTCTACTTCTTTTTGCCCAGCAATTCCTTGCAACGAAGCTTCGTATGATTTTTCAATTCCATTTTTCCCCACCTTTGCCCCAGGCAGCATAAGGGATTTATCTGTCTTAGCTTCCTCATCTGATGGTGCCGCAATATACCCAAGGGCATGGGATGTATGTCGACCTAACGAATAATCCCGACCACGCCCTTCCTCTACGGATAAGCCAGGCATTTCCAGCATATTTATTTCAATGGCCGAAACCTGATCCCATGTCAGATCATCTTTAACAACAGTTGGTAGGAACCGGGGCTTTTGTTTTATCTTTTTTAATATTCTGTCAATTTCATCTTGCGAAAGTGATAGGACAGAAGATACTTGTTGAAGTGTTTTCTTTATATCAGGGGAATCTTCTGGAATTAAAATCGTTCGGTAACTTATGGTATTTGTTGCAAGCGGCTTGCCATTTCTATCATAAATATGCCCCCTATTTGGAAGGGTCAGACGAACACGTATTCTATTGTCATCAGACAAAGTTTTATATTGTTCAGAGTGCAAAACTTGAAGAATATACAGGCGCACAACAATGACAAACATCAAGACAAATTGGATAAATGCAATGATGGCAATTCTTTTCAAGAATTCATTTTTGCTTGTATGTTGCACGTTATTCGTCCTTAATCTTTTATCTTATTTAATAAATACGTTAACCATGGGTATAAAACCACGCTTAAGGTATTTTCCAAGAATAGAGGGGTCGCATCTAACCAAGTCTGTGAAATAAGGCTGGCAATACCCCATTCAATAACCATTAATCCAAGGGATAAAAAGAATAAAACCATCCAGCTCATGAAAAAGGATGCGTTTAATAAGTATTGGCGTTGTCCAAGAACGGCCCCGTACAAAAATAAAAATTCTAAGGTGTTTTGCCCCAGATAAGTTCCCCCCAGGGCATCATCCAAAATACCTGCCAGAAATATACCAGGGACAGGAAGTAACTCTGCCCGGTGGATTGTCCAGTAATAAATCATTGGGAACGTTAAATTTGGCTCTAGGGGAAGTGCCCTAAAAACATGAAAACGATCAAGAATAACCGCTATGAAAATTGAAAATAAGGGAAAGCAATATTTTAAGAATAACTTATATCGAAGAAGCATATCATAAAACATGACTACTCCATCCGTATTAATCGATGATCCACAAGAGGCGTAACAAGGGTTACATGTGTTAATGCTTCTAAATCAACGTAAGGTTGGACTTTAATTGTGGCGCCATCAATTTCACTGATGATACCGACCGGTGTTGACGAAGCAAAGACACCGCCGCGGCCAGAAGTTTTGATCTTGTCCCCAACCTTTATTTTTGAAATTTGCTTTACATACTTAAGGATAGGGTGATCTGTATTATCCCCTGCCATAATGGCATGTTCATTTATACCTTCTATAATAACGGGAACGCGCGAATTTAAGTCAGTAATCAATAAGATTCTGGTGGAATGATCCCCCACATCAACTGTTCTGCCGACCAACCCGTCTTCAGTAAGAACAGGTTGTTGTTCTTCAACGCCATCTTTGGCCCCCGCATTTAAAAGGATGCTTTTGACAAAAGGGCGGCCTGGGTATGCGACGATACGGGCCGTAATATACGTACGGAACCTGTCAGGAACCATCTTCATTAGTTTCCTAAGTTTTTTGTTTTCGTCTTCCAAGCTTTTCAACCTGTTTACTTGGGTGTGTAGGGTGACATTTTCTGCTTCAAGATCATCCAAGACATGATAAGTGTAAATCCATTTATATATTTTGTTTTTGGTGGAAATCGTTAAGTCATAAGGAATTGACGCAACGGTCATAACAGGTGTTGTTAAGTCTGTCAGAAAAACCCTTACTTTTGTGGCAAAGGGAATATTGGCATAACTAAGGCCCAGGGTGAAAACAGAAATCAAGATAAAGACAAAAACTAAAAATAGTTTTCGGTATAAGTGAAAGGTCTGGTGTGCTCTCTTCAACCAAGGTCTTCTTCCGTACAGTCCAAACCCTGGTTTATTTGAGCGTCCAAACAATCATATTCTCCGGTTAATATTGGTTAATAAGAACATTTTTCAAAGTCGACATGTGTTCTAAAGTATACCCCGTCCCAAGAACCACACAAGATAATGGATCTTCTGCAATGGAAACAGGAAGATTGGTTTCATTGCGAAGAACTTGATCTAAATCTTTCAAAAGGGCACCCCCACCTGTCAACATAATACCTTTATCAACAATGTCGGATGATAATTCAGGGGGTGTGTTTTCCAAAGCCGTTTTAATCGCTTCAATAATTGTTGCGACGGGTTCAGCCAAACTTTCAGCGACATCCCTTGTTTTAATGGTAACTTCTTTTGGGATACCGTTAATAAGGTCGCGACCTTTAACTTTCATTTCTTTTTCATCTTGGGCTTTCATAGAGGCAGACCCAATTCCTTTTTTGATACGTTCGGCACTGGCCTCACCAATCAAAAGGTTATGCTTGCGACGCACATAAGAAATAATGGCATCATCCATTTTATCCCCACCAACGCGGACGGATCGGGCATAAACGATGCCTCCTAAGGAAATAATGGCAACTTCTGTTGTGCCCCCACCAATATCAACAACCATGGATCCAGTTGGTTCGGTGACAGGTAATCCCGCCCCAATGGCTGCCGCCATACTTTCTTCGATTAAAAAGACACGGCGCGCCCCAGCACTTTCAGCAGATTCTTGAATGGCACGACGTTCAACCGCAGTCGAACCGGATGGCACACAAATAATAATTTGGGGACGGGCAAATGTATGACGATTGTGAATTTTACGAATGAAGTGTTTGATCATTTCTTCAGCGATATCAAAGTCGGCGATAACACCATCTCTTAAAGGGCGAATGGCTTGGATATTTCCAGGCGTACGCCCAACCATCATCTTAGCTTCCTCCCCAACAGCAAGAACTTGCCTTTTACCATTTCCGCTTGCAATTGCAACAACAGAAGGTTCATCAAGAATGACGCCTTTGCCTTTTACATAAACCAATGTGTTGGCCGTCCCAAGGTCGATAGCCATATCTGATGAAAATAAGTTAAATAACTTTGAAAACATGGTGTTCCTTTTTTTTATTATGCTTACTATATTTATATCTTAAACAGGTGGGTTTGGCAAAGGGTGATTTTATGTTTCAAGGACTATTTAATCCATGAATCAGGTTTATGATATCATCGGCAAAAAGATAAAATTGAATACGTAGTTATCTCTATCCTTTGTATAAGCCTGCCGATGATGCTTATTTCCATCAAAAAAATCAATGCTTTTTAAGCCTTCCCCCTCAGTATAAAAAAAGCCTTTATATCCAAGATTTTCCACCCACTTTATATCTTCTTCGATGGGCCTTTTTGTGTGGCGTTCTTCCATTTCTATAAGTATATTAGGCTTTTCGCGGCATACAGTTTGTTTTGCGCCTTCTAAAACTTCCCGTTCAAATCCTTCCACATCTATTTTTATAAACCCAATGTTTTTTAGAGAATAACTATCCAATGTTTTAGAATCAATCTCAATGGCAACGTAATTATCAGGAACTTTTTGATGGCTTAGGGACCCCCCTTGGTTAGAAACTCCCCTTTTTGATCTGGGAATTCTTAAAATGTCTTTACCATCTTTATTGGATAAAGCTACAAAAAAAGCTTCGGCTTTACCCGGCAAGCTCTTTTTTAAAAAGGCAAAAACTTTGGGGTTGGGTTCAAAGGCATAAACTTTTTTTGAAAGTTTGGCAAGGAAGTAAGTGTAAACTCCCTTATTGGCTCCAATATCAATGCTATTTTTTTTATTGCCTACCAGAGTATTTAAAATTCTTATTTCTTTTTCCCCTTTTTTATATTCTTTTGCAGACCTGTAAGCCATATATAAACGGGGAGGTACCAAGAAATACTTTAGTTTTTCTTCCAGACTTAAATTCAGTAAGTTTTTTCCCATCGAATTCTTTCTAATAATTATTTATGATAGTTGATAACCTCTTTGGAAGATAACACTTTTTGTTTTAAGCGAAAAGTCATAATTAACCCCGTTTCCTTTTGTGTTGAAAAAGAAATGGGGTTAATTTAATGTTATTTCTATATTGCTTTAATGATTTTATTTAAAAGCATGAAAGGTGGCATATTATTATGAGGACGACTTCCCCCTGCAGGTTCAGTAGATAAAGTTTGAAAATCCGTATGATTTTGAGCATTAGCTGGACGCCCACTCCTTACCGTTTCTTCTCCTGAGCCTGTCTTGTACGAGTGACTATGGGCAGGCATCTCTGCCACGCTTAATGTATGTGTTTCCTCACCGCCTATGCTGCCTAGCTCTGCTTTGGATACTCTGGCAGCTAGGGTGCCCTCAACAAGATGGTCGCACCCAAAAACTGACCTTCCTCTTAAATCAGGTAAATTAAAAGTTGTAGAAGCATCACCACTTCCATAAGACTCTCCAAGCAAATCAAACAAGTCACTAAACTCTTCACGACTTACGGCTTTCCCATTGCAAAACAACCAACCCATTGGTTCTTTATCTCCAGCAAAATCTACTACACCCCCAATAGGGACACCTACCATGAAATGTTTAGGGCACTTCCCATGTTCACTTGCCACCTCTGATGCTGCACCTTTTACAACAAATGGGACTAATAACAATAGTAAGAATAGTTTTTTATACATTACAAACCTCCATAAATTTTGACTATAATTAGTATCTAAATAAACTGTAGTGCTGCATACAAAATTTATTCAAGTTCCTTTTTATTGTTTTTTCTAACATATACAGTTAGTTCATGAACAATATGTTAGCTGGGTGTGCTTAATGCCTGATATATTTTCTGATTCAATTTGTATAGCAGGATATTTCTGCTAAGATATAAAAATGAAATTAAGTGTCATTGCAAGCAATAGGCCTGCCTCGCAAGGGGCATTCAAGGCCATTAAAGAAAAATATAATCTGGTTTCCCCTGCAGATGCCGATGTTCTTGTCGTGCTGGGGGGCGACGGCTTTATGCTTAGGACGTTGCATGAACGAATTAATAGGCCCACCCCCATTTTTGGTATGAATTGCGGTAAAATTGGTTTTTTGCTGAATGAATTTAACCTAGATAATTTAGAAAATAGAATTAGACAAGCTGAACAAGTTATATTGAAACCTCTGGAAATGAAGACAGAAAACATTCATGGAAAAGTTGAAAAAACTTATGCGATTAATGAAGTTTCGCTTTATCGTCATAGTTCCCAGGCGGCCCATCTTAAGATAAGTGTGGATAATCAAGAACGCCTTTCTGAGCTGGTTTGTGATGGCGTATTGGTGGCAACACCCGCAGGAAGTACGGCTTATAACTTGTCAGCAAATGGGCCCATTATTCCGATAGGAAGCAATATTATGGCCCTGACACCCATTTGCGCCTTTCGTCCCAGGCGATGGAAGGGGGCTTTGTTACCCCATAATGCAAAGGTTCAAATCGAAGTTCTTGATCCAGAACGCCGACCTGTTGCGGCCGTTTCTGATTATTTGGAATTTAGTAAGGTTAAGAAAGTGGAAATTCAAGAAGCCCAGCAGATAAAACTTCCCTTACTTTTTGACCCAGAACACAATCTGGAAAAACGTATTATTTCAGAGCAATTTTACACCTAATTATCCCTGAATTATGTATCGCCCTTCTGGTTCTTGACACCAGGACCCAGTCCACCTTAGACATCTTTCTTCATTGTCATTCCGGGCTTGATCCGTAATCCACAGCGGTATTTGCCCCCTCCAACTTCGTCGCCCTGAATATAAGTTCAGTAATTCGATGGCTATTTTATATCGTTGCCCCGCACTTGATGCGGGGTCTAGGGCGGTGTTCACCGGATATAACTTTAGCTTGTCATCAACTATGTTGTTAAGGGTAATCAAATTGTCTGTGATGAACAGTGTTCTGGATCCCGGATCAAGTCCGGGACGACAATGAAGAAAGATGTCTAAGTTGGACTGGACCCCGCATCAAGTGCGGGGAGACGAGGTTGAGTGGTGTCAAGCACCAGGATGACGAGGTTGGAGGAGGCAGTTAGCGTGTGGATTCCGGATCAAGTCCGGGACGACGATACGTGTCATCGGAGTAGGATCGTTTGTTATTCTGAGTTTAGTTCAGAATCCATGTGTTACTTGATACCCTCTAACTTCGTCGCCCCGTGCTTGACACGGGGTCCAGGCCAGAGGTTACCGAATTCGATGCGCCTGCCGTTTTGTTGCCTCCTGAAAAAAATCTAGTCTGGGTAAAATTAACGGGAAATTGTATGCGTTTTACGCATGGATAAATAAGTCAGTTATTTCAGTTAGTTATATTTATTACAGGCCTGTAACCCGCATTAATTGGTTAGGCCTGTTTTGCCTAAGCCATGCGCGCGTAGGCACTTTTTTAATAAAAAAATTAATTTCCGCGGTTTTTCGTGCCTATTTTTTAGGCAATTTAACGCAGTTATGAAGCAAAGCGAAAAAACCCATTGGCTGAGGTTAACCATACTTGTGTCAATATGTCCAGATTTCGGGCAACTTTAACGGGAAACCTGGTGAATACCGCCCTGGATTCTGGTATCAAGCACCAGAATGACAAAAATTGTGTCTGGTGAATACCGCCCTGGATCCCGCCTTAAAAACCTGATCATTCAACAAGCCCATTAATAGATAAAAAAAAGGGGATCCTGGGATCCCCTTTTGCAGTTAATGGTATTCTTCTTAATCATCTTTTGATTCAGTCGATTCGTTTTCTTCGCCTTCGCCTGAACGAACAGAGTCAACAGCTTCTTTAAATTCATCATAAGAAAGGGCGCCAGGTATAATGACGGATTCCCCAATAATAGATGTTGGTGTTCCATTGATTTGCATGGATTGGGCTAATTTAATGTTATCAGTAATGGTATTTTTAATTTCATCACTGTTCATGTCTGTTTTTAGCTTTTTCATATCCAAACAAAGTTTTTTGGCAATATCAAGTGCTTTTGCTTCACTTAACTGATCATCATTTTCCATGAAAGCCGCATGAATTTCTTCATACTTTCCTTGCTTGTGCGCAGCCAAAGCAATCTGTGATAAGGAAGTATTTCCAAAAATGGGATATTCTTTATAGATGATCTTAAGGTTTTTATCACTTTCAAGAAGCTTTTTAATTGTTGGATAGTTTTTGCGGCAATACCCACAGCGATAATCAAAAAAGTAAATCATTTTTACATCGCCGTCAGGGGATCCCACGAAGGGGGCAGAAGAATCATCTTCAACCTTTTTTGCAACATCCTTCAGCGTCTTTTTCATTATTGTTTTTGCATTATCTTCAATGCGATTTTGCATCTTTTGCATGCCGGTCATTGTCATTTTTGCGACACGTTCAGAATCTGAATCCATATGATCCATAACGCTATTGGCAAGATGTAAGCGCGGCATGTGAATGTTTATAACGGAATAAAGCGAAAGCACCAAGCTTACGATAACTAAAGTCGATAAAGTTTTATTAGACATTTGTCCCCCTTAAATATTATTTAGACTCAATCATATGGAATTTTAGTTTGATAAACAAGTCAAGAATTATACAGAGTAGAAACTTTCTTTAAAATTTGCGGGGGTTGGATATGGTTTTCTTTTAAATAAGTTTCATAATTTTTTAGAGTTTTTTTATGCGCGTCTTTTATTTCTATCCAATCTGATAAAATTTCGATGGCCACCTTTAGGGCTTTTTCCTTAAACCACTGGGGGACGGGTTCATATTTATTCCTCATAATCATGGTTTTTTTGTATTCATCAGCGGCGGCAAGACGCCAAGACATGGAACCAGTAAAGGCGGCGTTTGTTAAAATGGCTTCCCGTTTTTCATCAGGCAATTCTTGGAAGACCTTTTTATTCATAACAACAATATATCTGGGTAACATAAAGTTTAGTTCGTAATAATAGGGCAGAAAAGTTATGAAGTTATAATCATAAAAATGGGTTTTCGATCCCAAGGCCCCGTCGACTTTTCCTGATTTAATGGCGTCTGTCATTTGTTTGTTTTCAATATAAACAGGGGTGAATCCCATCTGTTGGACAAAGGTGAAACCCAACTTATCAAAGACACGAATTTTTATTTTACTTAAATCCTTTTCATCTTTCAGGGGTTTTTTTAAGAACAGCCCTTGGGGGGGACAAGTCATAATGAATAGGGGGATTAAATTCTGCCGATCCATTTCTTCTTGAATAGAATTTTTATTCACAGCCCATAAAGCTTTTGATTGGTCAAAATTTTCTGCAAGGTACGGTAGGGTATTGGCGGAAAAAACAGAAAGATCAGGGGAAAAGGCAGACAACAGAAAGACAGACATATCAGACGCCCCTGTCTCAGAAAGTTCACTTAACCTTGATCCAGGCCAACGCATTTCTTCTGTTAAATTTTGTTCAAATTTAATGTCATTATTGGTTTCCATTTCAACATTATCTGTAAACATTCGTAATATATTTGTTTGAAGGCTGGCGTAAGATAAGTTGTGCGCAATTTTAATTTTATGGTTACTTTCGCGAAACCATAGGGTGCCAACAATGATGGGAACAATGACAACAAGTAAAATAAATCTGATATTTTTTGAAGAAAAATTCATGTCAACCTTTCCCCTTTTATAAGTTTCGGTAGTTTTCCGCCCAAACCCTTTGCCCGCTTTCCCAAAGATCCTTTGACAAGGGGAAGGCGGTTAATAATTTTCAAGCCGTTGCCCCGAATGAAATTTAAAGTTTTGGAAGAATTTGAAAACAACCTATTTAAACCATCCGTCATAATTAAAAGACTGCTGACATCAAATTTCCGCCACGCGTCATATTTTTGTAAAGTCGAAGGCAGGCCATAATCTATGCCAAGTTTTATGGCGTCATGGATAATTTCTGCCAAGATGGCCGCATCCCGCAAACCCAGGTTAACCCCTTGCCCTGCCAAAGGATGAATGGCATGGGCAGCATCACCGATTAAGGCACACCGGTTAACAGAATATTTTTTAACATGGGATAACCCAAGGGGATAAGACCATATTTTCCCAACCCTTTTTAGGTTGTCCAAATAAGGGGCCATTAATTTAATAATTTCTTTATCAATATTTTCTTCGGGACCTTTTAACAAAGTCTTGGCAATATCTTCGTCTAAGCTCCAGACAACAGAGGATCTGTTTTTTGTCATAGGTAAAATGGCAAAAGGACCCGTAGGAAGAAAAATTTCATAAGCCGTATTTTCATGAGAATTTGTATGTGTATAGGCGCAAACAAGGGCTGTTTGATGATAAGATTTTGCGTCTGCTTGGATACCGGAAATTTTTCGTGTGATTGAATTTTTTCCATCCGCCCCGACAACGCAGGGGGTTGTATAGTCTTGTCCTGAATCCGTTTCAACCCTGGCCCCAAAATCTTTGAAGTCAATATTTGTAACCTTTTGATTTCCTTTCCATGTGATAAAACCCGTTTTAATATGTTCTTGGACTTTGTCTAAAATAGAGGCTTTTAAAACCGGCATTTCAATAATGGATCCAAGGCCATCGCCCGTATCTTCCAGTTCTTGGAACAACAGGCCTTTTTGTTCAAGACCATTCAGTGTGTGGATTTTTTCGATGGATTGAATTTCATTTTGTGGAATATTTTCCCAGATGCCAATTGTTTGGAATAATGAACGGCTGGCACTGTTAATGGCGATGGCCCGTCCATCTGTTTTAGGCATGCTTAAGGTATTGATATCTTGTTGGTCGATGATAATAGATTTAATGCCTGATGATGCCAAGGCACAGGCGAAGGTGGCCCCAACAGGCCCCCCTCCAATAATAATAACCTGGCTTGATATCTTTTTCATATTTTAAGTTTAAGATGAAAAATTCTGGTTGACAAAATCCCAGTTAACTAAGTGATCCAAGAATGTATCAACATAGTCTGGCCGACGATTTTGATAATCAAGATAATAAGCATGTTCCCAAACATCACATGTTAACAAAGGTGTAACACCGTGGACAATAGGCGTGTCGGCATTGGCTGTTTTCATGATTCTTAGGCCTTCGTTGTCTTTTACCAGCCATGCCCAACCGCTGCCAAATTGTGTTAAGGCCGCTTGTTTAAAGGCTTGTTTGAAATCGTCATAGCTTCCAAAGGCTTGGTCAATGGCTTCGTCAATAGATCCAGTTGGCTTTCCCCCACCACTTGGTTTCATGCAATGCCAATAAAATGTGTGATTCCATACTTGGGCAGCATTATTAAAAACACCGGCAAAGTCATCTTTTCCAGCAGTTTCTTTAATAATATCTTCCAGTTCAAGCTTTTCTAAGTTTGACCCGTCGATTAATTCATTTAATTTTGTAACATAAGTTTGGTGATGTTTTTCATGATGAAAACTTAAGGTATCTCTTGAAATATGTGGCTCTAGGGCCATTTTTTCATAAGGAAGTTTTGGTAATGTGAAACTCATAGGTTTGCTCCTTTTGCCAGTTAAAGTCGTTTGATGGTACTCCGATCTGTTTTGATGATCAATCCCCTTGACAATAAACAGAAATCTAAGAGATAATTGTATAAATTATAAGATACTTTATAAAATTGTGGAGGAAAGACAAATGAAAAAATTAACAGCACTATTATTCTTTGTGGGTGTAATGGTTACAGGTTATGCACAGGCAGAAGGCTGCCCGCCCTATAACTATGTAATGTATACACCAGTACAAGGTGACGGGACATTAAATGACGGCAATTGGGTCGCGAATGTTCCTGCAGACGAAGCGTAATTTATTATACTTAGTGATTTTAAAAAGGCTGCCAGATTTCACGGCAGCTTTTTTTATTTTAAAAATTACCTGATATGCTATAAGATAGGTGGATTGTAAAAAAAAGGTTGATAATGTTAAAAAATATATGTCTTTTCGCCGTAATTCTATTTTTAGTTGGTTGTGGCAGTGATAAAGAAAAATACGAAGAAAAGCCCGTTGAAACTTTGTACAAAAGGGCAGAAAAGTTATTAGAAGAAGGCAAAAACAAAAAAGCAGGAATTGCTTTTGAAGAAGTTATTCGCCAACACCCCTATTCCGGGTGGGCAAAACAAGCCCAGTTAATGTCTGCTTATGCCTATTATAAGGCCCAAGCTTTTGAAGATGCCGTTGCATCTTTGGATACTTATTTACAAATTTACCCAGGTAGCCAAGATATTCCATATGCCTATTTCTTAAAAGGAATGTGTTTCTACGTTCAGATTTCAACGGTTGATCGTGACCAAGAAATGACAGAAATGGCCCGAAAAACTTTTGAAGAATTGATCCGTCGATTTCCACAAAGTAAATACGCAAAAGATGCCAAGCTGAAACTTGATCTGGCATACGAACATTTGGCCGGAAAAAATATGGAAATTGGGCGGTTTTATCTTTCCCAAAAATTATTGATTGCTGCGTTGAATCGTTTCCAAGAAGTCATAAAAGAATATGAGGGAACAAGTCACGTTCCCGAAGCATTACACCGTTTGGTTGAAATTTATTTGATGTTGGGTATTGTCGATGAGGCCCAAGCAACAGCTGTTGTTTCTGGTCATAACTATAGCGATAATATTTGGTACAAGCGAACTTATAAACTGCTTGATTCAAAAGGGATGCTTCCGAAAGCAGACTTGAATGTTAATTTGAAAAAACAATGGAATGCTCAGCAGTCTAACGATTCATAATATTGTTACCATTTCATCTTTGCATATTGATTTTTGCAAAGGACTGTCTGTTTTAACGGGCGAGACGGGGGCTGGTAAATCAATACTTTTAGATTCCTTAGGGTTGGTCTTGGGGAACCGGGCAAACCTTAATCTTATTCGTAGAGGGGCTGAACAATCTTCTGTCACTGCCGTTTTTTCCCTTGAAAAAATTCCTGCCGTTAAAACCTTTCTTGGTGACCAAGACATTTTAATTGAAGGCAATGATCTTATCCTTCGTCGTAAACTTTACCTTGATGGGCGCAGTAAAATATTTTTAAATGATATGCCTGTCAGTTTAAACCTTGTTCGGCAAGTGGCCAGTTTTTTGGTTGATATTCATGGACAGTTTGATCGGCTGCTAGAGCCCAAACAGCATTTTGTTGCCTTGGATGCTTTTGCCAATATTTCAACGACAACGGTTAAAAAATTATATGATGTTTGGAAAATAAATCTAAAGAAATTAAAGCAAGCAAAGTTAGACCTGGAACAGGGCGAGGCCCGCCAACTTTTTCTGCAAGATAGTATTGAAAAATTAAAGGCGGTTGATCCTAAAGAAAATGAAGAAGACGACTTGTTAACCAAGCGTCGTTTTTTGATGAATTATGAAAAAATACGTAAATCTTTGGACCACGTTGATCAAGAAATATATACGGGGCAAGTCGAATCTATTTTGATGGGGGCGTACAAAACATTATCCAAAGTGGCAGAAGAATGCCCAGAAATAAAAAATATTCAAATAAGTTTGGATCAATCTGTTCAGGCTTTGCAAGAGGCTGTTTCAGAACTTCATAACCAAAAAAATTCCTTAAGTATTAACGATGATATAACCTTGGAACAAATTGAATCACGTATTTTTCATCTGCGAGAACAGGCCCGTCGTCATCAATGTGATACGCCAGACCTGACCCAAAAATTAAAAGATTTGGAACAAGAATATCAAAACTTTAGTGGTGGGGAAGATTACCTGATCCGCCTAGGAAAGTTAGAACAAGAATCGAAAGAAACCTATTTAACCGAAGCAAAAATCATTCATGAAAAAAGAATTAAGGCGGGCCAAAGTTTAAAGGAAAAAATTAAAAAAGAATTAATTCCGTTAAAGCTGGATAAGGTTGAATTCGAAACAATGGTTGATCATTTACCAGAAGAAAAATGGTCAAACAAAGGAATTGACCAAGTTGAATTTCATATCAGCACCAACGTGGGACAAAAACCAGGCCCCTTACAATCGGTTGCGTCTGGGGGGGAACTTTCCCGGATTATGTTGGCCCTGAAAGTCATCTTAAATGAATCCCACCCTTACCAGCGAACGTTAATATTTGATGAAATTGATACAGGTCTTGGTGGGGCAGTGGCAGATGCCATGGGACGTCGTTTGAAATTATTGGCGGTTCAATCCCAGGTTTTATCCATCACCCATTCCCCCCAAATTGCAGCACACAGTGATTCACATTATGTCGTTCATAAAATTCATACAGATGATGAAACAGAAACGGGAATCCATTGTTTGGCAGAACAAAAAAATCGTGAACAAGAAATTGCCCGGATGATTTCTGGGGCGTCTATTACTGACGAAGCCCAAGCCGCCGCATCGAAATTATTAAAAGACTCTGCAAATGTCTGATTTGCAAAAAAAACAAGTGGCAGAATTAACAGAGCTTGAAGCAAGGGCTGAATTAAAAGATTTGGCAAAAGAATTATCAAAACAGGATGAATTGTATCATGTGAAAGATAGGCCTGAAATTTCAGATGCGGCATATGATGCTTTGGTAAAACGCCATACTGAAATAGAAAAATTATTTCCCCATTTAAAAAGAAAAGATAGTCACAGTAATCGGGTGGGCGCCAAGGTGGGGGCAACGCCTTTTTCAAAAGTGATTCACGATACACCCATGTTGTCTTTGGAAAATGCTTTTTCAGAACAAGACCTGAAAGATTTTTTAACCCGGTCGAAAAAAAAGTTGGGCCTGTCCGATCAAGATAGTTTAGAAATAATGGCCGAACCCAAAATTGATGGATTGTCTTGTTCGTTGACGTATCAGGATGGATATTTGATTCAGGCTGCCACACGCGGGGACGGAACAACAGGCGAAGACATAACAGATAATGTTAAAACGATTAAAGATATTCCCCATAATCTTTCTGGGGATTATCCAAAAATACTTTATGTCCGGGGTGAAATATATTTAGGAAAAGATGATTTCTTAAAATTAAACGAACAACGGGAAAAAGAAAACAAACAGTTATTTGCCAATCCGCGAAATGCCGCAGCTGGTTCAGTTCGCCAATTGAATTCGTCCGTCACGGCAAAACGGCCTTTGAAATTTTTTGCCTATAGCGTGGTATCAGAAATTGATAATATTACCACGCAATATGACATGCTGCAGCAGCTTGAATTATGGGGATTGAAAGTCTGTAAAGCCAGCCAGATTTGTCGATCGATTAAAGATGTATTGGCTTACTATAGTCAAATTAATCATGACCGTCCCCTTTTGCCGTATGATATTGATGGGGTGGTTTATAAAATTAACAATCTTGAAAATCAAAAGAAAATGGGGTTTGTTGCCCGCGCCCCCAGGTGGGCATTGGCCCATAAATTTCCAGCTGAACAAGCGCAAACAATTTTAAAGCAGATAACAATCCAAGTTGGACGCACAGGTGTTTTAACCCCTGTTGCAAATTTGGAGCCTGTTAATATTGGTGGCGTTATTGTTGCCCGCGCCACCCTGCATAATGCAGATGAAATTCAGCGCAAAGATATTCGTGTGGGCGATCGGGTTATTGTTCAACGGGCAGGGGATGTTATCCCCCAGGTTGTCAAAGTTATCGTTGAAAAAGATCACCCAAGAACATTGCCGTATCAGTTTCCAACGCAGTGCCCCGTTTGTGACAGTCATGCCATTCGTGAACAGGACGAGGCTGCCTATCGTTGTACAGGCGGGTTTAATTGCGCAGCCCAGGCGATTGAAAAATTAAAACATTTTGTATCAAGAAAGGCTTTTGATATTGATGGGCTGGGGGGAAAATCAATTGAATTTTTTTGGGATAAGAATTTAATAAAAACCCCCGTTGATATTTTTACATTGGAAGAGCGTGATAAAGAAAGCGCGACACGAATTCAGAACTTTCCTGGTTGGGGAAAATTATCTGCAAAAAATCTGTTTGCGGCCATTCATGAAAAACGAAAAATTTCCCTAGATCGATTTATTTATTCTTTGGGTATTCGTCATGTGGGGCAGGTAACAGCAAAAGAAATGGCAGGATATTATCAAACTTTCCAGGCCTGGATGGAGGGGGTGCTTGCGGCAAAAGCGGCCAAAGATTCAGAACCTTATCAAGTATTAAATAGTTTGGAAGGCATTGGTGAAATTGTTGCGGATGCCGTTATTGAATTTTTCAAAGAACCCAATAATGAAATTCTTATAAAAAATTTAGGGACCTATTTAGATATTCAACCATCTGGAAAAAAGAAAAATGATAATTTATTGCTGGCAGGAAAAATCATTATTTTTACGGGAACATTACAATCGATATCCCGTGATCAAGCAAAAGAACAGGCGGAAAATTTAGGGGCAAAAGTCACTGGATCTGTTTCGGGAAAAACAGACTTTGTAGTGGTGGGAAAAGACCCCGGCAGCAAAGCCACAAAAGCAGAAAAACTTGGGGTTAAAATTTTAACTGAGCAAGAATGGTTTGCGTTGATAACGCAAGCCTAAGGTTTTAGACGAAAATACTTAGCCCTGAAAATCTCATCGTGCAACAAGCCCAAAAGGGACTTGTTGCGTTCCTAATTTAATGTTTGGAGGCGTCGTGGTTAGGGGCATCTTGCCTTGTTGCCGGTCCCTTATGTTACAGCGGTGTCCTATCAACAATAACAATATCTTCCATAACTTTGCTTGGTTTTATTTTTGGCTCCTGCCCTTCATTATGGGACATTATTTGCAATGTATTTTCAAATAATTTCACAGTAACATAGTCAGCTGCAAAAACAGACCATCGGTTTACATTTTCATTGTCAAAGTCAGCAAAGATAAAAGCAGATACAACTTCCTTTTTTGAATATTTTAACGGCAAGACAATGCTTTGTCCGGGGACCAGTTCATAAGAATTGAATTTAATATGTTTTGGATAGTCTTGCTTTAGCTGACTGCGGCTGCGCATATATTGATTTGCTGACAATCGACCAATTTGCTGGGCAACGACTGGGTGTTTAACCACCACAAAATCAACCCGCATTGGTTTGTTGTTATTCATATTTTTTGTGCCAACAATACTAAGTTCATCGATGAATTCAATATTTATATCTTCAAAAATATAATTTTTAACCGGGCCGCACCCAGTGAATAAAATAAAAATTAAAACCCATAAATTTTTCATAGTTGCCTCTTGTTACTGTACCCTACGTTCTTGTTCTTTCGTCGGAACAACAAGGGGGAATATGCCGTGTTGCTCCATAATTTCTTTTGCATGATTCATGGCGTTTTGTTCAGTTTCTTTTTCGTTCAAACGAACATAGTACCAATTTTTATGTGACGTATCCCCTTGATAAATACCAACATTAAACCCTTTTGTTACCAATTTATCGGCCATTTTTTGGGCATCATGTTTTGTTTCATAGGCGCCTAATTGAACTGTGTAGGCGTCCCCATGCTTCATAATAGGTGCAGATATTTTCTTGGGAAAGGGGGCTGTATCCGCAATATTAATAATGGACTTAGGCCCATAACTAATTTCATCTTGATCATCGATGCTTACTTTTCTGGCTATTTCAGCTTCGGGATCATTTCGAACTTGCAACCTGTCATCATCAGGAAATATTTCTGACTTAACAAAAGGGGGCGGGCCATAAGGCAAGGCCCCTTTGTTATAAACAGCCCCAGTTTTATGATCTGAAATTTCAATGATACCCTCGCGTTTGCGTTTCATTGGCCAAAGGGATTCAGGAAGTTCAACACCTTTATCTTTTTCTGCAGCAGATTCCCCGGTTTTTTTGGCGGCATCTTCGGCGGCTTTCAAGGCATCTTGTACAGCCTTCTTTTTTTCTTCTTTTTGTTTAGCCAGTTCTTCGGGGTCTAAGCCAGCCAGTTGATTGAAAAATTTCTGGGCATCTGTGATTTCATCATCATCCATGTATAATGGATTTTCAAGTCCATATCTTTTTTCAGATAATTTTTCTTTTTTCTGTCCCTTAACGTCCCCCACAAAAACACCCTTGTCCCCAAGTTTGATATATTGTTGCAAGGTATTGCGAATGGCCACAGACACATGCTTAATTGTTGTCATGACTGAAGGATTGTCAGGATCATTAAATTTATTTGCAATAAACAATCCAGCGGTAATAAACCCTGTGCCAAGCAATAATATTTTTAAAAAATTTGTCATATTCAATAATTATCTATACAAGTAAATTATCATTAATTTTGAATAAAAGCTAGCTTACTTGCACAGTGACTTGCCCTGGAAAATTAATTTTAATTAACCCCCCAAATTTACATACCTGCATACTGACTGATGTAACGACAGGCATCATGCCAATCATTTTTGTTGGGGCCATCGGAATCCAAGGCGTTGAAATATTTGGTGTGCAAGGCATCGGGGTAAGAACCCCCAGGGCCGCAATGGTTGCTGCTAAGACAGCAGGGTTTCCAGGACTCATACACATCCCAAAAGGAATAATATTCGAAAATGGCTTGAAATCGCTAATATTTCCAGCAGGTGTTGTGGCTGTAACTTTATAACTAGGTAGAAAGTTTAGGGGGGCTGGGGCAACGCCAAAAATACATTTTGCCAGGGCGCCAGTTGTTGCAAGTTGTGGCATTTTATTCCATTTCCTTTAATTTTTCGATGGCATCCAACATGGTTTGTTTGGGATCATTGGTGCTTACATCTTGATTCATTGAATTACCATCTTGGTCATAGGTAACTTCTGAAATAAGTTTACCAGCTTCGTATTTTTTTTGCGTCATAACTTGCCGATTTTCATAATAACTTATGACATCCCCTTCCAATACATCATTCACATAAGTGGACTCTTCAAATATTTTTCCACTGGGATAATAAATACAGGAAAGACCATTTAAGGCCCCGGCTTCATAAACACATTTTTTCGTAATGGTTTTATTTTCAGTATAGGCTGTCATTTCACCATCAAGTTTCCCATCTTTATAATAAGAAACAGTGGTGATATTCCCCCCTGGTTCGTAAAATAGGGCAGGCCCATTTAATTCATCATTTTCATACAACATTTCAGCTGCTTTTTTACCGTTGTTATAAAAGACAATGCGCCCATTTTTAATATTTTCTTTGAAGGTAATTTCTTGAAGCAATTGTCCATTTTCATCATAGGCCCTTGAAACACCTTCCATCACCCCTTTGTTATAAGGAATTGTTTGCACAAGAATTTGATTGTCATTATAAATTTCTACCGTTCCGTGAATTTTTTTATTTTTATACGGAATACGTTGAACAATTTCCCCGGTATCTTTTTTGATTTCACGAACCCCGTCGTCTATGTCACCCATTTCAGGGGCAGGTTCTTCTTTTGATTCTGGCGCTTTAGGCACAGAAGCCTTTGCAGGATCCATAGGCAGATCCATTAAGAAAGGGGCTGTTTGATTGTTTTCCAAATCTTCTTCGTCTTCATCGATCGTGCTTTTAATCGCATCATAGGCGCTAAAATTCTCAGCGGTTTTTAAATCTTCCTCGGTCTGTTTTTCAACTTCTTTCTTCTTATTAATCATACGAAGTTTTTCAAGAAATTCTGGTGAAATATAATCTGCCATTTTGTTATCCTAACATTACCATTGAGCCTTTGACGGCGGCTATGCCCCCACTTTTTAATGTTGCCATGCCGCCGCCTTCGAAAACAGCTATTGCAGACCCTTTAACAGTTAACATGGTCGCCTGTATTGTTCCCATACCGGATGATTTAATTGTTAACATACCAGATGTTTTAATATCAACTTTTGCGGCGCCTTCAATGCCAACACCTGTCGGACCTTTGATATCAATCTTTCCGGATGCACTTATTTTAATGGTTGCTGCAGCCGTTTTAATTGTAATATCGCCCATTGCATCAATTGTTACTTTTCCTTTGGATTTTGCCGTGATGTTACCAGTAACATCCATTGCCATATTTCCCGTAACTTTTGTTGTATCATTTCCCTTGATGGTGGTTTGGCGATTTCCTTTTATTGTAACAGTCTGATTGCCTGAAATGGTTTCTGTTTGGTTGCCTTTTATATCAATCGTCTGGTTACCACTTTTTAACGTAGTACTTTGATTCCCTTTTTCAAGGGTAATGGTTTGATTCCCATCTTTCAAAATTTCTGTATCATTTCCTTTTTCAAGAGTTGTTGTTTTATCCCCTTTTTTCAAAGTATCAGATTGATCGCCTTCTTCAATCAAAAAAGTTCGGTCCCCTTTTCGGATGGTTAATTTATCGTGACCACAATCTTTTTTACCTTCGATTGTGACGGTTCGTTCCCCATTTAAAACAGTTGTATTGTAATCTTTTTGGGTGTGAATAAAAACTTCTTCTGCATCTTTTTTATCTTCAAAACGCAATTCATTGAACCCACCGCCCTTGGGGGATGTATTTGTTTTAATGGTGCTTTTTGTTTTTTCAGAGGGTAAATAAGGCGGCAGATTATCCCCATTATAAACACATCCAGTTACCAAGGGTTCATCAGGATTTCCGTTTAAAAAGCTGATGACGACCTCTTGACCAATTCGGGGGGTAAACAAGATACCCCATTGTTTGCCCGTCCATGCCTGGGCCACCCGAACAAAGCAAGATACTTTATCATTTTTTGTTGTGCTTAAATCCCAGTGGAATTTTACCTGCACGCGGCCATATTTATCGGTCCAAATTTCTTCGCCAGATTTTCCTGAAACGGTGGCAGTTTGCGTCCCATGAATTTTTGGCCAAGGGGTTTTTAACGGCGGCCGATAAGAAAGATCTTTTTTGAAAAAACTGACAGTATTACTGTAAACAATTTCATCCGTATAATTTTGTTCTTCTTCTGGTTGAATTTTGGCATCGTGATGGATTGAAAATACAACAAATTCTTTTTTATTTAAATCCTTTCGCAAGGCATTATCCATTTTAAAAGAATGCCCAATTTCCAACATAGGAATATTGGATTTGGAATGAATGGCATCAGATGGATATTCCAGGGCATCCAAACGCATATCTGTATAGGCCGCCCCATTTTTTTGAATCCTGTATTTCCCGGGATAATGATAATAATCACGCCCTTTTCCCACGCCTTTTGATTCGGCTTTTAATTTGGTTGTGGGTTTTTCAAAATCATAATCATTATACGTAAAACTTGACGGCACAATTTGGCGTGATAACCGCATATCATACAAGCAAGGCCTCACAGGGGAAGCATGTTGGGTGTTATAAACAGTGACGGATGCCGTATCTGCATCGGTGTGTTTTTCCCAGGGTTTTCCTCCATCCGCCAGGTACATTGTATGCTTTGCTTTTTCATGCTTGAAATAATAATAGATGCCTTCTTGTTCCATTAACCTTGAAATAAAAGCAAAATCACTTTCGTTGTACTGAACACAATATTCCCTTTTTAAGGTTCCCCTTTTGGACGTGGCATCCTTGATCGTTACTTTATGTTTTGCCAAAATTTCTTTGATAATATCCATCGCAGATTTATTTTGATGGATTTCACAATTTTCAGTTAAGGTCAGCAGCCACGCAGTTGGACGGACCTTGGCATAAAAATAGGTATGTTCGTGGGTGCGTTGTAATTTTTCAGCCCCAGAGGCAATAGTGGGCCCCTGCATTAATTCGGTGATCAACCCGTGGTAATAACGAACTTTTTTATCCAAGGTAATGGTGACGGTGACTTCAGTTTCAATCAGTTTTGAAAAGTCTAAATCATAATTTTTTGCATTAATGGCATAAGGAATATAAAGTTCCAAATCAAATTCAAACAAGCCATTTAATTTTTCATCGCCGCTGAAATGATTCAAAATAATTTTATCCGTCCCCAACTTTGTGGTGACAGATAAATATGTGTTTGCATGGGAAATTAATTTAGCCATTTATGTTTAACTTTTAAGCCTTGTTTGCAATTTTTGATGTTTCAAAATCACAGGTAAATTCACCGCGTTTAATGGATACTTTGATACTACCAAAAGGCGTTTCATCTGCAATGTGTTTTAAAACATCAGCCGACAATAACGGTAATAAATTTTGGTTGATAATATAATCAATATTACGGGCGCCAGAATCAGGATCATCACAGCGATCTGCAATAAACTTTATGACATCTTTGTCATACGAAAAATCAGCCCCATGATTAAGGTCAAATCGTTTTTTAATACGGTCCAATTTTAGATGCACGATTTCAGTAATTTCATCCTTATTTAATGAATAATACGGAACCACTGTCATCCGCCCTAACAAGGCCGGTTTGAAATGGGCAGAAAGTTCTGGGCGGATGATATCGGCCATCTTTTTTACTTCGGGTAATTTTTTTGGATTTTTGCATTCCTTCATAATGGTTTCTGATGCCAGGTTTGTTGTCATTAAAATTACAGTATTTTTAAAATCAATTTCAATGCCTTCTGCATCTTCCAAAATTCCTTTATCAAAAACTTGATAAAATAATTCCAGAACATCTGGGTGGGCTTTTTCAATTTCGTCTAACAATACGACACTATAGGGATTGCGACGAATGGCCTCAGTCAGTACACCGCCTTCGCCGTAACCAACATAACCCGGAGGCGACCCCTTTAAAGAAGATACGGTATGGGATTCTTGGTATTCAGACATGTTGATGGTTACTAAATTACGTTCCCCCCCATACAAGGTATCCGCCAAGGCCAAGGCCGTTTCTGTTTTACCAACCCCACTTGGTCCAGCCAATAAAAAGACACCTACAGGCTTGCCTGGTTCATCCAAATTGGCACGGTATGTTACGATATGTTTGGCGATGGTGTCCACAGCTTGGGCTTGACCAATTAAACGATTGGCCATGATTTCTTTAAGGCTAAGAACCGTATTAATTTCATCCCGTAACATTTTACCCAATGGAATACCTGTCCACCCAGCAATAACTTGGGCGACAACACTTCCGTCAACACAAGCAGGAACCAATCCTTTGCCCCCTTGCGTGTCTTCCAAATCTTTTTTCAATTTACTGATTTGTGTTTTAAGGTCTTTCATGTCAGGGTGATCGGGACCATTCTGTTCATTGATTTCCAATATTTTGCCTTGAACAATATTAATTTCTTTAACAAGATTTAATTCTTCTTCCCAGGCTTTCTTAACGGTATTTAATTCAGATTGTTTTGATTGAACATCCACCGCAATTTGGGCAAGCCGATCTTGGTGGGTATGACCACTTAATTCTTCTTTTTGCAAGCGGCCTTTTTCAATGCCTAAAAGTTCCAGATCACGGGTTAAAGTTTCAACTGCTTCGGGAGTGGAATTTTGTGCAAGATTTACCCTGGCACAGGCCGTATCAAGAACACTTACAGCCTTGTCAGGAAGTTTGCGTCCCCCAATGTAGCGATTGGATAAACGAACGGCATCTTTGATGGCAAGATCCAAGATTAAAACTTTATGGTGTTGTTCCAATTTTTCAGTTAAACAACGTAACATTTTTACCGCCACATCTTCACTTGGTTCTTCAACTTTGATGACTTGGAATCGACGGGTAAGGGCCGCATCTTTTTCAAAGAATCGTTTGTATTCATCCCAAGTTGTTGCGGCAATTGTACGTAATTCCCCACGGGCCAAGGCGGGTTTTAAAAGATTGGCCGCATCATTTTGCGCATTTTGTTGGGCGCCGATTAATGTATGGGCTTCGTCAATAAATAAAATAACGGGGTTTAACGAACTTTGAACTTCTTGAATAACGGATTTTAATCGGTTTTCAAACTCCCCTTTCATGCCGGCCCCGGCTTCTAATAAGCCAAGATCCAAAGTACGAATGCTGACTTTTTTCAAACTGTCAGGCACATCGCCGGCGGCAATTTTCAAAGCCAAACCTTCAACAACGGCTGTTTTTCCCACACCGGCCTCACCGGTTAAGATTGGGTTGTTTTGGCGACGGCGTCCCAAGATATCTAACATCTGTCTGATTTCAGTATCACGACCTTCGATGGGGTCAATTTTTCCTTCTTTGGCTTGGCGTGTTAAATCGATTGTAAATTTATCCAATGCCTGGGTGGATGATTGGCCACCAGAATCTGTTTTTGCCCCCCCTGTGCTGCTGTTTAAATTTCCGCCAGAGACATCTTCAGGGCTGGATTTAATTAATTCCAGGACATCTTCTTCCAATTTATTTCTTGGGATTTTCAAAAGTTCTTGGCAGCTGTTAACCAAAACCCCCAATAATTCTTCGGTTTTTAAAATGGCCATCAATAACGCCGCAGAACGGATCTGTGTTTGTTTAAGATTTAGGGATGTTATAACCCAAGATCTTTCCAATAATTTAATCAATTGTTGGGACATTGAGGGTGTTTTATTATTTCCCCGTTTGAATTCATTAATGGCATTTTGAAGTTGCTGTTTGGCTTTTTTATCGTCAATTTCATAGTACTTTATGATGACCGATAAATCTGTTGCAGGTTTTTCCAAAATTTTAAATAATAAATGTTCAATATCAACCGTGGCATTTGTGTTGGCAAGACATAATTGGGCGGATTCTTCAAGACATCTTTTGCACGTTGTATTTAAATTTCCAATTAAAGATTGTAAGTTTTGCATTAATCGCCTCCTGCTGAAATTCTAAAAGAACGTGTTGTTAAATAACACTGTTCATCATCTGTATAAGGTTTGGCACTGGTTCTATTTAACCAATTTGTCCAACCAATTGCCACCCCGTATCCCAATCTTGGTTTGGGAACTTGTTCTTTTTTTAAGACTAAGTTTATCACGAAATCTTGGTCGCTGCCTACATAATATCGAATGATACTGCAAATAGTCCGCCACGATTTTCCAGGTTTTAAAAAGTCAACATATTGGTCCAAAGTCATGGGCCCAATCTTAACGGTGAACAAAGCTTGTTGATCCCAAAATCTTGGTCCAATAATGGCAGATTTTCCCAATTCATTGAATTGTCCAGATTTTCCGATGCTGGTTAATTGACTGTGGGGAACAAAATTCCACTTCCCCCCCAGTTCGTGGATTTCGACTGGCATACGAAAGAATCCCTCAAGCAGTTGGCGTAACCCGTAAGCAGAGCGAGGGCGTTGCCATAATAACCCAGCATAGTGGGTTAAACTTTGATCCGGAATGCCCAAGCGATTTTCTAAATGGGGATTAAATATCCCCAGCAAAGCCTTAAGGCATTTTCCCATCAAAGATTCTTGGGACGGCTGGTTGGAAATACCAATCCAATGTTTTTTACGAATGCGATGAAGCAAGGAAATCAAACGGTGGTTAAAGATATCAATGAAATCTCTGAACCCTGTATCGCGTCTGGATGTTCGTTCAATTATTTGTTCAGTATAGGGGGAAGGCAAGGGGCCATGCGCCCCCGCAATGCCCAAAAAATTCGTAATAAGTAACGGGGGAATTTCTTCGGTTTTTGGATCAATTAACTTAAAAATATCTGTGTTGGGGAACCCTTCAGCCACACGTGCCTGCAACCGAACAGCTTCTTTCGTTGGGTCAGATCCTTCCCCCAAAGGCACGCTGTCTTTTTCCATGCTTTCCATAAGTTTAACCATGGCATGGAATTCAAATTTATCCGCGTCTTTATAGGCACGTTCTATTATAGAAGTTCTTGTGCGCCGGCTATTGGTGGCCATTTTTTCCAAATCCCTTCACGTCGTGTGCTTTTAACAGTAACTTCAACAAATGAATTGATGGTGGTGTACAATCCAAAAAAGTGGGCCAAAACAGATGAAAACAGGAACGATCCCAAACTGGCCGAAGCCCCTTCGTCAATGGTGATGGTCACAGCCGTTCCTTTCGTGAAACCACGCCACGCATCTTTTCCAAAGCGTCGGACAATGGGTTCGCAGGTCATTTTAACCAGACTATTGATTTCCACATCATTTGTTTTTTTCTGTCCGCCTGAATATAAACGTAGCATTTCTTTTAAGGCTTCCAAACTTTTTTCATTATTGGATAGGGATAAATAATTCAAAGCCAATTGTGAAATAAGTTGCCATTGGGTGGCCCCTTCTTCGGAAGGATAATTTGTATCGGTCGGTTGATATAAACATCGAATTGATTTTGTTGGCGTGCCTTCGTCTTCATTCAAAAGCGCATTGGCAGGAACCGTTGGCGCCAACTGTCGATTGGTGCAAAGAACCCGTGCATAAGCCACATCAATAGGCGGACTTGTTGGGGAAAAATTTAAATTCACGAAAGAAATATGCATGTCCGTTCCCGGAATATTTTTATTGGCAGCTGGAACACGGCGCGCATGCCAGAAACCCATTTTGTCCTCGCTTAAAGAATGGTGGTTATATGAAAAATAAGAATCAATTTCAACCGTTTCTTTTTCATCTTCGCCAGAACAAAAAACCCGGTCAATACTGTGAATTTCAGTGGTCATTTCCCGACGATGATCTGGAATAAGTCGGTATTCAACCCGTTGATGGTCCAAGCGAATGGGTTCAGATGTTTTGTAAAACAAGTTAACAATCGGCGCACAGTTTAACAGCAAAGATCGTTCCCCCAAAACCAGGGATTTTGCATCTTTGGAATTACACAAAGGAATTAAAATTTCGGCCGTTTGTCCTGCATTTCTAAAGTTCAAATTATCAATATCAAAGAACATATATTTCTTTTGAAACATGAAATATTCTTGCAATAAAGTATAAGCAGGGTGCCCATTTTTTGGCACATGAAGAACAGATTCATCCGGGGAAAATCCAACTTGGCTGATACAGCCGGCTGGCACAATATAGGCAGGTTTATCATCAGCGCCCACGACACCAACTTTTAAAGATTCTTCAAAAATAAGTTGGTATAAAATATTGGCCTGCGCCCGCGGCATATTAATAAAAAACCGAAGTTTCTTTATATCCAATAGGCTTAAATCTTCGGACAAAGATTTTAATTTAATTCTTAAAGCATACGTATGGTCCGTTAATTTTTCCCCAAGGTCATAAAGGTTTGTTTTAACCATTGAAATATCTGTGACTTTAATCGGCCACATTTCAACAGGGTAGGCTGTTTTAAATCGTGTGACATCGCCCGTATCCCCTTCGGCATACATAGAGAAATTTCTGGGAATATCGTAAGCCGTTGTTAAGCCAGCTTCGGGGTCTGGTTCAAATTGGCAAATGCTCATCGGGGGGATTAAACTAACTTGCTGGGGGTACAAGGTGTTCAACATAGCAGATGATATTCGGGGAAATTGATTATCAATATCTTTTTGTAAATAAGATGTAAGATAGGCAAAAGATTCAATCAAGCGTTCAACATGGGGATCAGACGATGTTGTATCGCTTAACCCCAGACGCTTGGCAATCTTGGGATACTTTGCCGCAAAAATCCCCCCCATCTTGCGAAGGAAGGACATTTCACGTTGGTAGTATTGCAAATGCTTTTCGTGAAAATCATTCATTCATCTGCCCCTTCAGAATCATCTTTAGTATATTCTATTTTTGCAGTTGTGTCATATCCAACTTTTTCTTCTGTTGCAACGGCACCGTAATCTTGCACAGCAACAGGAAAAGAAATTGGTTCACGAACATCCCCTATAATAAGGTCGCCATTAACCCCAACGGATAAAGATTGGTTTTGTTTATGGAATGTCTGAATTTCAATAGAGACATTCGTCAGTCGGGGTTCAAATATTTCTATGGCATTCGCAATTAAGTCCGCCATTTTATCCGCCCCTTCAGGGGACTGTGGGTCAGCGTAAGATTGGTCGGGAAGGCCAAATAATTCAGGAAATCCATACTCTAGATCCGCAGGGTCAAGATCCTTATATTCTTGATAAGGCATCTTGCAACGGGTATTTAAAATATTGGAAACTTCCTTTTGGACTGAAAGCAAAAGTTCTTTGCGATCATATTTTTTAAAAATCGGATGTTCTTCGGTTATCTGTGGGTCTTCATCACGAAGCTTGTCGAATAAGGGGGCATCAGCCCCTTTGTCTTCCCACTTCCTTGCCACGATTTATTATTCAAGCTCTGTTGTGTTTTTAACTAAGTTAAATCCACCGGCTATTTGACCATCAACCTCGCCACTTTCTGTAAGAGCATGATAAACAATCGCCACTTGATCAAAAAGAATTTTTAAACAGCAAGCGGTAACTTCTGCTGAACGGTTGTAAGGATCATCTGCATCAACAGGACGATTCACCATATCAACACGATCTTCGTAATGCCCGCGACTCATGACATTTTCGCCCAATCGCCCCCCAACATTAAGTCTGGAAACTTTCCCACTTACAGGTCGACAGTTTTTATATGTCATTGTAAAACTTGGCAAAGATTCTTCACCAGCATGTTGAATACTGGTAACGGTAATGTCACCAATGCTGGCCCCACTGTAAACAGCTTTCATAAAAGGTTCGGTATAGCTGTTGTTGTGTAAGGCAATGTTTAAAGCCGTGAAACGAATTTTTGCCGTGGATTCATGCAGACCATGATACCCGGGTAATGAAGCACGTGAAGCAGAAATAAAGTAGTAAAAGACTTCGTGTGCATTTTCAATTTTTCCAACATTAACGCCGCCTTCGTGGACTGTTGAAGTCAAAAGACACGTTGGTGATGCGACGACTTGTCCATCATTTAATTGGCTGCTTTCTAATGAATTATATGGTCTTTCTGGCATGGCTCACCCCGTCCTAAATTTTTAACTTACTGTATCTGTGATACGTTTCGTATTATTAATTGAATACCCTGATTTTCCTTGTTCTTGCATTTGATCATCAAACACGTTGGCAACAGATTTTACTTCATCAGGTTTGAAGGTATATGATGCAATCCCCCCTTGAGGCGTTTCGTGGTTAAAGGCATCAAAATAATGTATGCCAAACTTAATTAAATAAACATCAGACAGTTCAATATACCTGTTTAAAGTAAGTGAGTCACCCCCGGTTGATACAAGATGATAAATCGTGATCTTTTTTAAGTTCGTCCCTTTTACCATGGCTTCAAGGGCCTTTGGAACACTTTTGTCATAGTGTGTGCGCACAGTGATCGGCAGACATTCCCCATTGTTTGGACGAATGCCAATACTGTGGGATGATTCGGCAGAGTTGATAATTTGCAGTTCCGGGAATTCAAGAAGGCGGATGCCCCTTGCGTACCCTTCATATTTGATGCTTCCACACATTGCATCAACATTTTCAACCATCATTACAACTATATCATTTTTCATCTTATACCTATGTTTTTCATCCTATTCCAAATAATTACCCAGCCTGGGCTGATCAAAGATCAACCTGCAGGTGGTGGTAATTCAGCAACAAGTCTAATAGACGCTGTTAGCTCTTCCAATTGGAAGTGGGGTCTTAAAAAGACAGTTGCGCGGAATTTTCCGGGTTCGCCTGGTACATCAAAGACATCAATGCGGGCCTCACGAAGTGGAAAGCGGGCTTTCATTGATTGTGATGCATCATCATTCAGCAATACATATTGGGAAATCCAAGTTTGCAGATAACGTTGTACCTGGTCGCGTGTCATAAAAGACCCGATCTTGTCGCGCATAATTGATTTGATGTAATGCGCAAACCTGGACGCTGCCAACAAGTATGGAATACGCGCAGAAGTCGCAGCATTCGCATTTGCCTGAGGCGTGTTATATTTCTTTGGTTTTTGGACCGTTTGCCCCCCAAAGAAAGCAGCTTTGTCGGTTCCTTTACAGTGACAAAGTGAAATGAATCCAAGGTCACTTAGTTCTTTTTCACGACGATCTGTAATTGCAATTTGGGTCGGGCATTTTAAGGCCAAATCACCATCTGTTGTTTTAAAGGCATAGCTTGGAAGACCTTCAACAAGTCCACCACCTTCAACACCACGAATTGCAGCTGTCCATCCGTACTTGGCAAAAGCATCCGTAATTCTTTGTGCCATCATGTAAGATGGGTTACCCCATGTGAAAGTTTTTAATGTTGTTCCGTCAACGACTTCTTCGTAGTTTATGCCTTCAACTGGATTCGTGTTTGGTCCATATGGAAGACGCATCAAAACGCGCGGCATTGTTAAGACAACATAGCGTGAATCTTCACTTTCCCGGAATGAACGCCATTTAATCTTGTCAGATCCTTGAAAAATCTTTGCAAGATCACGGGGTTTCCCAAGATCAGTATAGTTATCCATGTCAAACAAAGTTGGTGACGCTGCTGAAATAACAGGGGCATGCGCCGCTGCCGCAACATTTGATAACTTTGTTAAAAGTGACATGTCAGGGGCAATTGGCCCAAATTCATAATCTGCAACCAGACAGGAATAAGGATTACCACCGAATGTGCCATATTCTTCTTCGTATATTTTTTTAAACAGAACGCTTTGGTCGAATTCCACGGCTTTTTCAAGATCGTCGCGAAGTTCTTTCTTGGAAACGTTAAACACACGAAGTTTTAATTTCGTACTTGTTTCAGTGTTCATGACAAGATAGTTCATGCCACGCCAAGTTGCTTCGACTTTTTGAAAGTTTTCGTGATGCAGGATTTCATCCAATTGCTGGCTTAATAATAAGTCAAGTTCTTGGATACGTTTGTTGATAAAGGCAATCGTATTATTACTTACAGTATCACCAGCTTGAAGAATTTGCTCAACAAACTCATCAACCATATCCTGTGCATAGACAACTTGTTCTTCATCCCGGGCCAACTTACCCTTTTGAATGATTTGATCTAGAACTGATAAGCTTTCTTGACCTTCAGCTGCCTGATCTTTTGTTTTCTTTTCATCAGCCATTGCGCTCTCCCTATTTAGATTAGCATCTGTTATTTATTCTTATTCAACCTATTTTTTAGGTTTGGCGTCTTCTTCGCCGCCTTCATCTTTCTTGGCTTCGCCCAAGTTCTTTTTTACTTCTTCACGAACTTCGGTATTTTCAAGAATATCTTGAAGCATGCCTTCCAAGTCATCATTCCCATCAAGTTTTGACATAAGGTCACTTAACTTGGTGCGTGCCTCGTAAAGCTTACGCATGGGTTCAACTTGTTTGATGATGTTTATAGGTTCAAAATCTTCTATGTTTTTAAAATCAAGGGCGACACTTAAAGAACTGTCTTCAGCCTCTTCCCCACCGCCTAAGCGGTTTTCAACGCGCATTGCTGCCCTGGGAGTTATATCGGCCATGATATCATTAAAGTTATCACGGTCAATTTCAGTGAATTTACGTTCTTTTAAGGCCTTCATTGATTTTTCTGGATCTCTGTCCCCAGAAAGGTCAGCCATGACACCTACTACAAACGGCAATTCTTTCATTTCGATTGCATCGCCGACTTCTACGTCGTAAGTGATCTGTACGCGCGGAGGACGCACACGGTCTAATTTATGTTGAGTACTTTCAGCCATACTAAGACTCTCCCGTTTATTGTTATTTAAGCTTCAAAAGCTTTTTACTACTTATGATACAGACTGCCACTTTTAATTTGCCATGTAAATGTAAAATACTGATTTTTTTACATTTTTTGTATTGTGTTATATTTTTACCACACGGTGTGACATAAAATCTGCAACCTGTTACTTGTAATCGTAGCACGATTCGGTATCATGTTAAAGAGCCCGTTTGTAAGGTATGTTTAAAAACACTTTTACCTTAAAAGGGCAAAAAAAATCAGAGGTATATATAATGTCATTGCTTAAGCCAGAATTTGTCGATAACCCAGAAAACAGATGTCCAGTTGTTTTAATTTTGGATACGTCGGCCTCAATGGAGGGGGATCCCATTGATTCTTTGAACCAAGGATTGGCAGAATTTAAGTTTGATGTTGAACAAGATGAATTGGCGGCATTGCGGGTGGAGTTATGTATTATTGGCTTTGGCCGAGAAGTAGACGTTCTGCAGCCCTTTATAACAGTTGATGATTTCACCCCCCCTGTTTTGGTGACAGCTGGGAAAACCCCTTTGGGAAGTGCTATTGATAGGGGGCTGGATGCGCTTGAAGAACGCAAAAAAATATACAAGGCAAATGGCGTGCAATATTATCGTCCTTGGGTTTTCTTGGTAACGGATGGGGCCCCTACGGATGGGGAAAAGTGGAAAGATGCCGCCGCCCGCGTCAGTTATTTAGAGGCCAATAAACGCATCAGTTTTTTCACAATCGCAGTGGAAGGCGCAGATATGGAAATATTGGAACGGGTGGCCCCAATAAGCCGGCCCCCCATTCAATTACAAGATCTGAAATTCAAAGAATTATTTCGCTGGTTATCTTCTTCGGTACGGCGTGTTTCGACCAACCGTGTTGGCGGGGATATGATAGAATTACCATCCGTTTCAGGTTGGGCAGCAACAGGAACATGATATGACATGGATTACAGGCGCTTGCGCTGTTGCAAAACAAATTAGGGAGCATGATCACGATTGCCAAGATGCGTTTGCTGTGGAAAAAATAGGCGATCATCAAGTTATCGCCGTCCTTGCCGATGGGGCGGGGTCTGTTTCCAAGGCAAAAGAAGGCGCAGAAATAACAGTCAAAGAAGCCATGGCGTGCCTCAAGAAACTGGATCTGAAAAATCTTTCCTCCCAAACGATACAAGATCTTAGTAATATTCCCCAAATTATCCGGGAAAAAATCCGTAACATCGCTGAAAAAAATAAAGAAGATCCTCATAATTATGCCAGCACATTGGTGGCGGCTGTCTTTATGCCAGACTGTTTGATTGGTATCCAGGTGGGGGATGGGTTTCTTGTGTCAGGGGCAGAAGATGAATATGATTTAATCTTTTCTGGCAAAAAAGGGGAATACGTTAATGAAACAAGTTTTGTGACAGACGAGACTTTGGATATTCAAACTTTTGTACAACGTGAACCCATTAATTTTGTTGCCCTGGCAACGGATGGCCTGGATCATGTCGCCATAGACCACCGGTTGAACGAGGCCCATATGGGCTTTTTCAAACCGTTTGATACTTTCTTATCAGAAAAGCCTGATAAGGAATTGATTGATTCAGAGCTAAAATCATTCCTAACATCCGATCGATTAAAACAAAGATCAAATGATGACCGAACGCTTATTATCGCAAAATTTTTGGGTGAATAGTTTTCGCCTTGTTTTTATTATGTCATTTGCTTATACGCGCTACGTAAGAAGGTGAATTCCTTTTTGTTTTAGTTTAGGTGTCAGCCCCAATAGAAATATTATGAATCCATTTTCATAAGAAAATTTACGAATAAACGTAAGGCTGTTAAGGGTTGATTGATTTATTCCTTATAATGGCTTTTTCTGTTTTCTATCATAAAAACTTGCAAATCCTATCAAAAATGATAGGATGAAGCTGTGAATATGATAGGATTTTAGAGAATGAAAAAACCCATAACACGCAGACAGAAAGCTATTTTGGAGATTGTTGCTGATTACCGTACCGCCTCTATATCTCAGGTTCAAACCCAATTAACGGAAAAAATCAGTACCCCTACATTAAACCGTGATATGGCAACTTTGGTTGCCCTAGACTACTTGATCAAAATCGGCAAAGGTCGTGCGACTGTTTATCAACTATCTCCCTCTTACAAGCTTTTTACACCGGTTCAGCTTGATCAGTATTTTGACTTAGATCCAGATGCGCGCACTATATTGGGAAGGTTCAATGACGATTTAATCGCTATGCTCAAAGACGTGTCGCTTTTCACGCAGGAGCAATTTTCTTATCTTGAGGCGTTAAAACAAGAATATCGGCAGAACATCACGACCCTTTCGCCGGCAATCTATCAAAAAGAATTAGAGCGCCTGACGATTGAGCTAAGTTGGAAATCATCGCAAATAGAGGGCAACACCTATTCATTGTTAGAAACAGAGAGGCTTTTTATAGAACATAAACGCGCAAAAGGAAAATCGCAGGAAGAAGCGACGATGCTGCTGAATCATAAAGAATGCCTGGATTTTATTTTAGAGCATAAGGAGATGGGAAGGACGCTTAATTTAGCAATGCTTGAGGAAATCCATTCTTTATTGATTAAGGATTTAGGCATCAGACGCAACCTGCGCTCACGGACAATTGGCATCACAGGTACCGCCTATAAACCCTTGGATAATTCCCATCAGATCAAAGAAGCGATAGACAGAATGTGCCTAACCATCAATACCAAGCAAAACGGTTTTGAAAAGGCATTGCTCGCAGTGGCTCTTATTTCTTATATTCAGCCCTTCGAAGACGGTAATAAACGCACTGCGCGAATGGTAAGTAACGCGCTGCTGATTGCAGAGGGGGCATGCCCATTATCTTACCGCAGTGTGGAATCGCTGGCCTATAAAAAAGCTATGCTGTTCTTTTATGAGCAAAATAATCTTTCTGCATTCAAAGAACTTTTTATGCAACAGATTGAATTTGCAGTGAAGAATTATTTTCGATGATCCTTAACAAGCGGGCGGCCGTATTTCTAATTTAACTTTTGGGGTTAGCTTAGGTATTGACATATAACGTATAACGTAATACATTAAATTATGATAATAAGTTTTAAGTGTAAAGAAGCAGAAAAAATATGGCGTGGCCATATTTCTTGTAAGTTACCAAGGGACATACAAGAAATAGCTTTAATAAAACTCCGTTTAATAGAGGCCTCTATGAAAATAGAAGACTTACGGATACCTCCCAGTAATAGGCTGGAATCCTTGAAGGGTAAACGAAAAGGCCAACACAGTATAAGAATAAATCAACAATGGCGAATATGCTTTGAATGGAAAGACACTAATGCCATGATTGTGGAAATCATTGATTACCACTAAAGGAGTAAAAAATGAAAGAATTAAGGAACATACACCCAGGGGAAATTCTTCTGGAAGAATTTTTAAAGCCTTTAAAATTAAGTCAAAATCAGATTGCCAGAGATATTAAAGTGCCACCTGGAAGGATAAATGAAATTGTAAAAGGGATAAGAAGTGTGACAGCTGATACAGATTTAAGGCTTGCAAAATACTTTGGAACAAGTGAAGGTTTTTGGATGCGGCTTCAAGATAGCTATGAACTTTTGGAAACCAAAAGAAAGATTAAAGGACAGATCAAAATGATTACGGTATGTGATAGGTCAGATAATCAATTAAGTTGTTAGAATAATAATGTACACGATAAAAGAAACAGGTCAGAAAATTGATTTAAAGCAACGCTTGGATAGCGGGGGGGAAGGCGCCATATGGCTGACGGATCTGCCTGAGATTGTGGCAAAGATTTATCACACCCCCCGTCATGATTATGAAACAAAAGTTTTGGCCATGGTTCAAAACCCACCCGAAGACCCAACAAAAAGCCAGAATCATATATCCATTGCCTGGCCACAAGGAACCGTTCAGGATGATCAAGGTCAGTTCTGTGGGTTTATTATGCCGCGTGTTTCCGGATCTTTACGGGTAAATCACGTTTATAATACAAAACTTCGTAAACGGAATGCCCCTGGGTTTAATTGGCATTATTTACATGTGACGGCTTACAATATAGCCTCGATTCTGGAGGCGCTTCATAAAAAAGGATACGTTGTTGGGGATGTTAAAACCGATAACTTTATGATTAATGACCGTGCGCTGGTTGCCCTTACAGATGCAGATTCATTTCAAATTCAGCAAGAAGGAAGGGTGTATCGGTGTCCGGTTGGATCCGAAGGATTTACCCCCTCTGAATTAATAGGCAAAAATCTGGCAGACGTGGATCGAACAGAGGTTCATGATCGTTTTGGCCTGGCCATTATGATTCACCTTTTGTTGTTGGGGTATCATCCCTTCAGCGGAGAATGGCCAGAAGGGGAAGAACCAGAAAGTCGGGATGACGCAATCTTAAAGGGCGAATGGCCCTATGCCCCCAATGCAAAAGTGCAAAGCCCCATGTATGCCTTGCCACAAGAAATTTTGCATCCAAAGATCCGCGCTGCCTTTTTGCAAACATTTAATGATGGGTTTGTTCACCCCAATCAAAGATTATCAGCGGCTGACTGGAAGGCAATTTTAACAGAAGCAGTGCAAAGCCTTACAACCTGTCCAGAAAATTCCCAGCACTTTTTAAGTGGGGAAACTTGTTTTTGGTGCAGTCGAAAACAAATAACGGGTGTGGATATTTTTCCCGCAGTAAAAGGGTATGCCCGGACAGAAGACGTTGTTAAGTTGGAACAAGCGATAAAAACCGAAGACATGCGGGAAATCGCCAGAATCTGGAATACCAATACAGACCTGCATAAAGAAAGTCGATTTTCAGTACAGAAAGAAGAAATCAAGAAAGCCTGTGATTATATTCAAGTTCTGGATCAGTTTAAGGAATTTTGTCTGCAAAGTAAAAGTGACCAGGAAATTCTTGATTGGTGGAGTACGGACGATAAACTAAGTTACTTTCCGTTGGCCCCGACCGAGCGCGTCAATGGAAAACCATTAAAAGAATTTTTAGAAGAAATTCGCCGCCGCCGTCAGTCTTTATCGAAATTAAAAGAAGCCGTTGCCAAGGCAGATAAAAAAGATTCATTCGGTGATCCTGTGATGGATGAGGACTTTGAACGGGAAATTCTGGAGGTTTACGCCCACCATCAATGGCCAGAAAGTATTAAATCCGCCGAGCCGGAAATATTTGATCGTGTTGTTGTTGCCCGCCAACGAATTGAATCATGGCGTGCTTTTAAAGAAGCCTATGATAAGGGAAAACATGCCACCGGTTTAAAGTTATGGGAGGCCAATAAAAAAACATATCAGAAATTTAGAATGACAGATGGTCAGAAAAAATTTATACAAGATGCCCGGATTCATAAATCTGCTGTTGATACGTTGAAAGATCTTGTTAATAAGCAAGATGTGATGGTTGATGTCTGGTGGGGGAAACATCCATCTTTACACAGGTCTGACTTTTTAGAAGAAATATTTGATGGCACATCTTTTAAAAATCATATTTTGCAGGCCCAAAAACGACAAGACCTATTAAAAAAATTCCAAAAGGCCAACGAAAAATCTGATTTACAAGCATTGGCAAAGCTATGGAACCCAGAAATATGTGAAGGGCGGCCGGAATTTGAAATATTTTTGCCAAAGATAAAGGTTGCGGAAACATTGGCCAGTACATGGCGCAAGGTATACCGGGCGATTCAAGAAGATCAGGTTGAAGTTATTGTTGAAAATTGGGAAGAAGAAAAATTTGCCCCTTTGATTGAGGATCCCATCAAAGCGGAACGGGTACGCAGGGCGTTCCAAACGTATTACAGAAATGTGCATTTTAAGGAATCTAATTGGCAAAAAATTACAGCTGAAAAAGACTTTATAACCGCCCGTTGGGAATGGCCTGAATCAAATGCCCGAATTCCCATTTGTTTGATAACAGTTAGTGCCACCCCAACGCCAGCACATTACAATGATCAAAATTGTCTTTATCGTTGTCTGGTGGAAAAAAGGGATTTGATGGGCCAAACCCGCATCCCAAAATTAAGGTCAGGCCCTTTGTTTATTCATGTGTGGCCAGCCACGGTTGTTTGTGGCCACCCTTTATTATTGGCCGATGCCTTTACCCTTAAAGATAAAAATTTTTCAGCCATAGCCTATGACACCAAAGTAAAAAAAGCCAAATGGCGCGGGTTTGGCAAAGGATATGATTACAAGATTTTATTAAATGTAAAATCCGAAAATACCAATGTTTTTCCAAGGATGCGCTTGATTGCAACCGAAGATAGATTCCCCTGTTACAAAGATTCACAGTCTATCATCATTGGGGAAATTCCGCCGTGTGATTTACAGGCCGGAAAATCAAATAAAATGGAAATTCGAATGAGTCAAAAACTGAATAAAAATTGGCAATACCGTTTGGAAATTATTGATCCTGTTTGGGAAAATAAGCTACAGTTACTTCATCCATATAAGGTTTAAGATGATAAAAGAATCAATCAAAAAAAAATATACATGCCCCCATTGTTTTACAAAGTTTACAAAACAACAGGCATTGTTTCGATGTCAATCCATTCCTGAAATTTGTGATTATGAAGACGATGCCATTTATACCCATCATCACCCGGTTTCAACAATTGAAAAACAAGGACGTTTGATTGAAAGTCAAAGCCAAGATTTTCTTAAAAAATTTAACGAAGCGGATGGGCAAAAGTGTGACCTTTGTGCGCATGTGACGGAACAAAGGGCGTGCCCCACTTGTCACCATAATTTGGATAAGGGCTTTTTCCAAACCCATTATATTCATGTGGGTGTAATCGGGGCAATGACTTCACAGTTATCGCATTTTGTTGTGATGGCAAAACAATCATTTTCAGAAAATCTTGCCCATAATTTAGGATTAATAATTCATCCATCATCAGATAAATCTTTGGAAATAAAGTTTGAACGTCTTGAAAAATCAAGATCGCCGTTAAATAAATTTTCCCCAACAATGGATTATTTTTCTTTTGTTTTTCACGGTGTGGACGGGGATAGTAATAAGGATGATTTTAATTTATATGATGCGTTTTTATACTTCTTACCCATACCAACATTACCTTTAAAATATAATGCGTTTGAAGATTTAATGAAATTGGTTCATGAATCAACCACTTCGAAAAAAAGAACGGTATCCAAGCCTTTTGCCATTGCTTACCATAGTTTTGAAAAACTGGCATCATTGCTGCCTGATTCAAATACTTTGTTAAGGCAAACAGACTATGTGGGTGGGTATAATGCCAAAGATAACCTGCAAATTTCTGGTGAAATGATGGCCTATACCGGGGCCTGGTATGGGGCCAATACATTGCATTTTATTAAACGTCACTTACCAAATCACCAGTTCTTTACTTTTTCCTTAACCTATCCAAACGATCAAATAGCATCAAATGGCGCAGGTTGGAAAGTGGCTGATGCTTTGGTGTGGCTTCTTTATCAAAACAAAATTGTGAAATAGGTATTAAAACGCGCTTTTTGGCCGATTTTCGCGTCAAAGTTTATTTGCGATGCTCACGTACGCTAGGTACGCTGCGCGTCACCAATTTCACTTTTCCACGCTATTAACCTTTTGGCTCACCTCAAAAATCTTATTTTAAATAAATTCTTTTTGGCCGATTTTCGCGTCAAAGATTATTTTAAACCAGGTCTAAGGAAGTTAGAAAGACCAATTGCGCGCTGGAATGGCACAAATTCGTGGGGCGAGGAAAAGGGCAAGTAAGGTATAGGGCCAAGGTTCCATTTTGGTGAAATCATAACTGTTCATAAGGGCTTGCCAAGAAACACCATAGGCAAATTTAAATAAAACAGCTTGGCATATAAATCCAAATAATAACCAGGCAAAGCCCAGCATCCATAAATCTTTTCTTAAAAAGCGATGGCTTTTGTCTTTCAACATCATGACTTGGATCATATAAAAAAAGATTACGCTGAATCCCATGGATACCCAAGAATCCATCATTCCGCCAGCTTCAGGGGATAAAATGCTTTCCTTAAGGGCCGTGTACATGACGGCTGCAAAGGGGATAAGCATGCGACTAAACATATTGGAAACAATAAATATTGGGTTTTGATTTTTTATACCTGACATATGTCTTTATTATCCTTATATTAACCATAGTGCAAGAGTACTTAGCACTGGGATGTTGTTGCTTGTGCCCAGTGACATTACTAAGTATTATTACCATTGTGCCACAATATAATTTTTATTGTCAAATTTAGGAAAAGATTCGTGCAAGAACTGACATTAGTAATAGAAGAAGATCAAGGAAAATCCAGACTAGACAAAGCGTTATCGCTTTTGTGTGTGGGGCAGCTAACGCGGTCCCGTATAACAAGTCTTATCCAGGAAGGCCATCTTAAAACACAAGCCGGGGATGTTGTTACAAATCCAGCGACAAAAGTTAAGGGAGGCGATGTCTATCTTATAACCATTCCTGTCGCAGATGATCCAGATCCCGTTGCAGAAGATATCCCTTTGGATGTTGTCTTTGAAGACGACTATCTATTGGTTATTAATAAGCCCGTTGGCTTGGTTGTGCATCCGGGGGCAGGGAATCCCGCAGGCACTTTGGTTAATGCATTGCTTTTCCACTGCGGTGATAGTCTTTCCGGTATTGGGGGGGTGAAACGCCCAGGCATTGTCCACCGGTTGGATAAAGATACCAGTGGGTTAATGGTTGTTGCCAAAACGGACAAGGCCCACACAGAATTATCAAAACAGTTTGAAGATCGGTCTTTAAGCCGTACCTATGTTGCCTTTGTTTTGGGCCATCTTTCCCCGGCAGTAGGGACGATTGATAAAAATATTATCCGAAGTGATCGCAATCGTCAGAAAATGGCTGTGGTTGAAGGTAAGGGGAAAACGGCCATCACCCATTATGAAACCATTGAATTGTATGCAGCAGACCTGTCTCTTATACACATCTCCGAGCCCACGAGACCGTACTAGATCTCGT